>Ga0335085_10000301_pt1 | contig 148182 bp, 146 predicted proteins | sample Lox_Sample_45_FD_206712 | JGI IMG/M metagenome (GOLD analysis project Ga0335085, IMG submission 206712) | Soil microbial communities from Loxahatchee National Wildlife Refuge, Florida, United States - Lox_Sample_4.5 | ecosystem: Environmental > Terrestrial > Soil > Wetlands | place: USA... | reverse complement strand
CGCGAACCAGCTCTCGCGCACACACCAGTCGGTAAGCTCTGCCCGCAGCCGCGCATCCGCAGCAGCATCACCATAGCAGCTCGTTGCGCCCCACTCCTTGGCGTAGAGCACGTGCGCGCCAGTGAGCGCCTCGCCGCGATCCTCCGTCTCGCGCACCGAGCCGCCTGCAACCCGTGCCGCGTAACGGGCCTTATCGAGCAGCGCTGTCGGCAAGCCGAAGCCTGCGGGCCGCAGCACGATGACCTCCATGCCACGCAGCGCCGCCATGTGCACGGCCGCGGCAGGCACCGCGAGCGGCAGCGCGCGCGGGTGGTAGGCCCACGACAGCACGAAGCGGCCCCGACGCGGCACCCCCTGATCGTCCATCGTCTTCCAGTCGGCGAGCGCCTGGCAGGGGTGGTTGGCCGCGGACTCGAGGTTCACGAGCGGCTTCTGCGTGAGCTCCACCATCGCATTGAAGCGCTTCTCCGCCAGATCGTCCGCAAGAGTCTTGCCCTCCGCAAAGGCGCGGATCCCGAGCACGTCGCAATACTCGGCGAGTACCGGGATGGCCTCGCGCACATGCTCTGCCGCGGCGCCGTTCATGACGGCGCCGAGACGCGTCTCCAGCTGATAGCTGCCCTGTCCCGGCGTGATCACGAAGGAGGTTCCTCCGAGCCGGGACATGCCGGCCTGGAACGAGGCGAGCGTGCGCAACGAGGGGTTGAAGAACAGCAGTCCGAGAATCTTACCCGCAAGGGCGTGCGGCTCCGGCCGCGACTCCAGCCGCCGCGCCAGATCGATGAGCGCGACGAGCTCATCGCGCTCGAAACTTGCCAGATCCAAGAATCGCTTCATGACATTCACGCGGGCAGCGTCGCGAGCGCATCGCGCAGCAGATCCACGTGCTGCTCCTCGAGAATGTAGGGAGCGAGAATGCGCACGACGTGCGCATCGCTGCTCGTGCCCGTGAGGATGCCGCGGGCGAGCAGCTCGGCCTGGATCTGCTTCGCCGGTCGTGTGGTTCGCAGTCCCAGCAACAACCCCGCTCCCTGATGCGCGGTGACGGGCCCCACGATGCAGCGCTCGCACAAGTACCCCGAGACGCGCTGCACGTGCCGCAGCAGCCCCTCCGACTCGATCGCATCGACCACCGCTTCGATGGCGGCGCAGGCAAGCGGTCCGCCGCCGTAAGTCGTGCCGAGAAGATCGGGCCGCAGCGTCGCCGCGACGCGCGCCGACATGAGCAGTGCGGCGCAAGGAAAGCCGTTGCCGAGCGCCTTGGCCGTGGTGATCATGTCCGGTATCACGCCGTACATGTTTGCCGCGAAGGGGTGACCGGTGCGGCCGACACCGCATTGCACCTCATCGAAGATGAGCAGCGCACCCGTCGTATCGCACCGACGGCGCAGCGCCTCGAGATAGGCGGCCCCCAGGGGAAACGCACCTCCGAGGCCCTGCACCGGCTCGACGATTACCGCGGCGGTGCGCTCGGTCACGTGCTCCGCAATTGCTGCGAGATCGCCGCGCGGCATGAAGCTCACGTCGAAGGGCGCGCGCGGGAAGCCATACCATTTCTGCGCCGCGCCCCAGGTAACGGCGCCGGCTGCCGCCGTGCGCCCGTGGAAGCCCCACTCGAGCGCCGCGACGTGCGCACGTCCGCTCGCACGAAAGGCCAGTTTCAAAGCATTCTCGTTCGCCTCGGCACCGCTTGAGACAAGGAACACGGTCTCGAGGCCCAGACCCGCAAAGCGCACCAGCCGCGCAGCTGCTCGCGAACGTATCTGCATGGCAACCGCGTTGGTCTGAAACTGACACGTGCGTGCCTGCTGCGTGAGGGCGCGCGTCCATGCCGGGTGGCCGTAACCGAGCGCAGCGACCGCGTGCCCGCCATACAGGTCGAGCACACGCTGTCCCTTCGCGCTCGTGAGCCACACGCCCTCCGCGCCGGTGACTTCCAGCGGGTACTGAGCAAAGACCGGTGCGAGAAAATCTGCCGGCGCGTCGACCGGCGGCGATGACTGCTGCATCGATCCTGGCAGCGAAGCGCTCTGACTCATGGGTGCACTCACGTCCAGCCCGGCGCCGGCGCGGTGAGGCCGGTGGTCTCGGGCAGCGAGAAGAGACGGTTCATCCATTGCACAGCTCCGCCCGCCGCGCCCTTGGTGAGATTGTCGAGCACGCACATGACCGCCACTGTGCGGCCGTTTGCCGCCGCGGACAGGTGCGCGTAGTTGCTCGCGACGACCTCCTTCAGGCGTGGCGCGCCGCCGGCCACACGCACGAACGGACAGTGAGCGTAGAACTCGCGCAGTGCCTCGAGGACCCGCGCCGTATCAAGCGTGGACTTCAGGGCGCTCTGGACGGTGACGTGGATGCCGCGCGCGAATGGGCCGGAGTGCGGCACAAATGCGAAGTCGGCCTCGACGCCGCTCGCCGCCCGGGCGCAGGCCACGATCTCCGGCGCATGGCGGTGCGTGAGCGGGCTGTAGCTGTAGAGGTCCCCGTGACGCAGCGGGTGATGGGTGCCTTCTACGGGTTTGCGCCCGGAGCCGGTGCTGCCGGTAATCCCGGAAACGAAGAGCGTGGGTGCGGTGAGTCCGAGCTTGAGCAGCGGCACGCTCGCCAGCAGCACCGCAGTGGCGAAGCAGCCCGGATGGGCGACGTGGGGCGTCGACAGCATCTCGAGATGCTCTGGCACCGCGCAGGTGAACTCCGCGAGTCGTTGCGGCGCGCCGTGTGGATGACGGTACACCGCCTCGTAGGCCTGTGCCGAGCGAAAGCGAAAGTCCGCCGAGATGTCGACCACCCGCGGCTGAGCGCCGCTGCTCGCGGCGCTCTCGAGCAACGCATCGATGAGCGTCGCCGCGATGCCATGTGGTGCCGCGGAGAACAGTGCGCTGCGCGGCGCTTCGCGCAGCAGCGACTCGATCTCGAGCTGCGAGTTGAAGCGCACCGCGCCATACGCGCTCGCCAGATGCGGAAATGCGGCCGCGAGCGGCTCGCCCGATTTGCTCTCCGACAGGATACCGGCGAGCTCGAAGCTCGGGTGAGCGGTGAGGAGCCGCAACAGCTCCCCCGCGACGTATCCCGAGCCGCCGAGCACGACGGCGGGAATTCGCGTCCTCACGGGCGTGCGGATCCGAGTGAGGCGGGCGGCGAGCTCGCGCCCGCAGTGCTCGCGATGAAGGCCGGACCGCGGCGTTGCGTTTCCGCGTCCACCTCCTGGCCCTGCGTTGAGCTGCAGCGTGCGCCGAGCCCGATAGCATCGATTACCCGATCACCGAGCGCGGCGCCGTCGCTCATCGCATTGCATGCTGGCACGCCGAGCTGCTCTTCGACGATCTGCACGCCCACGCGATTGTCCGTCGCAGGTCCGGTCACGACGCACGGCTCGATGTTGAAGCGCTCGCGCAGCAGTCGTACGCCGCCCCAGGCAGCGACCGGATCGTTCGCCGAGAGCACGACGCCGCTGAGTGCCGCGCGGATGTCCGCGCAGGCGAGAATCGCATCCACGCCGTAGGCGCCCAGAATGCCGTCGCCGAGCTCGAACACGATCACGTCGGGCTTGCGCTCGGCGAGCTCGGTGAGCATGGTGCGCGTGAGCGCCGGTCCATTGGCTGCGGTGGACGTGACCACACCCAGGTCGGTGAAGATCATCGACTGGCGCGCCCCCGCATCCTCCATGGCGAGGATGTCTCGGCGCAGGGATACCCCCGTCGCTTTGAACGCATCGATCGTGAGCCCGCGATGGCGCATGCGACTGACGATGGCGCACGCTGCGGCGGTTTTGCCCGCTTCCATGCACGTACCCGCGATAGCCACCACCGGTACGCCGCGTGTGTCGAGCCGTGCATCGAGGCGCAACGTCCGGTAGCCGACCCGCGCGGGCACCCCGATACGCTCGCCCAGATAGGGAAAGTGCAGCACCACGCCGATCACGCGGCAGTCGAACGGCCGCCCTTTCTCGGGATTCACGGAATCGCACACCCCGAGGACCCCGCCGATGTTGAGCATTTGAATGACATCGCCCGCGCGCAGTGACTCGGGAACGTGCCCGGAGTACCCGAAGAGCGCGCGCCGGTGACCGAGTGCGCCGACCACGATGTCGCCTTTGCCGACCTTCGCCATGCGGCCGCTCGCGAGCTCCAACGTGTTGTAGGTCGACTTGTTGGTGAGCACCTCGGCGACCACGATCACGCCTTCCTCCGCGGGAATCTCCGTGGAGACGCGCACCTCGTGCGACAGCCCGCAGGCCTGTGTGACGGATGCGATCTTGTCGACGACTACGGTCCTCATGACGGGGAGGCTCCTGCGGCACGACGATGAAAGATTCCGGGCAAGGCGACGATCTTCGAGAAGCCGAGCGCGTCGGCTGCAGTCCACTCACCCGCCGCCTCTCCGTAGACCCCCTTGGAGGCCGCGAGCAGCGAGTGCGGCGAGTCGACTCCCTCGACGAACAGAGTCCCGGTGCGCAGCAACACGTGCACATCGCCGCTCACCCGCAGCTGTGAGCTCACGAGCAAAGCTTCGATGTCGCGGCACACCGGATCGAGCAGCTGACCCTCGTGCACGAGATCTCCATAGGGCTGCGCCACGAGTTCCTTGATGCGCTGCTGCCGTCCCGTGAGCACCAGCTTCTCGAGCTCGCGGTGTGCGCTCAGCAGGGCCTCTGCCGCCGGTGCTTCGAAGGCCACGCGGCCCTTGGTTCCGATGATCGTGTCGCCGAGGTGGATACCGCGGCCGATGCCGAAGGGTGCCGTGAGCGCTTCGAGTGCTTCGATGAGCTCGACCGGTGCGAGCGCGCGTGCGTCGAGGGCCACGGGTCGGCCCTGTTGAAACGAGATGACGTGCCGCTCGGGAGCGCGCGTACGCGCGTACGCATCGCGTGTGAGCACCCAGGCATCCTCCGGAATGCTGCCGTGTGAGGTCAGAGTCTCCGTGCCGCCGATCGTTACCCCCCAGAGCCCGCGGTTGATCGAGTAGGCGGCCCCGAAGGGCGGCACGGGAAGTCGCCGCTCCTCGAGATAGGCGAGCTCGGCCTGACGCTGGAACGCATGGTCGCGCACCGGTGCGAGCACTTGCAGGTCGGGCGCGAGTGTCCGCAGCGCGACCTCGAAGCGCACCTGATCATTGCCGGCCGCGGTGCAGCCGTGGGCGATGGTGTTGGTACCGAGCTCGCGCGCCATCCGTGCAAGCGTCTGCGCCTGCATCACGCGCTCGGCTCCCACGCAGAGTGGATAGAGCTGACCGCGGCGCACGTTGCCGATGATCAGAAACCGCAGCACCTGCTCGAAGTAGTCCGCGCGTGCATCCACCAGATGATGCTCGACGGCGCCGAGTCGCCGGGCACGCTCGGCAAGAGCCTGGGCGGCCGCGGCGTCGATGCCACCGGTGTTCACGGTGACAGTGATCACCGGGCGGCGCTGCTGCTCGGCGAGCCACGGCACGAGAAAAGAGGTGTCGAGGCCGCCCGAATAGGCGAGCACGATCGGCGCGGAGCCGGATGAGAGGGTAGGCATGATGGCTCAAACTCGGAACAGTCTGTGCAGACGGGCGCTGAGCTGTGACTGCGCGCTGCGGTTCTCGGTGGCGATGAAGATCGTGTCGTCCCCCGATAGGGTGCCGACGACCTCCGACCATTCTGCCTTGTCGATTGCCACTGCCACGCTCTGCGCCGCACCGATCGTGGTGCGCACCACGAGCAGACTGGGACCAGCGCTACGCACCTGGCGCACGAACTGCGCGAGCGTGCCGAAGTCCCCGTTCGCCCGGGTAATCTCATCGGGAGGCATGACGTAGCGGCCGCTCGCCTTCAATACCCCCAGATCGCGCAGGTCGCGGCTCACGGAGGATTGCGTCGCTTCGTGACCGTCGCGGCGCAGCAGCTGCACGAGGTCGGCCTGCTTGCGCACGATGCCGTTGCGCAGCAGACGCACGATCGCTCCGCGGCGCTCGAGCTGGCGATGATCACTCAGCATGGTGTGGAAACGCTCATGCATAAATTCTCGTACGATATGCATAATAATGCATGAGGTCAAGCCCTTGCCGTATGCTTGCGACGAGCTGATCGGCGAGGTGTCGGGTGAGGCGCTATGTGTGCGTGTATTGCGGCTCGAGCGCCGGTGTGCGCGCCGAGTACGCCGAGATTGCGCGCCGGTTTGCCGCTGCCTTGGTGCGCCGCGGGCTCGGCCTCGTCTACGGTGGGGGTAGCGTCGGACTCATGGGTGTACTCGCCGATGCGACCTTGCATGCCGGGAGTGAGGTGATTGGCGTGATCCCGCGCGCGCTCGTCGAGCGGGAGCTCGCGCACTTCGGACTCACCGAGCTGCGCATCACGCAGTCCATGCATGAGCGCAAGGCGCTCATGGCTGAGCTCGCCGACACTTTCGTCGCGCTTCCGGGTGGCATCGGAACGCTCGAGGAGCTGTTCGAGGTCTGGAGCTGGGCGCAGCTCGGCTTGCATCGCAAGCCGTGCGGGGTGCTGAACGCACTCGGCTATTACCGCGGGCTCGTCGGCTTTTTAGATCACGCTGCCGCGGAAGGCTTCGTCCGTCCCCAGCACCGCGCCATGCTGCTCATCGCGCATGAGCCCGAGGAGCTTCTCGAGCAGCTGCTACGCTACCGCGTGCCGGCGATGGAGCCCTGGCTGCGCGACAGTGAGACCTGAAGGATCGGTCCTTCGCAGGCCTACTTGTCGAAGGAGTACACGAGGTCGGCGCCTCCGACCTGTCCTACCTCCGTGCGCAACATCCAGTGATCCCCGAGGGTGTAGCGCAGCTTTACGGTATTGAGCGATTGCGTGAGGTTCAATCCGTAGCTGACATACAGACGGGGCGAGAGATAACGCCCGAGGACGAGCGAGGTGTCGTTGTTGAGTTCGGATTCCACCCCGACGTCCGCGATGCGCGAGCCCAGCTGCTGGCCGAGAATGGCGGCGCCCTGCCCGATGAGCTCGGCGTTGGTGCGCGTGTTGTTGGAAGATGTCGACGTACCAAGCTGCGGGCCGCCGCCAAGCGAGCCTCCGGCCAGCAAGAGCGAAGCCACCTGCTGCTGACCGCCAGCGAGCGGCGGCTCGGAGAAGAAGCTGATCTGCGGCTGCTGCAGCGTGCCGCGCACGTTGATCCCGGCCACCACGGCACCGAGCGTCGGATCATCGAAGCGCTTCACGGCGCGCACATCGATGCCGGGATTATCCGCCGGGCTCGCGTTGAAGATCAGACGCCCCCGCTCGATGTCGAGCCGACGGCCGAATGCCGCGTACTGACCGTCGCGCACATTGAGCTCGCCGGTCGCGCGTGTGATGGCCTCGACCCCGCTGCGCACCGCGACGCTTCCCGTCAGTCGTCCTTTCAGCCCGGTCGTATCAATGCTCACCCGCTCGCCGAGAGTCAGAGTGATGTCGGTGACCACCCGGAAGCGCTGCGTCGCGGTCTGCGATTCGTGTCCGACGATGACCTCGTCCGACGAGGCACGCACCGCGTTGCTGAGGTCTACGGGGGCGATGCGCGCCTGCGGCACGCTCACCGTACCCGTCACGGTAATCGTCTGCCCGTCGAGGACGAAATTGAGATCCGGAGCGGCCTCGATCAGGGCTTCGGGGACGTCCACGATACGCAGGTTGTCGCCGCTCAGCTTGAAGCGGCCGAAGGGCTTGCCATCGTGCCACTCGACGTGGCCGCGCGCGGCCGCACTGCCTGCGCCAATGCGCGTGGCGCCCGAGAAATCCAAGCCGTTCTCGAGCAGCCTTGCCTGCAGGACCGTGCTGCGCATGGCGAGGTTCACCTGATACAGATCGAGCTCGCCGTCACTCACGGCCAGCGCCCCGCTCAGGAGCGGTGTACCGAGCGTGCCGGCGACACCAAGATCCGCCGACACGTTGCCCGACGCCCGATCGACCTGGGGAACGTACAAAGTGAGCAGATCCAGGTCGGCCGTCTGCGCCTCGAGCTCGCCCTGGAGCGGCATGTCGCGCCAGCTCTGGGCCGAGCGCTGTGCAGTGAAATGACCTTTGATCGTGCCCTTGCTGCCTGCATTGAAACCGAGCTCGGCCACCAACGCCTCAGGGGCTGCGTTCAGAGTCAGGCTTCCCGTGCCCAAGATCGTAGTGTCGATGCGGCCGCTGGGTGTGCGGTGCGCGAGCCGGGCGTCGGTGAGCTTCACGTGCACGCTGCCTTGCACTGGGGCGTCCGCGCGCCCGAGTGCCTCTCCGTCGCATGCGAGTACCCCGCCGTAGTCGATCCCCGGGCTCATCCCGGCCGTTAGCGTCTTGATCGGCAGATCCGTCGCGCTGAAAGAGGCGGACCACTGGCGCGGGCTCCACGCCGCCGTCGCGCACAGCCGTGCCGGGCTGCCTGTGAGGCACAGCCGCTCCAAGCTCGCTGCCTGAGCTGACACGAGCACGCCGACGGGTGTCACGAGCTTCAGCCTCAGGGGCTCGGCGCCGTTGAGGTCCAGGCTCTGCAGCTCGCCGGCCCAACCCTGCTCACCGAGTCTGCCGGTAGCGTGCGCATCGAGCTTGAGCGCGCCTGCCGTCATCGTGAGCCGCGCGGTCTGCGCAGCGGCGGGTCCATCGAGCGCGAAGCTGACCTCGTTGAGCCTGTACGCGCGGTAGGCAAGCTCACGCGCTCGCACGTGTATCAATGCATTGCCTTTCGAGTGCGGATCGAAGTCCACGCGCGCGTCGAACGCCTTGGCCGATACACCGGCGTACTCGATGTCACTACCGCTCGCCGCTCCGTCGATGACGGGCTCCGCCGGTGTGCCGCGCACAGTGCCGCTCGCAGTGAGCCGTCCCTTGAAGCCGGCGCCCAACAGGCTCAGATCCTGTGAGGCGAGATTGACGCGCAGGTTCGCGCGCGTGCCGAGCGTGCCGGCTACGGACAATGAAGTGCCAGCAAGATCGGCGGTGATGTTTTCGAGCTCCCAAACGTTCGCCCTGTGTGCCAATCGCCCGTTCGCACGTGCAGGCAGATTGCGGACTCGGCCGGTCAAGCCGTGAACGCTCAATTCGAGATCCGCGTTGCTCGAGAAACGCTCGCCCGAGGCCTCGAACGCGAAGGACACCTTACCGGGGAGATCGTGGCGCACGCTCGCGGGGTCGACATCGAAGGCCATACCCGAGGCCGACCAGGAGGGCCGCGGTGCCCAGGCGACCATGCCGTTGAGGCTCACGTGACCGCCGAAGCCATCGATGCTACCCGCGCTCACCGTGGCACGCTGGGAGGACAGGGTCCCGTCGGCGTCGAACGCAAAGGCACGGAGATCGCGTACCTGGAGCATGCCCGTGCCGTGCACTGCATAGGGCATGATTCCCTCGAGGCGGTATTCGCCCGAGTCGCTGCGCACCACGAAATTGCGTTCCGAGAGTGGCCAGCGGAACTGTTTCCAGCTGCCGTGCAGGTCGAGCCTTGGCCCATGCTCGACGATGCTGATCGTGCCGCTCCCGGTGAGCTGTGCGCCAGAGACCCGGTGCGTGATCTCGATGCGATCGGCGGTGAAGGTCCGTGCGCGATAGGCACCCGTGAACCGCGTCTCGAACACGCCCAGTCTGAGGCCCGCGGGTGTGAGCGGACCGTGGGCGCTGAAGCCGGCGGCATCACCCTCGACGGCGAGCTGACCGCTCACATGCCCGAGAGCGCTCTCGATGCCCCAGGCGCGCAGATCGAAATCCTGGACGCGTGCATCACCCTGCCAATGCCAGCGCGGGCCGGTGAGGTTCTCCGCGCGACCTACGACGACCGCCCGCAGCGGCTGCGAGAAACGCACGGTAAGGGGCAGCTGATCCAGATCACCCTTGGCGCTCGTAGCGATGATCCAGGGAGGCTCGTGCGCTGCGAAAATACCGATGCGCGTCTCCACATCGAGCTGCAGTGGCTCGCGCGCCCGCAGCGTGCCGTGCGCGGACATGCGGACGGCTCCGAGCGTCATGGCGGATTGAAAAATGCGCACGGTGCGCGCGCGCACGATCGCCGAGGCGGCCAGCTCGCGTGCGTCGAAGCGCTGTCCATTCGGCACCACGAGCGTACCGGTGTCGATGTGCACGTCGTCAGCGCGGATCTCCATCCAGTGGGGCACGAAATACCAAGGTTGCGGCGGGGTCGCATGCAGCCGGGGACGCACTTCGATCAGCGCGCGCTCGATGCGCGCATGGGGCACGCGCAGCGTCTGCAACAGCAACGCAGGTAGCAATGCGCGTCCGTCGATTCCCTCGAAGCTGAGGTGCACGTGCTCCTGCTCGATCTCCAAACGATCGATGTGGATGCCCTTCAGAGCTGTGCCGCGCACGCCCACGATCTGAATCCGCACACTGCCGATGCGGCGCGGGACCAGGCGCGCAATGAGCTGCAGCCCGGGCGGGGTGAACAGCGTGTAGTAGAGCGCGGCGCATGGCACGGCCAGGAGCGCGAGCGCTCCACATGCCGCCCCGATCAGGATCCAGCGCCGCATCAGAGTTTCGGTCCGAAGTAGATGTCGAATTTGGGGCCCTCGCCGGGCCGCGACAATGGCTGGGCGATGTCGATGCCGACCGTCACGACCGGCACCCGCCAGCGCAAACCGATGCCCGCCGAGTACTCGAGGAAGTGAGGATACGCGGGATTGGGCGAATGGCCGAAAACATCGAACGCATTCCCGGCGTCGGTGAACACTGCGATGCCCAGATTGCGCGGCAGATCACGCTCGAGCTCGGTCGTGCCCGTGAGCACGTCGCGCCCACCCACCTTAAGGAGGATCTTGTAATTCGGGGTGCCGTCGGGATTGAGCTTGGGAATGACGGGGGACAGATCGTCGAAGGCGAATCCGCGCACGCTGCCTTCGCCACCTGCAAAGAAGCGCAGCGCACCCGGTAATTCGTTGAGATTGGAAACGAGCGTCGCGCCGGCTTCGGCCCGCAGCCACAGATGCCAGCCGCTCGCGATCTGGATCGTGCGCTGCGCCTGCACGTGCAGCTGCAGGAACTTGGCGCTCCCACTGCTGCACAGGGCCGACGGCGTGCATTGATCATGCGTGAGGCTCGTCCCGGCGCGCAGTTGCGCCACGAAGCCCTGCTGGAACAGCGGCTCGCCGAGGTAGCCGCGCGGCACCGAGCCCATCGTGACCGTCGGGATCAACAGGTTCTGGATGCGCGTGACGTTGCCGTCATAGGTCGAGGCATGGGTGGGCATGAGGGAGAAGACATACTGAAAGCGTCCGATCACGCGCGTAAGCGCGGGGCCCGCGGCCAGGTCCTTGTAGATGAGGTCCGCAGGCGTGCCGTAGTCCGCCGTGGCGCCGACCGCGAACTTCTCCGTCGCCGGATCACCGATGGGGATGATGTAGAACGATTGCAGCAGGAGCAGGATCTGGGAAGCCTCGAACTGCGTCGTGATGCGATCGCCCCCCGGGCCGAGCCAGCGGCGGTCCCATTGCACCGTCCCGCGCGGCCCCGTGTCGGTGCCGTAGCCGCCGCTGAAGGAGTAACGGTCGTGGCGGTTGGGCTGCGCGCGGATGGTCATGGGCACCGTTCGGCGGGTGTGGTCGGGTTCGCCCGGCAGCACCTCAACGGTGGAGAAGTACTGGCTATCGTCGAGCGCGAATTGCGTGCGCAGTACCTCGGTTGCATCGAAGGGCTCGCCCTCGTGATAGCGCATGTAGCGACGCACGAGCTTCTGATCGATGGTGGTTTCCTCGATCGTCGTGGCACCGAAGGCGTAGCGCTCGCCGGTCTCCATCACCAATGCTGCGCTCGCGCGCGAGCGCTCCAGATCCACGCGCAACTCGCTGCGGGTGAAACGTGCATCGAGATAACCGTAGGTGCCCGCCGTGCGCTGTAATTCGTTCTTCATCTGTTCGTAGGCGGCGTGCCGCAGCCGCTCGCCCGGCGCGAGCAACGGATGCTCCACGATGCGCCGGAAGCGGGGGTCTGCGGCGCCAGGTCCGGTGACGCGTACGTCCACACTTTCCATGAGCACCGGGGGACCCGGGTCGATGTCGATAACCGCGTGCCAGCTCGCTCTTTGCCGCTCCGTGATCTCGGATTTCACCGTGGGTGTGTAGTATCCGAAGGGGCGCAGCGCATCTTTGACCTCCCGTTCGACGCGCCCCTGCAGCCGCTCGATGGTCGCCGCATCCAGCGCGCGGTCCTTGTAGCGCACCAGGCTCAAGTAGGCGAGAACGTTGTTCCGCAGCTCATCGTTGACACCGCGGATATCGATATCCATGTCGGCACGGGCGAGCCCGGCGAACGCGAGCCATGACACCGTCAGCAGCGTGCAGGCGCGTGCGAGCCCCCGATCTCTCATACGGCTGCGTTCACGCCCCCGTGCGGCTCCTCGCTCACCATTGTGTTGCGTTCAGCGCGAGGCGTGTCTCTCCGGTGAGTAGCCCCGCTGCATCGAAACGGCGCTCATGAACCGACAGCGCACCGGTAGACTCCAGCACCAGCAGCGTCGAGCTGCGCGTGCCGTAGCGGGGATGCAGCACGAAGGGCGCGGAGAGCACACGCTCCCATTCGGGCGTGAGTCCAGTCGTGGGCAGCTGCTCTTGCGCGGTGGCCGGCGCTCGATCCCCGAGCATGTCGAGCAGCTCATCGGCGGGTGGGCTCGGTGTGCGGGCGAGCCATGCCTGGAACTGGTTGCGTACCCGCGTGAGTTTCGGCCAGGGAGTGTCCAGCAGGTGATTGCTGAGACCGTAGATTCCAGCGCCGAGGGCGCGCGCGAACGGGCGCGCGCGGTTCGATGCGTACCAGAATGAGTGCGCGTCACTCAACAGAAGATTGAAGCCCGCATAGCGCCGAGCGTCTGCCTCCAGCTGCTCGAGAAACTCCCGGGGACCGTGGGGCTGAGTGAGGTAGTCGAGAATCAGCTGGCCGCGCGAGGGCGCGTTCGTGCGTGGAGGCTGCAGATCGCGATAGTTCGTGACCACACCGACGCGGCGCAGTCGGTCGACGGCGAGCCAGGTACCGCCGGCGCGCACGTCCCGGCCTCCGATGATCTCGGTCGGCTGGCGCGACGCATCGGGCAAGGTGACCGTCCATTTGCCGAGCGGCGCGGCAGCGCGCTCGTGGTACTCGTCGCGGTTCGCGGCGATGATCAGTCGATGGTGCGGATGAGCTTGCCAGCCAACGACGAGCAGGCACACGGCGTCAGGCGCCGCGCGCGGCGAGCGATAGCGGAGCGCTGCGGTCGTACCAGGCGGCGATCAACCGGTACGAGATTGCGTGCGAGGGTGGTAACACCGGCACACCTGCCGCGATCTCCTCGCGCGTGAACCAGCGTACGTCCTCGAGCTCGCCGCCGATCTGAATGTGGGCACCGCGCTGCGCGAGCGCATGGAAGCCGAGCATCAGCGAGGAGGGGAAGGGCCAAGGCTGTGAAGAGTGATAGCGCACCTGCTCGACGCGCACGCCGGTCTCCTCGAAGACCTCGCGCGTGACGGCGTCCTCGAGACTCTCACCGGGCTCGACGAAGCCCGCGATGGTCGAGTAGCGGCCTGCCGGCCACGAGGCCTGACGGCCGAGGAGTGCCCGCTCTCCATCGGTGACCAGCACGATGATGGCGGGATCGATGCGCGGAAAAAGCTCGTGCATGCACTCTGGGTTCGTGCAACGCAACGCGTGCCCGGCCTTCTCCGGCACCGTCGGTGCCCCGCACACACCGCAGAATCGATGGCGCAAGCGCCAGATCGAGAGCGCGCGCGCGTAGGCGAGCAGTCCGGCCTCATCGTGCGGTAGCCGGCTCGAGAGGGGTCGCAACTCCTCCAGGCGTGTGCCCGCGGGCAGCTCCGCGGCGGTCCGCCGGTCGAGCTCCACCAGCACACAGCGCGCGTCGCGAAACCAACCCAGCAGTATCAGCTCGCTCGGACTCGCGGCCCGCACGAGCGGGTGCTCACCCTGCAGGAAGGCGATCCGCGGCTCCGCCTCCGCTTGCATGAGGTGCTCGGTACCGGATGAGAGGAGATAGCGTGTGCGCTCGTCGGCGCGCGCGGCGGCGAGCCATTCGGCCGCCTCGCGCTCCTCGGAGCGGCGGTCGATGTACGGTCCTGAAAAAAAATTGGGCAGCGGGCGCTCGGAATCCATGGGTCGCATTTGCGTAGGTTGCGCGGCATTCTATCAGCCCGCGCAGGACCGGCAGCGCACTGCCTCAGCCTCACCCGCACGCCGACCAGCAGCACTTCGCACGCCGAGCTCGAGCTCATCATCGCGCGCCGGCGCAATACGGCAATACCAGGCTGCAGAGAAAATTTCGTGCGTGGCACGTGCATGTGGCCTCGGATGGCGCTGCATCGCTCGATGCAGGTGAGCGAGCTGTCACGCTCTGCAAGTTGCCTCACGCTCGCGATGAGCAGCGAGCATTTGCAAGACCTCTCGTGCGCGGACGGTCGCTGCCTTCGGGGCGGGCCGAGCCCAGGTTTGCCAGCTCTACCTCTGGACTGGGATTTCGGCGAATGCTCCAGCCGACCATTGATCAGTTACATTCCGCAACACTTTGTGGCAGCATGCGGAGCCTGAAGGCTGCGTGTCGTTGCTTTCATACAACAGCTTCAGTTCGTTCATCTCACGTGGGGGGGGATATGCAGAAGCTTCTGGCCGCCGGCTCGGCGGTGCTCTTCGTCGCGATGACACTGGGTTCGGCGAGCGTTCTTGCTCAGGCCACGGATCAAACTACACAGAATCCAGCCGCTCAGACTACGACCACCAGCCAGGGAGGCCTGGAGGAAGTCGTCGTCACGGCTCGCTACCGGCAGGAGAACCTGCAGCAAACGCCGATCGCGATCAGCGCGATCACCGCGGAGGACATCCAGGAGCGCGGCTTTACCAACGCGACGGACATCGCCTACACCGTTCCGAATGCGAGTTTCCGCCAGGCACAGGCGGCCTTCGGTAACACCGTTACGGCCTACATCCGCGGCATCGGCCAGAACGATTTCAACTTCGCGTTCGAGCCGGGCGTTGCGATCTACGTCGACGATGTCTATTTCCCGACGACGATGGGATCGCAGTTCGACCTCATGGATCTCGAGCGCGTGGAGGTGCTGCGCGGCCCGCAGGGCACTCTCTTCGGCCGGGGCGCCATCGGTGGCGCGATCCGCTACGTCTCGAAGCCAGCAAAAGGCGACGGCTCCGGCTACATCCAGGTGAGCGTGGGCGATCTGCACCGCGTCGATATCCGCGCCGGATACGATTTCACCATCATTCCCGACAAGCTCTTCATGCGCGTCACGGCCATGTCGAAGCGGAATGACGGCTACCAGAAAGACGAGGATTTCGCCTGTCTCTTTCCGGCGCAGTCCGGAACGCTGCCGGCGCTGACGCATAACCGCAACTCCAACTGCCAGATCGGCACGTTGGGCGGCACCGACATGACCGGTGCACGCGGTACGGTGCGCTATGTAGCAAGCGACAACCTCGAGTTCGGCATGATCGTCGACTATCAGCGCGATGACTCCGAATCGCGGGCCGATTCGATCACGGGTATCGGCCCGTTCATCCCACCCGTCGCAGCGTGGAACAACTTCATGGTGAACGGGACACTCGATGGCACCGGCATCCCCTCGCACCGTCCGAATCCGAATTTCGGCGGCTACGGGGTGCCGTACGACAGTCGCTTCATCCCGAGCAGTCCCTATGTCAGCTACGAGACCTTCCAGGATCCCTACACCGGTCTGAAGCTGCCCAAGCAGGAGAACCTCGATCAGAAGGGCGTCTCGGGGACCATGGATTGGAAGCTCACCGATGACCTGTCCGCGAAGTTGATCCTCGCCTGGCGCAACTGGAACAGTCTGTTCGGTACTGACCAGGACGGCTCACCGCTCGGATTCGCAGGTGCGGATGGCATTCAGCACTTCACCTACCGCACGGCGGAGCTGCGCTTCAACGGCACCCTCTTCAACAAGCGGCTCGACTGGACCGCGGGTGCATTCTTCTACGATGCCAACAGCAGCAGCGCCCAGCAGGTGCCGCTGCCGGCCTTCGGCGGACCGAACTATTACTCGGACCCGACCGGATATACCGGCGACCTGCCGAATGCCTTGCTCGTCAACGGCAAGGATACCGGCCACTTCGAGAACGCATCGGGGTTCCTGCACGGCGTGTTCAACCTCACCGACAAGTTCCACTTCACGGGGGGCGTACGCTACTCGACGGACAAGAAGCACGACTTGAACGACAACACGATCGTGGTGCTGCCGGTCGAGAGCGATCAGAACAGCGTCGACTGGCTGGCGGGCCTCGACTACCAGTTCACACCGAACTTCATGGCGTATTTCTCGGCCGCGACGGGCTACCGTCCGCCGGCGTTCAATCCGCGGCCGTTCCAGCCCACGCAGTTCGTGCCGGTATCCGGCGAGAAAGCCGTCTCTTACGAGGTGGGCGAGAAGGGCGACTTCTTCGATCACAGGATGCGTCTGAACCTCGCGGGGTTCTACATCGATTACAAGCAGCGCATCATTCCCGCGGCGGGCGTGGAGTGCGTCAAGGACAGCGCCGGCAATTGCATCGGCCCGGTGGTCGTGCCGCTCACGGCGTACGTCAATGCGCCAGCCAAGATCTCCGGCGTCGAGCTGGAATTGGAGCTGCGTCCGATTCAGTCGTTGCTCATCTCAGCATCGGGCGGCTACACGCACTACAACGCGAGCACCACGACGTTCCAGGGCGCACCGTTCAGCGGCGTGACGCCGAGCGGCCTGGCGGCGTACGTGCCGAAGTACAACGGCGCGGTGAGCGCGCTCTACATCTTCGATCTTCCCAATGGGGCGACCATCACGCCGCGGTGGGATTCGTATATACAAACGCAGATTTGCTCGGGTCAGTTCGCGAGCTCGTGCACCGGCGGCTACACGCTGCACAACTTCCGGCTCGAGTATGCGAGTCAGGGTCGTGAGTGGACGATCGCGGCTGGCGCCAACAACATCACCGACAAGGTCTACTACTACAACATCTTCGATCTGACACCATTCGGCGAGCCGACGATCGAGGCACAGGTCGCGCCGCCGCGCACCTGGTTCCTGGAAGTGAGCCGGAACTTCGGCGCCAACAAGTAAAGGGGACGGGGGGTCGACAGAAGGCGCGTCCGCGCAAGCGGATGCGCCTTCCTCTTTCTCAGCGTCCTGCGCGCTCAGCTAGGCGCGCAATGCCGGCAGCGCACCTCCTTGAGCGTCATGCGCTCGACGACGAGCAGCGCGCCGCATGCGCTGCATGTCGCGAGCTTGAGCTCGTCACCGCGCACCAACGCGGCGATGAGAAACACCAAGTGCTCGAAACTGATGCGCGCGGCCGGAAGCAGCGTGCGGAACGCTTCGTACGCGCGGCACAGCTGCACGCCGTGCGCGACGCAGGGCGTGAGCGCCGCGCCGCGAGTAGGCGTACGAGCGGGGAGCGCCCCGAGCAGCGCGCACAGGCTCGCAAGCACTGCCGTCTCCTCTTGCAGCCGCGGCGAGCGCAGAAAGAAACCCGCCTGCTGGGGTGAGCGTCCACGCGGCCGCGGCACCGCCCGCCCCGGATAGCGGAAGTAACTCCTGTAGAGCTTGCGGATGCGATCGTCCGTCAGGCCGGTCCACGTGCGGATCGTCTGCGTGCGCGCTTCATGCTGGATGAAGCGCAGGGCGAGATCGAGGCGCAGCCGGTCACGGCTGTAGCGATCATCGGAGACGCGCATAGTGTGTGCCCTCGCAATGCTGCCGGTAGTGGCATTTCTCGATGAAAGTCCCAGAATTCACTGAGCTTGCTTTTGCTATAAAAATAGCAAAAGCTCGCGGGACATGGCCAGTCGACCATGGGTCGCAAATCGCTCACGAAGGCGGAGGAATGCGATGTCAGGCGTCGAGGATGCGAGTGGCGGTGGTGCGACGCTGCGCTGGCCGGTGTGGACGCAGCAGTCGTGGATCTACGCGGAGGCGCTGCGCTCGCTCGCCGAGCTGAACGAGCAATGCCTGGAGCTGCTGTGCGAGCAGGCGCTGCTTGCCGGGCCGCAGCCCGGGCCGGCACTGCTCGTCGAGCTGCGCACACTGTGGTGCGCGCTCGATGTACACGCCCTGCGCCGCGCGGCCCTGTGCCCGTACTTGGTGCTGGATGCCGGGTTCACGCGCGCGGCGCGCTGGGGCGTCGCACGCGAGCGCTTGGTGCAGGATCGCGAGCGCACGCCGGCCGTGCGGGCATTCTTCAGCACCCCGCGTACCATCCCGGTCACACGTCAGGTATTCACGTTCGCTTGGCACCTTGCGCGCAGCGATGCTGGTGCCGCGCGCCTGCTGCTCGGCATGTCCGCACAGTGCGCGCAGCTCATCGCGGCGTGCACGCTGCGCCACATCTACCAGCTCGCCGAGCTCGCGGCCGACTGGCTCGAGCCCCGCTGGCCGGATCGCCTGGGTGTATGGCGCGAGTTCTTGAGCGCCGCACTCGCAGGCGAGCCGGCAACGCTGGAGCGTGCGCGCTTGCATGGCTTGCAACTGCTCGCCGCTCAGGCGCGCGCCGCCGAGGCGGATCCCTCTTCAGATCGGGAACGACAGTAGTATTATGTGATTCGGTCCGCACTTCTTCGGGTTCGGCGAGCTGTGGGACCGGAGTAACATCCGGGCTGTTCGGGAGCACGGGGCTGGGCGCTGCGGTCTGCTGGCGGCGACGTCTGTCCCGCATCGCACCGCTTCCGTAGAGTCGCTTTTCACAATCCGAGCTTGAAACCGTAAAGAGGATCAAAACCATGGCGCTGTGGAAAGAACCGGTCGCGACGGGAGCGCCCGCTCCCACCAAGGACCCCATTCCGCGCGAGTCGATCACGCCTGTCGTTACTCCGGTGAACCAAGAGGTCCCGCGCCGCCCGCGCGAGCGCCTCGAAACCAAGGAGTCCATCATCGCTGCGGACCTGACTATCGAGGGCAAGATCGAGGGCTCAGGGCACGTACGTATCGCCGGCACCTTCAAGGGGGACGTTCACGTGCAGGGTAATCTCACGATAGAGCCGGGCGCGCGCGTGACGGGCCAGATTCGCGCCAACACGGTCGTCGTGGGTGGCGAGCTGCAGGGAAACATCGAAGCTGCATCCCGGGTGGAGCTGCTGGAGACAGGCATTGTGGCCGGAGATGTGAAGGCAGGCTCCCTCACGGTTGCCGCCGGCTCGCGCATGCGCGGACAAGTGGAGTTCGGCTGGGAGGAGAAGTCGGCAAAGGCGTTCGGAGGAAGTAGGGTCGATCTCGCTACCTCATGAACACCCCGCGTCTCGCAGCACCCGGGCGAACCCGCAGCTGTCCTCACTGCAAGGCCACGATTCTCGAGAGCGCGACGGTTTGCCCGGGTTGCCATCACCATCTGCGGTTCGATCCCGCGGCGTTGCAGCGCGTTGCGCCGCTCGCCACCGCGCTGCGGGTTGAGGGCCGCATCAGCCATCCGCCGGATGGCATTCCCTGCGAGTACTCAGTCGTGGTGGCCGTCCGCAACGCCCGCGGCGAGGAGATCGCGCGGCACGTCGTCGGAGTGGGCGCTCTGCAGCCGACGGACGAGCGCACGTTTACATTGGCAGTCGAGCTCTTCAAGCCGCTCGAGGTGAAGGAGGTCAAGCCGCCGCCGCCTCGGGACGTGGTAGCGCCACCCCGAGACCCGCGGCTTGTGGCGCAGGCCCCTCCCGTGCAGCCCCCGGGTACCGAGCGGCCGCAGGGCATCGCACCCCGCCCGGGTGCGCAGCCCGGCCCCTCCCAGGCTCCATCGAGCGCTTCCAGCGCACCAGGCAGACCTCCGGGAGTGACTCGCCCGAGTGTCCCGTCCTCCGGCCAAGGGATGCTGCCCCTCGGAGCGGGCGAGAATCAGCGCACAGGTTCTCCCCAGGTCCGCGATCCGAAGCTCAAGCCGAAGGACCCATAGCGGCCGCCACTGGCGTTCCTGCGCGCTCAGGAGGCCAAAGGGTGTGTGATACCCTTGTCTCCGCAATAGCTCTGCACCATGTACGCGCTTTCAGTTCGCGGACTCACCAAGACTTACAAGAACGGCGTCCAGGCCCTCAGGGGCTTGGACCTCGATGTCGAGCAGGGTGATTTTTTCGCGCTGCTCGGGCCGAATGGGGCCGGCAAGACCACGCTGATCGGTGTCGTCACCTCGCTCGTCAACAAGACCGGCGGCAAGGTGAGCGTCTTCGGTCACGATATCGACCTGGAGCTCGAAGCCGCCAAGGCCTGCATCGGCGTTGTGCCCCAGGAGCTCAACTTCAACATGTTCGAGACCCCGGCGACCATCGTCGTCAATCAAGCGGGCTTCTACGGCATCGAGCGCAGCGTGGCGCGCGCTCGCGCCGAGACCTATCTGCGCCAGCTGTCCCTCTGGGACAAGCGCGACAGCATGGCGCGCGGCCTGTCCGGGGGCATGAAGCGGCGCCTGATGATCGCCCGAGCACTCATGCACGAGCCGCGGCTGCTGATTCTGGACGAGCCCACGGCCGGCGTGGATATCGAGATTCGCCGCTCGATGTGGGACTTCCTGCGCCACATCAACTCCCAGGGTACGACCATCATTCTCACGACGCACTACCTGGAGGAAGCCGAGACGCTCTGCCGCAACATCGCCATCATCGATGGCGGCCGCATCGTCGAGCGCGACCGCATGAGCAGTCTGCTGCGGCGCCTGCATACGGAGGTGTTCGTGCTCAACCTGCGCAATGCCGTTGCGGTCGCGCCGACGCTAGAGGGATATACCACGGTGCTCGTGGATGCACACACGCTCGAAGTGGAAGTCTCGAAGGAGCAGACTCTGAACGATATCTTCGTACGTCTGACGGCACTCGGTATCGAGGTAGAAAGCATGCGCAACAAAGTCAACCGTCTCGAGGAGATCTTCATGCGCCTGGTCGAGGGGCGTACCGCTCACGCTAGCACGCGGACGGAACCGGAGCCCACGACGGGCAGCATGAACGAGCCCCCGCTGCGGCGCACGCACGGCGGCGGGGGACACCCCTGATGCAGAGCGCGACGGAGATCGCGGTCGCGCCGCCCATCCGGCTTGGCGTGGTGCGCTGGGTCGGATTCAAGACCATCGTCATTCGGGAATACGGACGGATCATCCGCATCTGGGGACAAACCCTCGTGCCATCGTCCGTGAACGCAACGCTCTACTTCGTGATCTTCGGCAGCCTCATCGGTGGCCGCATCGGGCGCATGGGCGGTTATCAGTACACGCAGTTCATTGCGCCGGGCCTGATCATGCAGGCCGTCATTCAGAACTCTTACGCGAACGTGGTCTCGTCCTTCTTCGGCGCGAAGTTCGGCAAGCACGTGGAGGAGTTGCTGGTCTCGCCGCTGCCCAACTGGGTGATCGTCTCGGGCTATGTGACTGGCGGCTTGCTGCGCGGGCTGCTTGTCGGGGCTGTCGTCACCGCGGTGTCGCTTCTGTTCGCGCATCTGCACGTGCACAACATCGCCATCGTGGCCGCGGCCGTCGTGCTCACTTCGATGGTGTTCGCACTGGGGGGCTTCATCAACGCCCTGCTTGCGAAGAATTTCGACCAGGTTAACTGGGTCCCCACGTTCGTGCTCGCCCCGCTCACGTATCTGGGCGGGGTCTTCTACTCCGTCCACATACTGCCTGCGTGGGCGCAGCGAGTGTCCTTCGCCAATCCGATCCTGCAGATGGTGAACGCCTTTCGTTACGGATTTCTCGGTGTCTCGGACGTTGATATCACCACCGCATTCGGCATTATGGTGATCGCGGCGAGCGCCCTTTTCCTGGTGGCGGTGTCGCTGATGAATCGTGGTAACGGCATCCGCGACTGAGGCAGGGAGGGCTTGATACGTGATGGTTCTCACAAAGAAACCGCGCCAAGTGCCTCTGGAAACAAAACTTTCATCTCTCCGTAACATGGTCGACGCGCCCGCCCGCCACCGTGTGCACATGAAAGAGGGCGGCCTCAGCACTTTCCTGGCACGCATCGATGCGGCCGAGTACGGCATGTGCCGTCGTCTCAATTCGGGCGCTGCGCACTCGCCGCTGCGACTCATCTTCCGCGTGGCCAGCCGTCTCGGTGATGGTGTCTTCTGGTATGCGCTGATCATCGCGCTGCCGCTGATCTATGGACGCGCGGCCGTACGACCCGCCGTCGCGATGGCGCTCACCGCGATTGCCGGCGTGCTGCTCTACAAATGGTTGAAGCGCACCTTCGTGCGCGAGCGCCCCTTCATCACGCACTCGGCGATCGATCTTGCCGCCGCGCCCCTCGACCGCTACAGCTTTCCCTCTGGGCACACCTTGCACGCGGTTTGCTTCACGTGGCAGACAGTCGCGCACTTCAGCGAGCTCAGCTGGATCCTGGTGCCGTTCGCCGGCTTGGTAGCCGCCTCGAGAGTGGTTCTGGGACTGCACTACCCTTCCGACGTGCTGGTCGGGGCGCTGCTCGGTGCGCTGCTGGCCGCGCTCGGGCTCGCCTTCGCCTAAGTCGCCTTTGGTGACCGCGCGCGGCCTCTGAGTCTATCCTCCGGGCGTGCGCGCGCTTTACATCTCGGACGTCTATTTCCCCCGTGTCAATGGCGTCTCCACCTCCATAGCGACTTTCCGCGCGGATCTCGAGCAGTGCGGGGTGGATACCGTGCTCGTCGCTCCGCAGTACGACACCGTCTCGAATCAGGAGAGTGGCATCACGCGCGTAGCCAGTGCCGCGGTGCCGGGCGATCCCGAGGATCGACGCATGCACTGGCGCGCTCTCACACGCGCGCTCGATTGGCTCGACCGCGGGCAATTCGATCTCATCCACATTCAGACGCCGTTCATCGCTCACTACGCGGGCGTGCGTCTGGCCCGCCGTGCGGGCATCGCATGTCTCGCCACTTATCACACGTTTTTCGAAGAGTATCTGCATCACTATGTGCCTGCGCTGCCGCACTCTCTGGGTCGTGCGCTGGCGCGCGCCTTCACGCGCTCGCAATGTCGTGCCATGGATGCGCTCGTAGCTCCCTCGGAGCCGATGCGCTCCACGTTGCTCGAATACGGCGTGCGCGTCCCGATTCATATCGTGCCGACCGGCTTGCCCGCAGACCGCTTTCGGCCGGGGGATGGCAGCCGCTTTCGCGCCTTGGCGTCGCTGCCGGCCGAACGGCCCCTGCTTCTATACGTCGGCCGGATCGCACATGAGAAGAACATCGAATTTCTCATGCGCAGCTACCTGCGTGTGCGACGCACCGTACCCGAGTCGATGCTGGTCATCGCGGGAGAAGGGCCCGCACAGCGCGCGCTGCAACAGCTCGCTGCGCAGCTGGAGCTCACCCGGGACGTGCGCTTCGTGGGCTATCTGGAGCGCAACACGACGTTGCTCGATTGCTACGCCGCCGCCGCCGTGTTCGTGTTCGCCTCTCGCACGGAGACGCAGGGGCTGGTGCTGCTCGAGGCGATGGCGCAGGGCGCCCCGGTCGTCTCGACCGCCGAGCTGGGTACGCGGTCCGTGCTCAGACCCGGGTGCGGTGCCCTGGTGGTGAATGAGCAGGTCGAGGAGTTCGCGGCCGCGGTGGTACGCGTGCTGCGCGAGCCGGCACTCAGAGCGCAGCTCGCGGCCGCCGGCCGAGCCTACGCGCACGGCTGGTCCTCGCCCGTCATGGCCCGAAAGCTCGCCGACGTCTATCGAGAGGTCGCGGTGCCGCTCGCGCGTCGGCGCTTGGCGACATGACCGGACCCTGTTCGCGGAATTGACGGAGCTGCTGAGCTACACTTCGATTCCATGGGGGAGAAGCGCGCACTCGTCGTGGACGACTCGAAGTCGGCCCGGATGTTCCTATCTCGTATCCTCGAGCGATACAACATCGACGTAGAGGGGGTCGAGAACGCCGAGGCGGCCATCGAGTACCTGAGTCACCATCGCCCGGATGTGATCTTCATGGATCACATGATGCCGGGCATGGACGGATTCGAGGCGGTGCAGACCATCAAGAACAACCCGCGCACCGCAACGATTCCGATCATGATGTACACCTCGCAGCAGGGTGAGCTGTACCTTGGGCAGGCCCGCGCTCTCGGCGCCGTGGGCGTTCTGCCCAAGCAGATCCGACCGGCTGACGTATCCAAGGTCCTTTATCAGCTGCATCTGCTGCCTGACCGGCGCAGCAGCGAGCAGACCACATTCCGCCCGGTGGGCCTTGCGGGTGAGGACGGGGCCGACGCTGCGCTCGTCGAACCCGTGGCACTCACGGCCGCGAGTCTGCGCGAGCATTTTGCCGATTTGCGCCGCGTGCTCGTTGCGAGCCTCGACAGCCAGACCGATCGGCTGACGGGCGACGTGGATCTCATGCTGAGGCGCGCTCTGGAGGATGCAGTCGAGGACGTGCAGAGGCCGCGTCGCACGCAATGGGGTTGGTTGGTCGCTGCCGCTGCGATCGTTACCGCGCTCGCAAGCATGCTCTTCGCGTGGCAGGAGGCTGCCGATCGGCGTGCCCTCACTCAGGAGCTGGTACAGCTGCGCAGCACCTCTCTGCCGACCATACGCGTCGAGCCTAAGGCGTCCCCCGCGATTGCCACCGCGGACCGAGCGCGCCCGACTCGACCCGCGGGTGCTGAGGCAGGCAAAGTCGGAACCGCGCATACCGCCGCTACGCCACCGGGAGTTCGCAAGGCCGTGGAGGGGAGCGAATACAAGCCGCTCGTCGCCGTGGTGCCCTACGGAGCGGATCCGCTGGGCGCGCCGCGACTCGAGATGCTGCGCCAGCTGTTCGACCGGCTCACCGCCGAGGATTTTCGCGGCACCGTCGAGATCAAGACTTTTCCGGGCCGCTTCTGCCTGATGGGTAATGCGACCGATGGGTTCTCGCTGGCTCCCGACGAGACGGCATTCGCCAAGTGCGATCTGGTGAGCGGAGCGGCGGACGAATCGTTGTCGCAGCCGCAGCGCGTCTCGCTCTCCTTCGCCAATCTCGTGGAGGCGTTCCGCACCAAGACTCATGGCGATGCAGACGTGCAGCTCGTTTCGGGTGACGCCTCGACCACCGTGGTTGCCTATCCTCAGATCTCGGACGCGCTGACTGCCGGGGAATGGAATCGCGCCGGTAGCGCCAATAACCGCATCGAGATCCGCGTGCGCTGAGTTGCTGGCGCCGCAGATCGACATCGACGCGAGCTTCCGTCCGCCGCGCTGGCTGAGCAATCCTCATCTGCAGACCGTGTTGCCGAGCCTGCCGGCGCGGCGACGCTGGATCGAGCCGGCTGCGCGTGCAGTGCTCCAGGCCAGTCGTGAACTACTGCTCGACTGCGGCGATGGCGTGCGTCTGCAGGCCTTGCACGCACGTCCGCTGACGGCAGTGCCCGCTGCGGAGCAGCGCGCCGCGGTGCTCGTACACGGCTGGGAGGGCAGCGCTGACTCGATGTACGTGCTATCGCTCGCCCAGCAGCTGTTCGAGCGCGGCTTCGAGGTCGTGCGTCTCAATCTGCGCGACCACGGGGCCACGCATCACCTGAACCGGGAGCTATTCCACTCTTGCCGCCTGCCCGAGGTGGTGGGTGCGCTGCGCCAGCTGCAGGCGCTCTTCGGTGGCCGGGCTCTGCACCTCGCCGGGTTCTCGCTCGGCGGTAACTTCATGTTGCGGGCGGCTGCGCAGGCGCGCGAGAGTGGGCTCACGATTGCCCGGGTCGTCGCAATCTCGCCGGTCCTCGATCCTGAGGCGACGCTCGACGCCATGGAGCGCAGCTGCGGCCCTTATCATGGCTACTTCGTGCGCAAGTGGACGCAGTCGCTCGGTCTCAAACAGGCGGCGTGGCCGGACGTCTACGATTTCGCGGAACTGGCACGCGCCGCAAGTCTGCGGCGCATGACCGCGGAACTCGTCGGCCGATTCACCGAGTTCGCGAGTCTCGAGGCTTACTTGCAAGGCTACGCCATCGTCGGCTCGCGCCTTGCGCCGCTAGCGGTGCCGGCAACGATCATTGCGGCGCAGGACGATCCGATCATCCCGGCACGCGACCTCGCGCGCCTTGCTCCTGTGCCGGCCCTGCGCGTGATCCTGACGCACCGCGGCGGTCACTGCGGCTTCGTTCGGCGGCTCTTCTCCTGGACGTGGGCCGAGCGCCGCGCGGCGGCAGAGCTCGACTCGAGCAGCGCATCCTCGGCCGCGGGCTCGGCTTAGATTTGCAAGCGGCGGGTGGGAGGTCTCTGCGAGGGGAGCTCGAAAAGTGGAAGCTTCAGGTTCCCCCAGGGCCCTAAGGAAACTCTATGTGCCACCTCGCCGCATGCCCTCCCGGCTGATACCCCCGCTCGATCAGGCGCTCTTCTCGCGCTTCTCCTCGAACGACACCACGGGCTGACCGCTCGTCACGATGACCTCGCCGTCGATCACGGCGCCTTTGGCGATCGCGATCGTCTTGGCGCTGATGCGCGCACGGATCACCGCTGTCGCGCCGATCTCGAGTCGATCTTCCACACTCAGCGCACCGATGATCTTGCCCGCGATGATCGCGCGTTGAGCGCGTATCTCACCTTCCCATTCGGAACCTGCCGACATATTGAGCGCGCCCCGAACGTGGCCATCGCCGCGAATGATGCCGCCGACGACGAGCGGTCCGGGCGTCTCAACGTCTCCGGTGATGCGGCAGCCGGACGCGACGAATGTCGCCGCGCCGCCGAAGTGATCGAAAAGCCGTCGTTTGGGAGGCTGGCTCATGCGGATCAGCACCTGTGCGGAATGCGCGGATTATGGCATTCGGGCGCCATCCCTGCGGCGATGGACCGTGCGGTCGTTGGCAGTGACGGCGCGCGCACGTCCACCCCTGACAATTTGCGTCAGGGTGACGCACGTCTCATTGGAGACCTAAGTCATTGTTCGGCAAAGGGCTGAGTTGTTGGCACGAGCCTTGCTCAAGCTAAGGCAGAGCGGCTCGATTGTGCCGCAGACGACAGACTCGCAAGAGGCCGCGTCGGGTTGAGCACGTACCGCGCGGAGAGTGCTGGAGGCTTACGGCTCAGATTGCGAACAACTTCCCCGGTGTTCGCTCTAGTGACGCCGCGATGCGTTTCCCCCGCTTCGCGGCGTTTTTTTTGACGCTGCAAATTGCGCGCGTCAGCCGAGCCTGCGCCCGCGCAGTGGCCTTGACTTAAGCCCTGCAAGGCACCATTTCCAGCGATTGCGCAGCCTGGCGCCGCCGCCGTTACACTGTGGAAAGCGGCGCCTCGCGCCGTGCGCCTCCCCTCAGCTTGTATCCCGGTACCCAGCTTGCGCATTTCGATCCATGAGACGCTTCGATTCAATGCTCGTCGAATCCGGCGCGCCGGCCACCACGGCGGCTAACGCCGCGCAGCTCCTGAGCCGCGCTGCCGTGCGTGCCACGACGCTCGCGAACGGCTTGCAGCTCATCGTCTGGCCGAGCGATGCGATTCCGAACGTTGTGCTCAATAACTGGGTGCGCGCGGGCAGCCGCAACGAGTCGCAAGGCAACACCGGGCTCGCCCACTTCTTCGAACACATGATGTTCAACGGTACCGCGCGACGCCGGCCCGGTGAGTTCGATCGTTTGATGGAGGCGCGCGGCGGCTCGAACAACGCGTACACCAGCGACGACGTGACCGTGTATCAGGACTGGTTTCCGCGCGAAGCCCTTGAGCTCATGTTCGATCTGGAATCCGATCGCATTGCCAATCTCAGCTTCATCCCCGACCTCATCGAGAGCGAGCGTGGCGTCGTCTATTCCGAGAGGCGCCTGTGTGTCGATGACAACAACGCGGGGCTGCTGAGCGAGCGCGTGCAGGCGGCCGCCTTCGTCACTCACCCTTATCGCTTTCCGACGATCGGTCAGCCGGCGGACATCCAGTCCTGGAGCATGGCGGATCTGCAGCGATTCTTCCGCACCTACTACGCCCCCAACAATCTCACCTTCGTGCTCGCGGGTGACGTGCAGCCGCAGGAAGTGTTGCGGCTGGCGCGCAAGTACCTCGAGCCGATTGCGCGCGGGGAGTCACCGCCGGCCGTTCGCGTGCGCGAGCCTGAACAACTCGGCGAGCGCCGCGTGAGCTTGCGCCGCAAGGGCCGCACGCCGTTGCTGCAGTACGCATTCAAGGCACCCGCAGCGGCTGACCGGCGTGGGCCTGCCGTGAATCTTCTCCTCGCCACGCTCGTCGAGGGCGACGGGTCGCGCCTACATCGGGTGCTGGTCGAGCAGCGCAAGCTCGCGGTAGAGGTGAGTGGCGAGTGGCAGCAGGGCTTCGATCCGGGCCTGCTGTGGCTGCATCTCACACTTCCCGAGGGCGTCGAGCCGACAAGCGTCGAGCGAGCGGTGGATGCCGAGCTCGCGCGCATCGCGGCGCAGGGTGTCACGCAGGCGGAGCTCGAGCGCGCCAAGAATCTGGTCGCCGCATCGTTCTGGAAGCAGCTCGCTACGATCGACGGACGCGCGCATCTGCTCGGCGAATACGAGTTGCTGCGCGGCGGCTGGCGCAGCTTGTTCGATGTGCCTCAGCGCTATCAAGCGGTGACCTGCGCCGAGGTGGCGGCGGTTGCGCGCCGCGTCCTCGATCCTCGCCGCCGCACCGTCGGCGTACTGACACCGATCGGCGCGGTCGCACGCCCGTGAGTGCTCGTATCCGCGCGCGGCCCGCAGTCGCGGACGCCGACGTCGCACCGCTCGTGCCCTCCGCGGCGCAGAGCGCGCAGCACGGTCGTTTGCGCATTCCGGTGCACGAGCGCCTTGTGCTTGCCAACGGCGTCAGCGTGACCATCGTGCCCCGTCGCGAGGTTCCGCTCGTCGCGTTTTGTGCGGTGCTGCGCGGCGGTGCCCGCGGCGACCCGCGCGGCAAGAGCGGGCTCGCAGCGCTGGTCGCTGGGCTGTTCGCGAAGGGTGCGGGCACGCGCAGCGGACTTGCGTTCGCGGATGCTGTAGAGGGTGTGGGGGGCAGCTTCAACGCCACGGCGGCTGCAGATCACATCCTGATCAGCGGGCAGTTTCTCGCGCACGATCAGGCATTGATGGTGGCGCTGCTGGCCGATGCGCTGCTCGCGCCCCACTTCGCCCCCGGCCAGCTCGAGAAGCTGCGCACTCGCTATATCGAGTTGCTGAAGGCAGCCAAGGACTCAGATCCCGCCGAGTTGCTGAGCTTCTACGGACGCGCATTCCTGTTTCAGGGGCATCCTTACGGCAGGCCGGTAACGGGTAGCGAGAGCTCGCTCGCCGCGATGACGCAGCGCGACGCCCTTGCGTACTACCGCTCGCAGGTCGGCGCCGATCGGCTTGCTCTGGTGTTCGCGGGTGACGTGCAGGTGAGCTGGCTCAAGAAAGCTGTGACCCGTGCCTTCGGGGCCTGGCGACCCGCTGCTGCGCAGCTCGAATCCATGCCCGTGCCGAGGCGGGTGAGGAAGCGCCGCGTTCTGCTGATCGATGCTCCCAGTGCGACGCAGAGCTACTTCTGGATCGGCGGCAATGGGGTCGATCGGCTCTATGCGCGGCGGGCGGCGCTCGATCTCGTGAATGCGCTGCTCGGCGGGCGCTTCACCTCGCTGCTCAACACTGAGCTGCGCATTCGCTCTGGGCTGTCCTACGGCGCGGCCTCGACGTTCACGCGCGGGGTCGTGCCGGCGGAGTTCGCGATCCGCTCCTTCGCAAAGACTGAACATACCGTCGAGGCGCTCGATCTCACCCTGTCGACCCTCTCGCGCCTCAAGCGCGAAGGTATCGCGGCCGACATGCTCGAGTCCGCCCGCGCGTACCTGCGCGGTCAGTATCCGCTCGCGTTCGAGACGGCGAGCGACTGGGCTACTGCGTTCGGAGAGCTCGAGGCATACGGGCTGTCGCCGCAGTACCTCGAGGATTACGGCGGTGCGTTGCGTGATGCGACGCTCGCGGATGCAAGCCAGGTGATCGCGGAGGCATTCCCGGCGCCCGAGCACACTGTCATCGTGCTCATCGGGGCCGCCGCGAAGATCGGCGCACGACTCTCCCAATACGGACCGGTGAGCGAGATGGCCTTAACTCATCCGAGCTTTCGAGCGCCGCGCGCCGCAACCCAACGCCCGCTCTCGCGCGCCAGACGTCGCCGCAGCCCCAGATAATGCCCGAGCTGCCGGACATCACGGTATATGTCGAGGCGCTGCAAAGGCGCTTGCAGGGAGCGCGGCTCGAATCGATCCGCATCACGCATCCTTTTCTGCTGCGCAGCTTCGAGCCACCCCTATCAGCCTTGAACGGGCAGCGTGTGCAGAGCGTGCGCCGGCTCGGCAAGCGGATCGCGATCGGTTTCGACGGCGGGTACTGGCTGGTCCTGCATCTGATGATCGCCGGACGACTGCACTGGATTGCAGCCGGCACGCGTCCCGCGGGCCGCCGGGCGCTCGCATATTTCGCTTTCGATATCGGCACCTTGACTCTGACCGAGGCGGGCACCAAGCGTCGAGCCTCGCTCTGTGTCGTCACCAACGAAGGTCTCGCGCAGCAGGATCCGGGAGGTCTCGAGGTACTCGAAGCGAGCTTCGAGCAGTTTCGCTCCCGGCTGCAAAGCGAGAATCACACTTTAAAGCGCGCCCTGACGGACCCAAGAGCCTTCAGCGGCATAGGCAATGCCTATTCCGATGAGATCCTGCATCGGGCCATGCTCTCGCCGCTCGCCATGACGAGTAAGCTCGATGAACCCGCGCTCCAGCGCCTGTACACAGCCACCCGCGAAGTGCTTCGCGAGTGGACGGAACGGCTGCGCAACGAGGCGGGTGCGGATTTTCCGGAAGGGGTCACCGCCTTTCGTCCGCAGATGGCGGTACACGGTCGCTTCGGCAAGTCGTGTCCGGTGTGCGGCACCTCCATCCAACGCATCCGCTACGCCGAGAACGAGACCAACTACTGTCCGCGCTGCCAGACGGCCGGGCGCGTGCTCGCCGACCGTGCCCTCTCGCGCCTGCTGAAGGACGACTGGCCCCGCAGCATCGAGGAGCTCGAGCGTCTGTAAGAGGCCGCGGCGCTCGGCGCGCGCCCGTTCCCAACCCATAGGTCCGCAACCCGTAGCCGCCGTTCAGGCGCTCTTGGTCCCGAGCACCGCGACGTTCTGCGAAACAAAGCTCGCCTGCGGAGCGAGCGCCTGCGCCTTCGCGATGTCACTCGCAGCGCTGTCTCGTTGTGATTGCAGCCAATGCAGGACGGCACGATTCGAGTAGGCGAGCGCGATCTGCTCGTCATGGTCCCGGCGGGTGTAGAGCGTCGGGCCGCCGCCATGCAACTGGGCGAGAGCAAGCGCCTCATCACAGGCAGCCTGGGCCGCTTCCCAATGTCGCGTCATGATGAACGCGACACACAGGTTGGTGCTGCCAGCAACGACATCTTCGTGGAAGGCTGCGCCGTGCCCGTTGAGCCGGCGGATGACGGATGCGTAGTCGCCCGCGAGCAGGCTGGCGCCCGCAGCGCCGTTCGTGTAAGCGGAGAGCACGGCTTTGTGAGACTCCTCCGCACCACAGGCGCCAGCTGCAAAAAACAAGGCCGCAAGAGCACCGATGCGCAGCGTGCGCTGCGCCGCAGCGGTTCGAATCCGTGACAACATGTGCAATCTCCTCGAGTGGTGATGTCGCGCTCGCTACGAGCGAGCCGGCACCACGATAGAAACTCGAGGCGCACCCGACAAACGAAAAGTTCTGTGCGGATGGTTGACGAATGCTCATCCGATGCGCATGCAATGGGCGAGCACCCAGTCAGTCATGGCCAGCACCTCGGGCCTTGCGGCATCGGCTTCGCGACTGACGAGAAAATAGGCATCGGCAGTGGCGAGTTCCACCGCAAAGACACGCACCAGACGGCCGGCGTCGAACCAATTCTGGCACAGTGCCTCGGGCACCAACGCAATGCCCGCACCCCGTTCGGCTGCGTGTACGACGGAGTACATCGTGTCGAGCTCGATCACGTGCCGGGGCTCAGGGGTCTCCAGCCCCACCTCGTCCGCCCAGCTGTTCCATGCAAACGGGCGCGAGCGGTGCACGATGAGAGCCAGCTCCCGGAACACGTTGGAGCCCAGACGCGCGACGTGGGCGGCATGCTCGCGCGCGCACGCTGCGACGAGCGATACCCTGAAGAGGCGGTGCACGCGCAATCCCTGCGGCACCGCTTCCGACAGCAACACCGAGATGTCCATTCCGGGTGGATGCGAGCTCGGGCGCGGGTCGTGAGTGTCGAGCTGGAGATCCACATCCGGAAAGGCATCGCAGAAGCTGGCGATGTGCGGCACGAACAGCTCGCTGGCGAAGAATGGTGGCAGTAGGAGCCGCAAGATGGTGCGCCGGTTGCGACGTGCGAGCCGCGCGAGACTGTGCTCGATGGCCTCGAGCAACGGTCCGACTTCATCAAACAGCGTATGTCCCGCCGTCGTCAGTTTGAGCGCGCGTGTCTTGCGCTCGAACAGACGCAACCCGAGTGCGTCCTCGAGCTCGCGCATCTGGTGACTCACGGCCGAGGGCGTGAGAAATAGCTCGTCGGCGGCGATCTTGAAGCTTTGATGCCGGGCAGCGACGCAGAAAGCGCGCAGATGGCGCAAGTGAGGTGGTCGCGACAAACGCATGAAGGCACAGCGGACAAGGGCGGATCCGGTGGCGAACAGGTCTGCAAGATCTATGCCCCGCGTCTGCGTGAGTCATCTGTCTACGGACTCGGCGGGCGGCCCATCCTGCGCCTCGTACGCTGACAGAGCGGCTCTGCTGATGCCTCGAGATGGTGAGGTGCGAGGGGCTGCGCACCGCGAGCGCGCAGAGTGACATTCCCGTGACCCCTAGTGCGCCCGCGGGCTGCGGGCCTGCCTCAAGAAGCGCGGAGCGTCTCGTCCAGCCATCGCTCGAGCGTGCCCGCATCGAGCGCACCTGACTGCCGCGCGAGCGCTCGGCCGTCGCGGAACAGAATCAAGGTGGGAATGCTGCGGATGCCGAAGCGGGCGGCGAGCTCCTGCTGCTCATCCGTGTTCACCTTGGCGAGCTGCAGCGATGCGCCGCGGCGGGCTGCCGCAGCATCGAGCACGGGTGCCATCACGCGGCAGGGACCACACCAGGGCGCCCAGAAATCCACGAGCACGGGAACGCCGGCACGCTCGACGTGCGCGCTAAATGACTGCGCGTCCAGATCGAAGGGCCGACCCGCCATGACCTGCGCCTTGCAGCGCGGGCAGCGGGGGTGCTCGGCGAGCCGCCCCCGCGGTATCCGTACGAGCCCGTGGCAGGCGGGGCAGGCAGCGACGACCCGTTCTTCGGCGGGGACATCGATCGAGTCATGCTCAGTGTTCATGGCGTGGGCCAAGCGCGGGCGTCTCCTGGAGAGATGCTGCGGAAGGTGGGGGTGGGGGCCGAGCTGTTCAAGCGGAGCGGGCCTTGCAATCCCGGGGATTGAAACTGACTCGCCGCCGTCCCCATGATGGGCACCTGGCCCGTCCGATCCTCCCGAGCGCATCGACCTCACACCCGCATGCAATACCGTGATTACTACCAGGCGCTGGGCGTCACACGCACGGCCAGCGCGGACGAGATCAAGAAGGCCTACCGGCGTTTGGCGCGTAAGTACCATCCGGACGTGAGCAAAGAGCCCAACGCGGAGGAGAAGTTCAAGGAAGTGCAGGAAGCCTACGAGGTGCTCAAGGACGCCGAGAAGCGCGCGGCCTACGATCAGCTCGGCTCGCAGTGGAAACAGGGCCAGCAGTTCCGTCCACCGCCCGATTGGGGCAGCGGCTTCGAGTTTCGGGGTGCACCGGGCGGTGCCGGAGCGCACGGCGGCCCGGCAGGGAGCTTCGAGTTCGAAGGCGACGCCGGTCAGTTCAGCGACTTCTTCTCGTCCTTGTTCGGGGCGGCGGGCGGTGGCCCCTTTGCTCGCGCGCAAAGGCGCCACAGCGGACGCGATCATCATGCACGCATCGACGTCGAGCTGGAGGACAGCTTCAACGGCGCTTCGCGTACGCTCGAGCTCAAACGCCCCACGGTGAGCGCAGACGGGCACGTCGAGCTTGCAACCCATACGGTGCGCGTCGCCATACCGGCGGGCGTCACCAATGGTCAGATGATTCGGCTTGCCGGGCAGGGCGAGCCTGCGTTCGAAGGTGGCCGGCCCGGGGATCTCTACCTCGAAGTGCATATCCAGCCGCACCGCCTGTATAGCCTCGAGGGCCGCGACGTTACACTTACCCTGCCGGTGGCACCCTGGGAGGCCGCCCTCGGTGCCACGGTCAAGGCGCCGACGCTCGCAGGACCGGTCGAGCTGCGGGTGCCGGCTGGCTCTCAGTCCGGAAGCCGGCTCCGTCTGCGCGGACGCGGACTGCCCGGTCAGCCGGCGGGCGATCAGTACGTGGTGCTCAAAGTGATACTGCCCTCGGCCTCGACACCGGAGGCGCGGGCGCTGTATGACCAGATGCAGCGCGAGCTGGCTTTTGATCCGCGTGCGGGCCTGTTCTGAGGTGATCTCATGGTAGACCCGGTGGACTTGCTCGAAGCACACCTGCTCGGTGAACGTGACTGGATCGCGAGCGACACGCTGTGCCGATTGTGCGGTTTGAGCCTGGATGCGCTCATAGAGCTCGCCGAGCTCGGCGTCGTCGCGCCGCGCGGCTACGAGCCCGCGCAGTGGCAGCTGCCCGCAACCCTGTTGCCGCGGCTGCGCATGATGGGCCGTCTCATGCGCGATCTGGGCGTCAATGTCAGTGGCGCTGCGCTCGCGGTGGAGCTGCTCGAGAGTCAGCGTCAGCTCGAGCAACGTGTGCGCGCGCTCGAGCATTACCTGCGCTTTGCGGAATGACAAGACGGGCGCACTACGGCCCGAAGCTCTCTGTACCTGCCTTGAGATAAGCTTGCTCGTCGCGCGTTGCGACGCGACCGAGCGCGCGGTTGCGCTGCGGAAAGCGGCCAAAGCGCTCGATGATCGCGCGGTGCTGCTCCGCGGACTCCAGAGCTTCGGTGAGCTGAGGTCGCAGATCCTCGGGAGCCTCGTCGCGCAAGCGCCGGTAGGCGGCCACGGACTCGTGCTGCACCTCGAGGGACTCGGCATGCTGCATGGGCATGTAGAAGAACATGCGCTCCACCACCTCGAGCGCCGCGTCGGCCCCAGACTGAATGCCCGACAGCGATAAGCCGAGAGCCTGCTCGTCGCCTGAAAATGCGAGGCGCGTGCCGCGATAGATGTTGCGCGGAAACTGATCGAGCAGAATGATGAGGCTCAGCCGACGGCGGGGGCTTGCCGCCCAGGAGCTGAGCTCGCCCCGCAGAGCCCGGGTGACGAGCGGCTCGAAGCGTGCACGAATCAGGGCATCGAGGGCCGCCTGGTCACCCTTGCGCCCGGGAGCATCCTCGGTGCCAAACCAGAACTGCAAGCGCTGCGCGAGCGCTGCTGCGGACATCGGTAAGCGCCCGAACCAGAATTCGCGTATCTCGCGGGCCTGATCTGGCATGCCCGCCGCCGCTCAGTCGGCCCGCACGCCCTCGACTTCGATTCTCAGCTTCACCGCCATGTTGAAACCGTAATTGCGGCCGTAGTCGATGCCGAAGTCGGCCCGGTCGAAGTCGGCCTCCGCATCGGCACCACAGACTTCCTTCTTGAACAGCGGATTCATCTTGCACTTGAACTGCTTGATGGTGAGCGCCAGGGGTCGCGTGACGCCGTGCAGGGTCAGCGTTCCCTCGGCGGCCGTGGGCACATCGCCATTGAACGCCGAGAACTTACCGCTGTAGGTCGCCGTCGGGAACTTGGCGACATCGAACATCATCGGCTCCTTCGCCTCGGAATTGAGCTTGGGAATGCCGAAGTCGATCGACGAGGTGTCGACCGTCACTTCGATGGTCCCGCTCTTGGCTTGCCGATCGAGGACGACCTTGCCGGAGCTCGAGTTGAACTTGCCGCGCAGGATGGACATGCCGCCAAAGTGGTCGGCCTCGAAGCTCGGAAAGGTGTGGTTCGGATCGAGGTTGTAGGTCACCGGAGCAGCGCTCACGGCCCCGACGAACAGCCCGCAGAGGCAGGCGATGGCGGCTTTTCGCATGTTCAGAATCTCCGGATGAGGCGCGCATCATACCGTGACGGGACCCTTGAGTTCGCTGGCGCCGTCCCCAGGCTGGGAGGTCATGCTGCACGAGGGCCCACTTCGCGACGAGGGTGATGCCGAGGTTTTGGATGCTTATTCCCGGGCCGTCGTAGGTGCCGCGGAACGCGTCGGGCCCGCCGTCGTGAGTGTGTATGTCGGGGAGTCAGGGCCCGCAGCCCGCGCCCGCAGCGGCGCCGGATCAGGCGTGGTCGTGACGCCCGACGGTTATCTGCTGACGAACGAGCACGTTGTCCAGCGCGCGGCCCGCGTGCGCGTCTGCTTCATCGACGGCCAGACGGCGGTGGCCGATGTGGTCGGCACGGATGCCGCGACCGACCTCGCCGTGCTGCGCGCAGGCACGAGCTCGCTGCCGTTCGCGGCGCTGCAGGATGTGCGCCGCCCGCGTGTGGGTCAGCTCGCAATCGCCGTGGGTAATCCTCTGGGCTTCGAGTCGACGGTGTCGGCGGGCGTCGTGAGCGCTCTCGGCCGCTCGCTGCGCAGCCGCCAGGGGCGGCTTATCGAGGGCATCGTGCAGCACACCGCGGCTCTCAACCCCGGCAACTCCGGAGGGCCGCTTACCGATTCCCGAGGCGAGGTAATCGGCATCAATACCGCGATCATTCCGAGCGCTCAAGGAATCGGGTTTGCCGTACCCTCCGCGACCGCGCAATGGGTGCTCAGCGAGCTGCTCACCCAGGGACGGGTGCGGCGCGCCTACCTTGGAATCTCGGGCCGCGATCGCCCTCTCGACCGCCGTCTGGTACGTGCACTCGAGCTGGCGGTCACGCGCGCGGTGGAGGTGATGGGTGTGGATGCGGGCGGCCCTGCCGCACGCTCCGAATTGCGCTCAGGCGATCTGATCGTGGGAATCGAGGACCTCGCGGTCGATGGCATGGACGCGCTCTACCGACATCTCAGCCGGCAAGCCGGCGCGAGGAGTCTCACATTGCAGGTGGTCCGCCGCACGCGCAGGCTGAGCGTCGACATCACCCCGGCCGAGGCGCGCTGACGCTCCGGGCGGGCACGACCGGACCAGGTGGCTGATGGGGGGAGCGCGCCACAGCCGGCTACTCGCAGAGGCTCTCCAGATATCCCTGCGCCACGGCAGACAGACGCTTGCGGGCGAGCCGGCGTGCCTTCGGCGCATCGACGATGTATTCGAGCGGACCGGACACCAGCATTTGCCTGATGCCTGGATATTTCCTGGACACCCGCGCCATCTTGTTGAGGACCGTGAAGCCGCGGTTGATCTTGCTTAAGGGTGCCCGGTTCTGCTCGATGGCGCGGGCGAGATACTGCCCGAAGCGGGCGTAGAGGAAGTAATCGTCATCGCCGACCTGGAAACGTGCTTCGGCGAAGAAATCGGGGAAGTTCTTCTCCAGGTATTGGGAAACTCGTTGAAGACGGGGCCCAGGGTCGCTGTCTGCCGACGCTTTGCGCTTCTTCATCGCCTTTGCCACACCTCCGCTTAGCTCCGCCACTCGTGGCCGTACGCGCTCGCGCAGCCGCGAGCGCGGCGAACGTTACGGCACATCGATGAGCGATGCAATACTGTTGAGCGTGAAACAGATCTCGCTGGCGCGCACCGACGCGTACTACTGGCGCCTGTTTGCGACAGCGCTGTGCTTCACCGTGTTCGGTGGCGGCTCTCTCCTGCTCGGACTGCTTGTCTTCCCGGTGCTGCTCGCGCTACCGGGCGGTGCACAGGCGCGGCGCCTGCGAGTACGCCACACTCTCGGCTCCGCGCTGCGCTGGTTCGCCAACTTCATGCGTGCGACGGGTGTTCTTAGCTATGAGCTGCACGGCGTCGAGCGCCTCGGCCGCCCCGGCCAGATGATCGTGGCAAACCATCCTTCGCTCATCGATGTGATCTTTCTGCTCGGATTTGCGCCAACCTCGAGCTGCATCGTAAAACAGGCGCTTTGGCGCAACCCGTTCACGCGCTGGCCGGTCTCCGCGGCAGGCTATGTGAGCAACAGTCCTACCGATCTCATGGTCGAAGATGCCGCGGCTGCACTCAAGGAAGGTCAAAGTGTAATAATATTTCCCGAGGGCACGCGGACAGTGCCTGAGCAACCGCTGCATTTTCATCGGGGGGCAGCCGCAATTGCCATCAGAGCCGCGTCGGTGGTGACGCCTGTGTACATAGTTTGCGACCCACCGACTCTGGCGAAGAGCGATCCGTGGTATCGCATCCCCGAGCGGCGGGCGCATTTTTCGCTACGGACGGGAACCGACATCGATCCGGGACCATTCCGAGACTGCGCAGCGGGTCCCATCGCGGCACGCATGCTCAACGAGCATCTGCTGCGTGTCTTTGCCAGGGGGCTCGATTGTCCGCCATGATGACTACGGACCAGATCCGCGACATCCAAGAGATCTACCACATGATCCGCTCCGCCCTCGTGGAGTTGTTCGGACTCGAGCCGGCCAGGATCACACCCGAAGCCCGCCTGGCCGATGACCTCGAGATCGACAGCATCGACGCGGTGGATCTCGTCGACCACGTGCGGCGGACGACTGGGCGCAAGATAAGCGCCGAGGATTTTCGCGCCGTGCGCACCGTCAAAGACCTGGCTCAAGCCGTGCAACGCGTACTGCGAGCCTGAAGCTCGAGGCCTCGTGGCGGGCGCAAGCTTCGCACCCTGTGCCGTCATTCCGGTCTACGACCACGAGGAAGCTGTCGGCCGCGTCGTGAGCGCCGTCCGCATGGCCGGTCTGCCCTGTCTGCTCGTGGATGATGGGTCCTCCGAGCGGTGTGCCCAGCGGCTGCGCAGCATCGTCGCGGCCACGCCAGAGACTGTCCTGTTGCGCCTGAACCCGAACCGGGGCAAGGGGAGTGCCGTGATCGCCGGCTTCGCCGCAGCCGCCGCGCGCGGCTATACCCATGCGCTGCAAGTCGACGCCGACGGGCAGCACGCGCTCGAGGACGTGCCCCGCTTCATCGCGCAAGCCCGTGCGCATCCCGAGGCGCTTATTTGTGGGCGCCCTGTGTTCGATGCTTCGATGCCTCGGGTGCGCCGCTACGGACGTTACCTCACGCATTTCATGGTCTGGCTGAACACGCTCTCCTTCGAAATACCGGACGCGTTGTGCGGCTTTCGCGTGTACCCGCTCGCGCCGGCGCTGCGGCTCATTGCCGAGGAGCACGTCGGCGCGCGCATGGAGTTCGACCCGGAGATTCTGGTGCGCCTTTATTGGCGGCAGTTGCCGTTGCGCTGGATATCCACCCGCGTGACCTACCCGCTCGATGGTGTATCGCATTTCCGGCTGGTGCACGACAATGCACGCATGGTGGCCCTGCAGACTCGCCTGCTGTGCGGCATGCTCTGGCGCCTGCCGCTGCTGCTCAGGCGCAAACTCACGTGAGCTCCGGCGGCGCGTTCGTGCAGGCGAGCTGGGGCACCACGCGCGAGCGCGGTGCGCTGTTCATGATGCGCCTCATGGTGATCGCTCTGAAGCTGCTGGCGCGCCCGATTACCGTGCCGATCGTGCATGCCGCCACGTGCTACTTTTTCCTCTTCGGCAGGCGCCACCGCGCGATCTCCCGCGAGTACCTGCGCCGCGTGATACGGCGCTTCCCCGACTGCGGGCTCGCCGCCGACGCGCTCGGTGTGTACCGTCACCACGTCGCCTTTGGGCACGCGATCGTCGACAAGCTCGACGCATGGTCGGGCCGGCTCGGCTACGACCAGGTGACGTTCGTGAATCTTGCCGCGATGAAGGCGGCCGCGGTGGCCGAGCGCGGCACGCTCATCATCGGCTCGCATCTCGGTAACCTGGAGGTCTGCCGGGCCTTTGCGCGGCTGCACCGCCGTGTGCGGCTGAACGTTCTGGTGCACATGCGGCGTGCGGCGTACTTCACGCGGGCCCTCGCCATGGCGGGCGCCTCGGAGCTCGAGCTATTCCAGGTTACCGAGCTCGATGCGGCCACCGCGCTGAAGCTCAAGGAACGTATCGATCGTGGCGAGTGGGTCGTGATCGCCGGGGATCGCGTACCCTTGCACGGCGGCCGGACGGTCGACGTGCAGTTCCTCGGCGAGACAGCGCCCCTTCCCGTCGGACCTTACGTGCTGGCGGCACTGCTCGAGTGTCCGGTGCATCTGCTGTTTTGCCTGCGCCACGCGGGGCGCAATCACGTGTATTTCGAGCGGTTCGCCGAACGCATCGAGTGGCAGCGCGCGCAGCGCGATGCGCGCATCGCTCAGGAGGCGCAGCGCTTTGCCGCGCGCCTCGAGCACTACGTGAGCATGGAGCCCCTGCAGTGGTTCAACTTCTATCCCTTCTGGCGCAAGTCGTGCGACTCCGCGAGCACCCAGCGCACCAGCATGGCATCCTCAGAGCATGAGCGAACGTAGACAAGTCGTCGTCATTGGGGCCGGACCTTCGGGTGCGATCGCCTCGGCGCTGCTGCACCGCAGGCAGCACGATGTATTAGTGCTCGAGCGGCAGCGCTTTCCGCGCTTCTCCATCGGCGAGAGCCTGCTCGTGCACTGCCTGGATTTCGTCGCCGAGGCCGGCATGCTCGACGCCGTGGATTCCGCAGGTTTCCAGTGCAAGGACGGCGCGGCGTTCGCGCGTGGCGGCCGCTACGCGACGATCGAGTTCAGCGAGCGCCTCACTCCCGGCAGAACGACGACCTTCGAAGTACCTCGCGCCAAATTCGACCAGCTGCTCGCCGACCAGGCTGAGCGGCAGGGCGTGGAGATCCGCTACCAGACCGAGATCGTCTCGGTCGACTGTGCGACCTCGGGGGCGCGCTTGGTGGCACGCGGCGCGGACGGCGCCGCCTGCGAGATCGATGCCGACTTCGTGCTCGATGCGAGTGGCTTCGGTCGCACGTTGCCGCGTCTCTTCGGCCTCGAGACGCCCTCCGACTTCCCGCCACGCCAGGCACTCTTCACGCACGTGGCGGACCGCATCTCGGCGAGCAACTTCGATCGCAACAAGATCCTGGTCACCGTCCACCCGCAGCACCGTGACGTGTGGTACTGGCTCATTCCCTTCTCCGACGGCCGCGCCTCGCTGGGCGTGGTGGCCCGGCCCGAGTTCCTCGAGGGCTTCTCCGGCACGCCCGACGAGCGGATGAAGCAGGTTTTCGGTGAGGACCCTGATCTCGTGCGGCTGCTGGCGCAGGCGGACTGGGATACGCCGGTACGGGAGATGCGGGGCTACGCCGCCAACGTCCGTGCCATGCATGGACCGCGCTTCGCGCTGCTCGGCAACGCCGCCGAGTTCCTCGATCCGGTGTTCTCCTCGGGCGTGACGATCGCGATGCGCTCCGCCAGCATGGCTGTCGATGTTCTCGATCGACAGTTGCGCGGAGAGGCGGTCGACTGGGAACGCGACTTCGCTCGTCCGCTGCGCCGCGGCGTGGATTGCTTCCGTGCCTATGTCGAGGCCTGGTACGACGGCCGCTTCCAGGACATCGTGTTCCACGAGCACCAGCCGACCGACATCCGGCGCATGATCTGCTCGATTCTCGCCGGCTATGCCTGGGATCTCAGCAACCCCTTCGTCGCGCAGCCCAAGCGAAGACTGGGTGTGCTGGCGCAGCTGTGCGCTTCCTGAGGGCGCCAAGCCGCGGGGCGCTGCATGGCCGATGAGGTGCTGATCACCGGATCGAGCCGTGGCATCGGCCGAGCGATTGCTCTGCGCATGGCCCAGGACGGCTATGATGTCGTGCTTCACTGCCGCTCGCGCCGCGGCGAGGCCGAGCAGGTGCGCGAGGAGATTCGCGCCCTGGGACGGGGCGCTCGCGTGCTGCAGTTCGATGTCGCCGACCGCGCGCAGTGCAGTGAGTGTCTCAACGCCGACATCGAGTCTCACGCCGCCTACTATGCCGTCGTCTGCAATGCCGGTCTGGCGAGCGATGCCGCCTTTCCCGCGATGAGCGCCGCGGCCTGGGACAGCGTTCTGCGCGCCAACCTCGACGCGTTCTACAACGTGCTGCAGCCGCTCGTAATGCCGATGGTGCGTCGGCGTGCTCCGGGAAGGATCGTCACGCTCTCTTCCGTCGCCGGCCTGGCCGGCAATCGTGGCCAGGTCAACTACAGTGCAGCCAAGGCGGGCGTGGTGGGCGCGACGAAGGCGCTGGCCGTGGAACTTGCCAAACGGCAGATCACGGTCAACTGCGTTGCCCCCGGACTCATCGATACGGACATGACGAGCGAGGAGCTGCCGTTGGAGGAGCTGCTCAAGCTCATTCCCATGCAACGCATCGGCACTCCCGCGGAGGTCGCCGCTGTCGTCGCATTTCTGGTCTCACCCCAGGCCTCGTACATCACGCGTCAGGTCATCGGGGTGAACGGCGGCCTGTACTGAGGACGCGCTCGTGAACCGGGTCGTCGTGACGGGCATGGGTGGGGTGACCGCGATCGGCTCGAGCTGGCCGCAGATCGAGAAGCGCCTGCGCTCGCAGGACAACGCGATCCGCTACATGCCCGAATGGGAGCGCTTTAAGGACCTCAACAGCAGGCTCGCGGCACCTATCGAAACTTTCGAGCTGCCTCCCCACTGGACGCGCAAGCAGACGCGAGGCATGGGTCGCGTCTCGCAGCTCGCAGTGCGCGCCGCGGAGCTGGCGCTGGCGGATGCACAGTTGCTCGGCGATCCCGCGTTGCGCAGCGGCGGCGCCGGGGTCGCTTGCGGCTCCTCGATCGGCAGCACCCCCGATCTCAAGGATTTCGCCGTCATGCTGTTGGAGGGGACCTCCGCCGGCCTCAATGCGAACTCTTATGTGCGCATGATGCCGCACACCGCCGCCGCGAACATCAGCATCTTCTTCGGCCTCAAGGGTCGCACCATACCAACCTCGAGCGCCTGCACCTCCGGCAGTCAGGCGATCGGCTATGCCTTCGAGACTATCCGCCAAGGTACTCAGCAGCTGATGCTTGCCGGTGGCGCCGAGGAGCTGTGCCCGACACAGGCCATGTCGTTCGACATTCTCTACGCGACGAGCCGCCGCAATGACGCGCCGCACGCGACGCCGCGGCCCTATGATCGAGAGCGCGACGGGCTCGTCGTGGGAGAGGGCGCGGCGATCCTGGTGCTCGAGGAGCTCGAGCATGCCCGAGCGCGCGGCGCCCGCATTCATGCCGAGGTCATCGGTTTCGGCACCAACTCCGACGGTGTTCACGTCACGAAACCGGAGGAGGAGACCATGCGCATCGTCATCGAGCTGGCGCTGCGCGACGCGGGCCTGCCTCCGAGCGCCGTGGGCTACGTGAATGGCCACGGCACCGCGACCGAGCACGGCGACATTGCCGAGTCGCGTGCGACCGCGGCAGCGCTAGGCCCCGGCGTTCCACTGAGCTCACAGAAGAGCTATCTCGGACACACGCTCGGCGCCTGCGGAGCCATCGAGGCATGGTTCAGCATCGGCATGCTGAATGCCGGCTGGTTCGCGCCGACCTTGAATCTGCAGCATGTCGATCCACGTTGTGGCGAGCTCGATTACATCCAGGGCGAAGGACGCGCGCTCGCCATCGAGCATGTCATGAGCAATAACTTCGCTTTTGGCGGGGTGAACACCTCGCTCTTATTTCGTCGCTGGGGCTAGCGCAGTGGAGGGAGCCGCTCGCGTGTCCGGGGACGACTCGCAGCGTCCCATTCTTTTCTCCGAGGGACGCGTTCTCACGCGTGCGGCGCTACGGCAGCATGCCGCTGCCCTCGCACGCGAGCTTCCCGCCGCGGGCTATCTCGTCAACTTATGCGAGGATCGCGGTCGCTTCATCGTCGCCTATTGCGCGGCGATGCTGCGCGGGCTGACGAATCTGCTGCCCCAATCGCGCGCTTCGGAGGTCGTGGATGAGGTGATCGCCGCGCATGCAGGCTGCTATCGCTGCGGTGATCTCGAAGTGCAGAGCGCCACACGCAGGCTCGCAAGCGCGCCCCGCGGGGATGACGCCCGCGATGCCGGCTACGTGGCGCAGATCTCCTTTACCTCGGGCAGCACGGGTACGCCTCGGGCTCACCCCAAGCGCTGGCACAATCTGCTGCGCAGCACGCAGCTGAACGCTGCGCGCATCAGGGAATGCCTCGCAAACCGCTACGCTGACGCGCTGCCCTGGATCGTCGCCACGGTGCCGCCACAGCACATGTATGGCACTGAGACCTCCGTGTTGCTGCCGCTCGCCGCCGGCATGGCCGTGCACGCGGGCCGGCCACTGTTCCCCGCCGATGTGGCCCTCGCGCTGGCCGAGGTGCCCGAGCCGCGGGTGCTCGTGACGACACCCGTCCATCTGCGCGCCCTGCTCGCCTCACAGCAGCGTTTTCCCGAGATTGGGGCCGTCGTTTCCGCTACAGCGCCGCTGCATCGCGAGCTCGCGGTCGCCATTGAGCAGACGCTGCGCACGACGCTGCTCGAGATGTTCGGCTCAACCGAGACGTGCGTCATCGCGACGCGTTTGACCGCACACGAGGAGTGCTGGCAACTCTATCCCGGTGTGACACTCGAAGCGGGTCTCGAGAACGCCCAGGTGCACGCACCCTGGTTCGACGAGCCCACGACTCTGCAGGACGTGATCGAGCTGCAGCCCGGCGGGCGATTCCTCGTGCGCGGGCGCAACGCCGACATGATCGAGGTGGCAGGCAAGAGAGCTTCCCTCACGGAGCTCACGCGGCGCTTGCTGAGTGTGCCCGGAGTCCTGGATGGCGTCGTATTTCAGCCGGATGGGCCGGCAGGCGCGGTCCCGTTCGAGGCGGATGGTGCTGTACGTCGTGTCGCCGCCCTGGTCGTTGCCCCGGGGTTGAGCGTGGAGACGATCACTCGCCAGCTGGCGCAATCCGTGGACCGTGCTTTCCTGCCGCGGCCGCTCCTCGCGGTCGAGGCCTTGCCGCGCAATCCGGTGGGCAAGCTGACGCGAGCGGATTTGAATGCCGCCTTGCGGCGTGCGGGCGAGTGCCAGCCGCGGTGAATTATCAGGCGCCGTGAATGCAGTCGATCTCGACGAGCAACTCGGCCCGGCAGATATCGGCTTCCAGCAGCATGTATGAAAGGCCCGCGGGTAGATTCTGCTCGAGTAGTCTTTCGACCTCGGAAGCGCTGGCGCCGTCGCGCAGGTAGATCTTGAGCAGGCTCGAGGCACCGAGCCGTGGCGGCACGGCCGAGGATAGCGTGTGTGCACGCTGCTTGAGGAGATCGAGGTTCACCAGGGTCTCGCGAATCTGCGCATCGAGCTTTCCGGGATGATGCGAGGCATGACCGATGACGCTCGCGGTTCCGGAGGTCATGAGCAGCCGTTGGCCAACCAGCATGGCGCGCGAGAAACGCGGCGCCGCCGGACCGTACTGGCGCGGGTAGTTGAACGCGCTCACCTGACGCGGATTCTCGAGTGCCTGTCCGGGTGCGCGTCCGGCGAGCCAGTACACCTGCAGGACTGGGCTGCCGTCGCGGCGGCCGATCGCCGTAGCCGCCGGATGATGCCTCGACGCGTGCGCCGCGAGGCCGGCTGCCCGACCGACGCAGAACTGCTTATAGCGCTCCTCGTCACCCGTGCCACGGTTGATGCCGTCGAAGTAATTCCACATGCGCAGCAGGTGCGGATGAGAGCTCGACGCCTGGAAATCGCCGATCGCCGTGTAGGCCGCCGCGGCGGTGGCCGCAAGACCGCCGTAGTGACGCTCGTCGAGCTCGATCGCGCCGAGCAGGTGCCCCGCGTCCGCCGAGTAGCGCACCGATCCGGCAAAACCGATGCGCACGGGCCCGCTCGCGTGCCAGAGCTCGGCGACTCCCGTGCGACTCAGGGGTCTGAGGCCGACGTGCACGCAACGTGGGTCTTCGTGGCGTGTATCGGCAGCACCGAAGACGACTGCGGCAAGTACCTCTCGTGGCAGCGGCTCGCCCGGCGCGAGCGGGCGATATTCGACGTGGGGTATGGCCGCGACTCGTCGTGCTGCGGCTCGCTCAGACACGGCGCTCGCTCGGCGAGCCGCTCGGGCCGCGCTCCATCAGCAGGCTGGAATGAATTTCGCTGGCGTCGCACCGTGCCATTGTCGATCCGTGTTCGGAGCGCCCCGGACGAGCAGGACCGCTGTGATAGGATTCGTGCTTCTGTAACCCTGTCGAGCTCCAGTTTATCGCGCCCGTCACCATGGCTGCCACACAGTCCCCCGCAGAGCACGAGCTCGCGCAGCTCATCATCCACGCGGTGAATCTTGAAGGTGTCAACGCCGCGGATATCGACCCCGAAGCGCCAATTTTTGGCACGGGCCTCGGCCTCGATTCGATCGACGCGCTGGAGATCGCGCTCGAGATCTCCAAGCGGTACGGATTCCAGCTGCGCTCGGACGATGAGGATAACCGACGGATTTTCGCATCGCTGCGCTCGCTGGCAGGCTACATCGAGCAGCAGCGGGCAAATGGCGGCATGCACCCCGAGCGCGGCTCCTGAGCCGCTCGCTCCGCGACGATGCCGAGCCAGCCGCTGAACATCGGGGCCTTCACGGCCACGTGCGGTGCGGGGATCGGGCGCGCGGCCTTGCTCGGCTCGCTGCGGGAGCGCCGCTGCGGCCTGCGTCCCAATGACTTCACGAATAGCCCACTCGACACCTGGATCGGGCGCATCGAGGGCCTCGAATCGCAACCATTGCCCGCTGCCTTCGCATTGTGGGAATGCCGCAACAATCGGCTCGCCTGGCAGGCGCTGCTGCAGGATGGCTTTCACGATTCGGTGAGGCGAGCACGCGAACGCTACGGCGCCGAGCGCATCGCCGTGGTGATCGGGACGTCCACCTCCAGCATCGGGGCGACCGAGGAGGCCTACAGCCGCCTGCAGCCCGACGGTCAATACCCCGCGGATCTGCGCCGCCCCATCGTGCACGAGCCGCACTCGCTGGGAGATTTCGTGCAGCACGCTCTGGATCTCCGAGGGCTCTGCGCGACCATCGCCACGGCGTGCTCATCGAGCGCCAAGGTTTTCGCGCATGCCGAGCGGCTGATTCGACTGGGCCTCGCCGACGCGGCTATCGTCGGGGGTACCGATACCCTGTGCGGCAGCGTGCTGTTCGGTTTCAAGTCGCTCGAGCTGCTCTCCCCTGAGCCTTGCCGGCCGTTCGATCCTCGACGCCGCGGCATCAGCATCGGCGAGGGCGCCGGGTTTGCACTGCTCGAGCGGCAGGGCGAGGGTCCCTGGCTGCTCGGCTACGGTGAATCGAGCGACGCCTATCACATGTCGAGTCCACATCCGGAAGGAGTCGGCGCACGCCGCGCAATACTCGATGCCCTGCACCGCGGCGGTCTGGCGCCTGAAGAGGTCGGCTATATCAATCTGCACGGCACGGCGAGCCAGAAGAACGATGAGATCGAGGGGCGTCTGGTGGCGGAGCTGTTTCCGCCGCGCACCTTCGCGAGCTCCACGAAGGGGTGGACGGGGCACGCGCTCGGCGCGGCCGGCATCGTCGAAGCGGTCATCACACTGCTCGCGCTCGAGAGCGGACTGTTGCCCGGCACTTTGAATTCGAACGCCATCGATCCCGCCTGTGGTGCCCAAGTGCGCCTCGCCAACGAGGAGCGACCGATCGCGTATGCCCTGAGCCACTCGTTCGGCTTCGGTGGCAGCAACTGTGTGCTGCTCTTTGGATCCACGCGGCCGCATTGAGCGCGGACAGTGCCAGGGCAAGACGCATACATCGAGGGGATTGGGCTATGGGCGCCGAGGCTCGCCGGGTGGGAGGGCGCGCGCATCATACTCAGCGGTGCGGCGCCTGCGCCGTGCACGCCGGCGCCCAGGCCGACGCCCTCGCTGCTCGCGGCCACGGAAAGACGGCGTGCGCCCGATACGGTGTGTCTGGCGCTGGAAGTCGCCGCCAGCGCGTGCGCAAGCGCGGCGCTCGAGCCGCGCACTTTGCCGAGCGTGTTCGCCTCGACCTACGGCGAGCTGCCTGTGACGGATTACATGTGCGCGACGCTGGCGCTGACCCCGACGCTCCTGTCGCCCACTAAGTTTCACAACTCCGTGCACAACGCGGCCGCGGGATACTGGGCCATCGCGACCGGCTGCCGCGAGCCTTACACAGCGCTCGGCGCTCATGAGAATACTTTCGGCGTGGGATTGCTGACGGCAGTCGCTCACGCGAGGGCGGAGGACGAACGGGTGCTCTATGTCGCTTACGATGTGGAGGCGCGCGGTGCCATTGCGACCGTGGCCACGGCGCGGAGTATGCTCGGTACGGCACTGGTGCTCGCGCCGCAGCCGACCGCGCGCAGCGTGGCGCGGCTCATCCTGAACACCGCTCCTGCGAGCGGCGATGGCGCAACGCCACCGCGCCCGCAGAACGCAGCGCTGGTCGCAGGCAGCGCGCTCGCGGAATCCATCGTGCTGTTTGAAGCATTGGCGGATGGCACCCCCCGCGCTATCGTGCAGAGACTTGGCCCGCGACTCAGGCTCGATATCCGCATAGAGCCGTCGTGAGCTCGGCAAGGGGAGGGCGATGACGGAACGCGCTGATGTGGTGATCATGGGCGGGGGGCTCGCCGGATTGAGCCTCGCGCTGCAGCTGCGGGCGCGCTTTCCGTTGCTCGAGATCACCGTGCTCGAGAGGTTGCGACACCCCGTAGCGGCGGCGGCGCACAAAGTCGGTGAGTCGACGGTGGAGATCGGCGCCCACTACTTCGAGGCGGTGCTTGGTCTCGGGGAGCACTTGCGCGCTCAGCAGCTGAAGAAATTCGGCTTCCGCTTCTTCTTCTCCGACGGCCGCCGCGACGTCGATCAAGTCGCCGAGCTCGGTGCCAGTCGCTATCTGTCGACGCCCACGTATCAGCTCGATCGCGGCATCTTCGAGAACTTCCTGGCCGAGCACGCACTGCGCCGCGGCGTGCGCTTCAGCGACGGCGCCCGAGTGACGGAGGTGATCCTCGGGGAGGGCGCGGCGGAGCGCGAGGATCGCCACGCCGTGACCTACGAGTGCGAGCGCGGCACGCGGCGAGTATCCGCCCGTTGGCTCATCGATGCCTCGGGACGTGCGGGTCTCATCAAGCGCCGTCTGGGGCTCCAGGAGCGCAACGATCACGACGCGAATGCTGTGTGGTTTCGCATGGCCGGTCGCATCGATGTGGACGAGTGGTCGCGCGACGGCAGCTGGCTGTCGCGCTGCGATCCGCCGCTGCGCTGGCTGTCGACCAACCATCTGGTCGGGGAGGGCTATTGGGTGTGGCTCATCCCGCTCTCCTCCGGATCGCACTCGGTGGGCATCGTGGCCGATGCGCGCCTGCATCCGCTGGGTACCATGAACACCTTCGAGCGTGCGCTCGAATGGATGCATGCCCATCAGCCGCGGCTCGCCGAGGAGCTCGAGGCACGCCGTGGTGAGCTGCAGGATTTCATGTTCTTGCGCCGCTTCTCCTACGGTTGCAAGCAGGTGTTCTCCGCTGCCGGATGGGCGCTGACCGGAGAGGCGGGCGTGTTTCTCGATCCTTTCTACTCCCCCGGCAGCGACTTCATCGCCATCTCCAACACTTTCATCACGGAGCTCATCGCCAAGGATCGCGCGGGCGAGCCCGTCGCCCCGCACGCGCGGCTCTATGAGCAACTTTATTTCTCGTTCTATCGCAGCACCCTCGCGCTCTACGTCGATCAATATTCGATGTTTGGCGATCCCGAGGTGATGCCGGTGAAGGTCATCTGGGACTACACGTATTACTGGGGCGTGCTCTGTCAGCTCTTCTTCCAACGTCGTCTCACGGACACGGCGATGCTCGGGCAGGTACGCGGCGAGCTGGCCACGACGCTCGCGCTGAATACGGCCATGCAGAGCTTTCTGCGCGAGTGGTCGCGGGTGAGCGCCAAGCGCAACCGTCCACTGATGATCGATCAGGCCGCGCTTGCCTGGTTCGCCGAGCTCAATCGCGGTTTGCGTGACTCGCTGGATGATGACGCGTTCAGGGCGCGCATGCGTGCCACCTGTGCGCAGCTGCAGTGCCTCGCTGCGGAGATCCTCGAACGCGCGCACGCTGAGCACCCCCAGCTCGAGGCCGCCTCATTGCGTGCGCTCCTGCAAGGTGTGGCAGTCGAGCCGCGCGGCGAGCTGCTGCTGCCGCGCGCGGCCTGAGGTGCCGCGGCATCGACAACGAAGGGACGGAGTGGCGCTTGAGCGAGGCGCACGGAAGCGATGAGTCATTCGCCGCTTCTGCTGCAGCTGATGGTCATCCTCGCGACGGCGAGGACTTTGGGCTGGGCACTGCGTTATCTGGGTCAACCGCCCGTCATCGGTGAAATGGTCGCGGGCCTCGTGTGGGGCCCGCCGTCTTCGGCGTGCTGGCACCGCACGCGCAGAGCGCTCTGTTTCCCACAGCGACGTTAGCGGCGCGTCGGCCTGGATGCCGGCATCATCGGACGCGAGATCTTCACCATGCTGCTGGTGATGGCCATTCTCACGACCATGATGACGGGTCCGCTCCTCAGCTTGTGCGCAGGGCGGCAAGCGGCCGAGGTGCTCGGCGGATCGAGCCCGTGAGCGCCCATGCCGCGCGGCAGCTGCGCCGAGCACTGGCCACGTGCGCCTGATTTTGCGGGAGCTACGTGCCACCGCGATGCATGATTGCGGCGCGGCCGGCGGCGAGCAACACACCGGCGTGATGCACCGAGAAGCTGTATTGCCAGCTCGCGGCGCCCTCGAGCAGGCGCTGCGCCTCCACCATGAGCTCGCCCACGAGATCCTCGACGTAGTCCACGTGCAGCCATACATCGCGCAGCGACACGATCATGCCCGGCTGCGCGCGCGTGCCGACCGCCTGAGCGGCGAGTCCGCCGTGCAGGGCCATGGCTTGCGCGCCGTACTCACATAGCATCAAAGAGCGCAGGTGCCCGCCGCTGCGCAGCGGATTGTCGGGCGAGCGGTGGGTCCGCGTCGCGGCGATCAGGCGCTCGGCGTCCCATTCCACCACGCGCTCGAGCAGACACATGGCGCCCTGGTGCGGAATGAGCCCCGCAATGCCGTCACGGGTGAGCACGCGAGCGCTCTTCGCGCGGGATCAGCACCAGCGCGAGCACAAAGTTTCCGATCACACCCATGACGACGGTCACGCCAATCGACTGCAGCACTGGCAGTGCGGAGCTTGCGAGCACGGAGAACACCACCAGGGCCGCGGCGGCACACACGAGCAGTGCATGCAGCGTGCGGCGCTGTCCGCTGGGATCGTGGGCAGAGCGCTCGAAGAACAGGCCGTAGTCAAGGCCGAGGCCTGCCGCGAGCACGAGCGCGATCACGTGGAACAGACTCAACGGCACGCCCGCGGCATGCAGAATCGCAACCGTGAGCAAGCTCGTGAGCAGCATCGGGGTGAGCACACGCACTGCGCGGATGCCCGAGCGCAGCGCGCCATAGACGACAGCCCCGAGCAGTATGGCGGCAACGAGCACGCACCAGACGATGCGCTGGCGCTGACGCGCGACCAGAGACTCCGCCTCTTCCTTGAGGTCGAGAACCGCGATCGCGCCATGCGAAGCGGCGGCGAAGCGCTCGAGCGCCGCCGGATCGCGTACTTCGCTAAAAGTCACCAGGCCGGTGAAACGCCCCTCGCGTTGCATCAGCAGGCTCCCGATCGCAAGCTCCAGGGGAGTGCCGGCGAGCATCGGCGGTGTGAGCGGAGGTAGCTGCCTCGCACGCGCGACATCCTGGAGGAAAGGCGCGAAGAGGCCCGGCCGGAATGCGAGCCCGGCCGACGCCTGCGCGAGCGCGGATTGCAGCTGCGCGGCATCGGGAAGCGCCGCGCGGCGCCGCTCCTGGGTGGCAATACTCGGTAGATACCGGGCGGCATCATCGAAGCCGACGATGGCCTTCTCGCCGACGAGTGCGCCGAGTGGCGCGCTCAACTGCTCTTCGCGCGTCAGTACCTCATCGGCGGTGCGCCCGTCGATTGCCAGCAGATAGCGAATGTCGGGCGTGCCGAGCTGCTCGCGCAAGGACTCGTACTGCAGCAGCAGCGGCCGCGGCACGGGCGTGAGATGTCCCAGATCGTTGTCCCAGAAGTCGCCGCGGATCAGCACGAGCATCGCAATCCCGACGACGCACAACGCGGGGGCGAGCCACGAGGGATGGGGCAAGCGCGCCGCCCACGCGCCGAGTCGCCGCGGCAGGGCGAGCTCCCCGTAGTCGCGTGTTGCCACCGGAAGTAAGTGCGGCAGCAAGTATCGGGTGCAGAGACCCGCGGTTGCGAGTCCTGCGATGTTGAAGCAGGCGAGCTGCGCGAGCCCCGCGACGCCGGAGACGAGGAAGGCGATGTAGGCGATGCACAGGCCGCCGACCGCGATCGCGAGGGTCGGCCATACGGAGCGCGCCGTTGCAAGAGGCGTGACGCCCGGGACGCGGTGACTGAAGAGAAAGATCGGATAGTCGAGCGCGACCCCTATGAGGGTGAATCCGAAGGCGATCGTGATTCCGTGAACCGTGCCGAACAGAGCGGTCACCACGGCGAGCGCGACCACGCCCGCGCTCGCAAGCGGCAATGCGCCCAGCAGCACGCAGACCAGGCTGCGGTATGCCAGTAGCATGAGCACGATCATGCCGGTCGTGTCGAGCACCGCCGCGACGCGGGCGTCGCGCTCGGTGCGCTGCTGCATGAGGACCGAGAATGCCCCAGGTCCGGTCACCTCGAGGCGCACGGTCGGCGCGGCACGTGTTGCGGTGAAGTGTTGGCGCAGGCGCTCGAGCGCAGCGCGTTGCCCCTGCGGATCGAACGCGGGCGCAGCTGTCTCAACGATTAGCAGCGCAGCATTTCCCGTGCGGTTGAACCATATGTCTTCGATGACCGGAGGCTCCTGGCTCGGCTGCCACGATTGCAGCAGCTTTAAGATCTCGAGCGTCGGATCGCGCGGCACCCAGGGCTCGAGCAGATCCGCGGCTGGTGAGGAAAGATCGCGCTCGCGCTCGATGAGCTCGCTGCGCAGGAAGCTGGCATCGAACCTTTCTCGATCGAGCGTGGGCGAGAGGAGGTAGCGGTACGGCAGCAGCGCATCCGGCACCGCATCGAGCCGGTTCTCCCCGTTGGCGACCAGCCGGAAGCCGTGGTCCGCGCGCAGTGCGGCGGCCAGGCGCCGCGAGCTCTCGGCCAGGCGCGGCTGGTCGGCGCCGGCAAGCCCTACGAGCAGCAGGCGCGCGCCGGGACCCTCGCTCACCTCCTCCAGGATGAGGTGCTGTGCACGTGTGTGCGGGGTCGGCATGAAAAGGCGCAGATCCCCACTCACGCTCAGCCGCCGATCGACGTAGTAGCCGAGGATGGCGAGCAGCCCCAGCCACACGGCGCCAAGCAGGAGGGAGCTGCGCGGCGAGCTCACGGAATCGGCGCTATTTCTGCGGACCGTGGCACTGCTCATCGAACCAGGCGCGGTCGGGCATAGGAGGGAGGGGCGTCTTGGCCCCCTGGCCGATCAGCAGAACCGTCGTGTTGTCGTTGGCTTCATAGGTAACGAGACAACGCGGCTCGGAGCCGCTGCCGAAGACCGCCACCGAGCGAATGTGCTCGAGAACAAGGGAATCGCGCGGCGTCAGTCCGAGCGTCCAGTGCTGCTCGTCACCGTGCAGATCGAGCGTGAACTGCTGCTCGAGCGCGGCGCGATCCCCGCCCAGAAGGGCGGCGAAGCTCGCCCGTAGAGTGCGCAGCTCGGGAGCGCGTTGCAGAGAGAAGGAGCGTTGCGGCTGGCGCTCGCGCTGCAAGGTCACCGAGTCGCCGCGGATCTCGCTGCGCTCGTGATACGGATGCTCGACGATGCGCGCCAGCGTATCTGCTCCGAGATACTGCAGCTCGCCGGAGACGACGAGCGGCTTCGCAAGCAGCTGCGAGAAATGCGCCTCCACGAAGGGCGTGGTGGCCGGGGCCGGACGGGCGAGCCGCTGCAGCAGTGCGTCCACCTGCGGCGTCGCGCACAGGGCTGCACCGGGCACGAGTGCCAGCAGGATCCGCGGCAGTACCCGAGCGAAGCGAGCGATGGCCGTCATGAGGTGTGCTCCGCGCGCAGCAAGAAGGTGCCCTGCGCAATCGTTCGGCCCGCGCACTCGATGCGAAAACTCAGCTTCGCAGACTCCAGCTTGAGAAGCGCACGCGCATCGGTGCCGGGCAGGAGGGGGGCGCTGAATTTCACGTGCGGGATGCCCCGAACGCTCACCGGCGTTGCGAGCCGGCTCTCGGCCGCTTGCAGCACTTGCTCGAGCAGCACGACGCCCGGAACCACCGCCGCGCCCGGGAAGTGGCCTGGTAGCGCGGGGTGCGTGGCCGGGATGCTGAAGGATGCCTCGAAGGGCTCGCTCATGCGCCGCCCCCTGCGCTGCCGGGCGTGGCGCGCCAGGCGACGGCCCGCGGCGCGACGGCGAGCATGCGGCGCATGAATTCGATCATGTTTGGATAAGGCTGCTGGGGAAAGCGCCGCCGCCGATAGGCGTACTCGAGGAGGAAAAAGCTCACGACGATCACGTACTCGAGCAGATTGGCAAAGACCGACCACGTCCTCTGTGGCACGGTGAACGGCGGTGCGAAGCCCAGCAGCAGCAGCACGCCATTGGGAGCCGCACAGCAGGCTAGCAGGAGGTTCGCAATTCCGAGAGTCAGCAGCAGCAAGGCCCAGGCGAGCGTGAGGCGACGTGCATAGCTCAGCACGGCGGGCTCGATCGCCTGTTCGGAAGGGTGCAGCAGATGCACCAGCCTGCTGATCAGCGGCACCCGTCCGGAGGCGAGCGTGTGCCCGAAGATCCAGGCGCCGAAGAAGTCGGCGAGCACCGAAGGCACATACAGCGGCAGCCATAACCAGCTCTGATGCATCAGCGGCGCCACAGTCGCGGCCGCCGCGGCCGCGAGCGCCGCGAACCAGGCGAGCGCATTTCCCCGGGCGAGCGCCGGCAGGAAGATCAATGCGCAGAGCCAGGCGAGGCTCGCGGCCGTGAGCGTTGGGCTGCGAGAGATCACCGCCGCGTGGACCAGGAGCGGGTAGCACACCGCCAGAATGACCGTCAGCCGTCTCAAGAGCTCGACCCCGCAGCACAGGCCTCGCAGAGGGCGCATTGTGCCAAACGCATGCTACTGTGTGTCTCGACCGCTTCTCGAGGGGGACGGATGGCCCAAGCCAGGTCGGCCGAGCAGCTCGCCGCTGCGGGTGCGGCGAACGGGACGCCCGGCGAGCTAACGGCCACGCCCGCGGCCGGTGCTGCGGCGCGTGGGGGCGCCGGGTGGCTCGGTCAGCTCTCGTGGGCGCTCTGCGATGGGGCCCGCAGTCCCTACAACGTTCTCGTCAACATTTTCGTCTTCGCTGCCTATTTCACGACGGTCGTGATTCCGGATGCTGTGCGCGGGCAGACGGTCTGGAGCTACGTATCCGCGCTCGCGGCCCTTCTGGTGGCACTCGGCGCGCCGGTGCTCGGGGCGATCGCCGATGCCGGAGGACGCCGCAAGCCGTGGCTTGTCGGATGCCTGGTGCTCGGTGCTCCCTGCATGACGCTGCTGTGGTTCGCGACGCCGGGTATGACGAGCGGGCTCGCCTGGATCATGGTGGGGGTGATCGGCGGCTATCTCTGCTTCGAGTACTCGGCGGTCTTCACCAGCGCCATGCTGCCCAACGTGGCGCCGCCCGGCCGGCTCGGCTTTCTGAGCGGCCTGGGCTTCTGCATGGCGAATCTCTCGGGCATCGTGCTGTTTCTCTTCTATCTGCTCGCCTGGGACCGCAACCCCCACCCCCTGTTCGGGCTCGATGTGGCGGCCCACGAGCCGGAGCGCGCCGTCGGCATTCTCGCCGCCGTCTGGCTCGTGGTGTTTTACCTGCCGATGTTCGCGTTCACCCCCGATTCGGCGCGCACGTCCCGCAGTATGGGCGCGGCCGTGCGCCACGGCCTGCGCAGCCTGCTCGCGACGCTGTCGCGCCTGCGGGGCTATCGCAATACCGCCACGTTTCTCGCCGCGCGCCTGCTCTACAACGAGGGCTTCATCGTGATGATGCTCTTCACGAGCGTCGTTGCCGCCGGCGTGTTGCACTGGACGCCGCGCATGCTGATCGCCATGGGTCTGATCAACAGCGTCGTCGCGGCCGCCGCGGGATTGTTCGCGGGTTGGCTGGACGTCCGCGTGGGCTCGAAGCCTGCGGCCATGGTGTTCGTCGCGGGGTGCATGCTGGCCAATATCGTGGTGTGCTCGATCACCCCGGACGCGATCTTCTTCCTGAAGCTGCCAGCGGCGGGCGCGCCCGCGCACGGGCTCTTCCCGAGCCTTCCGGACAAGGTGTTCCTCGTCACCCAGAACCTGATCGCGCTGTTCGTGACCGGCGGTCTGGTCACAAGCCGCACGCTCATGGCGAAACTCTCGCCACCGCACATGCTCAATGAGTTCTTCGGACTCTACGCGCTGTCGGGTAATGCCACCTCCTTCGTCGGTCCGCTCGCGATCGGCCTCGTCACTTCCGCATTCGCCAGTCAGCGCGCGGGCGTCGCAGTCGGCGTCGTCTTCCTGCTCGCGGGCCTGCTGCTGCTGATTCCCGTGCGCGAGGTGCTGACCCCCGCCGCGGCGCTTCGCGGTCATTGACCCGGCTCGCTCCGTCGGTAATATTCGAGGCATAGTCCAGGTACAGCGAGTGGCCGCGCCCGGCTGTAAGACTCCGGCGCGCGCTCGAACGCCCCGCCGCGGCAGCAAACCGCCACGGTCCCCTGACACCGTTTTTCCGACATAACCGTCGCGAGATGCGCTTGCGGCGGCCACACGCCTCGCCGGCGAGCGCGGGCACTGGGTGGGTGTTGCTCGATGACACAGCAAGATCAGGGACTCTTCAAGGCGGCCTACGAGAAGGACAGCTGCGGCTTCGGATTGATCGCCCATCTGGACGATGAGCCGAGCCATTGGCTGATACGGACTGCGATCACCGCGCTCAACCGGCTGACGCATCGCGGCGCCGTCGCCGCCGATGGCAAGACGGGCGATGGCTGTGGGCTCGCGCTGAAAATGCCGCGGCGCTTTCTGCAGGCCGTCGCGCGCGAGACAGGTATCGCCCTGACCGGCAAGTTCGCGGCCGGTCTCGTCTTTCTGAGTCGCGATGCCACCCGCGCGCGGGCCGCGCGCGAGGAGCTCGCCGGGCAGCTCCAGCGCGAAGGGCTGAGCGTGGCGGGGTGGCGGATTCTGCCCGTGCGTCCCGGGGCGTGCGGGTCGGAGGCTCTGAAGACACTACCGCACATCGAGCAGCTGTTCGTGAACTGCCCAGTCGCCGACACGGACGACGCCACGTTCAACCGCAAGCTATTCCTCAGCCGGCGTCGCGCCGAGAGGCGTCTCGCAGAGACGGATCCCGTCTTCTACGTGCCGAGCCTCTCCGCGAGCACCATCGTCTACAAGGGCATGGTGATGCCGCAGCATCTCGCGGAGTTCTATCCGGACCTGACGGACGAGCGGCTCGAGGCCTCGGTCGCGGTGTTTCACCAGCGCTTCTCGACCAATACGCTCCCGCAGTGGCGTCTTGCGCATCCGTACCGCTACCTCGCCCACAACGGCGAGATCAACACGATCCAAGGCAACCGTAACTGGGCACTGGCGCGCGGGCCGCTGCTGCGCTCGCCGTTGCTGCCGGATCTCTCCGACATCCAGCCCTTGGTCGCGCTCACCGGATCGGACTCACAAAGTCTCGACAACATGCTCGAAGTGCTGCTGATGGGCGGCCTCGATCCGCTGCACGCGATGCGCATCCTCATCCCCCCGGCCTGGCACGGGCTCGATTCGCTCGATGCCGATCTGCGCGCCTTCTACGAGTACTACTCCGTGCACATGGAGCCGTGGGACGGACCGGCCGGCATCGCGTTCACGGACGGGCGCTACGCCGGCTGCACGCTCGATCGCAACGGTCTGCGTCCGGCCCGCTTCGTCATTACCCGTGGTCGCATCCTGACGATCGCCTCGGAAACCGGCGTGTGGGACTACGCGCCGGAGGACGTGGTGCGCAAGGGCAAGCTCGGGCCCGGCGAGATGATCGCGCTCGACCTTGCGACCGGCACGCTGCTCGAGTCCGCTGACATCGATGCGCGCCTTAAGACGCGTCATCCCTACAAGACGTGGCTCAAGAAGGGTGTGCGTTATCTTGAGACCGATCTGGTCGACCCGCGCCTTGCGGCCGAGCCGATGGACCGCGAGACCCTCACGCTCTATCAGAAGATGTTCAACGTCACGGGTGAGGAGCGCGAGGAGATCATCCGGGTGCTCGCCGAGGACGAGAGCGAGGCGGTGGGCTCGATGGGCGACGACACGCCCATGCCGGTGCTCTCGCGCAGAGTGCGCTCATTGTTCGACTACTTCCGCCAGCAGTTCGCGCAGGTCACCAACCCGCCCATCGACCCGCTGCGCGAGTCGATCGTCATGTCCTTGCAAACTCAGATCGGTCCGGAGTGCAACATCTTCGTGCCCGCTCCGGAGCATGCCCGGCAGATCGTGCTCGGCTCGCCGATCCTCTCGCAGCGCAAGCTGCGCCAGATCCTCGGACTCAAGGACTTCGGCGTCACTCACGAGTTCATCGATCTGCAGTATCCACCCGAGGAGGGCCTCGAGCGCGCGATACTTCGACTCTGTGCCCAGGCCGAGTCCGCGGTACGCGATGGCAAGCTCGTGCTGCTGCTCTCGGATCGGTATCTCGTCAAGGGCAAGCTGCCCGCGCATGCGCTGCTCGCCACGGGGGCCGTACACCAGCACCTCGTCAAGGCCGGCCTGCGCTCCAAGTGCAACCTGCTGATCGAGACGGCAACCGCGCGCGATCCGCACCATTTCGCCTGTCTGATCGGTTACGGCGCGACGGCGGTATATCCCTACATGGCGTATCAGGTGCTGTTCGACATGATGCGCAAGGGCCGCGTCAAGCTAGATTTCGCAGCTCGCCTGGAGCTCGGCCGCAGCTATCGCGCCGGCATCCGCAAGGGGCTCTTCAAGATCATGTCCAAGATGGGTATCTCGACCATCTCGAGCTATCGCAGCTCGCAGCTGTTCGAGATTGTCGGGTTGCACGATCGCGTGGTGAATCTGTGCTTCACCGGTACCGAGAGCCGCGTGCAGGGCGCCGACTTCATCGATCTGGAGGCGGATCTCGTGCAGCTTGCCGCACGCGCCTGGAATCCGCGCGAGCCCATCGAGCAGGGTGGACTGCTGAAGTTCGTGCACGGCGGCGAATATCACATGTACAACCCGGATGTGGTCGCCACGCTGCAGGCCGCGGCCATCTCGGGCGAGTACGCGCACTACCAGCAGTTCGCGCAGCTCGTCAACTCGCGCCCCGCATCGTGCTTCCGCGATCTGCTCGAGCTCGTGCCGGCGAGCGCACCGGTGCCACTCGAAGCCGTCGAGCCGATCGAATCGATCCTGCCGCGCTTCGACAGCGCCGGGATGTCGCTCGGAGCGCTCTCGCCCGAGGCGCACGAAGCGCTCGCGATCGCCATGAACCGGCTGGGCGCGCGCTCGAACTCGGGCGAGGGCGGCGAGGACCCGGCGCGCTACCAAGGCGAGAGAAACTCCAAGATCAAACAGGTGGCCTCCGGGCGCTTCGGCGTGACGCCGGAGTACCTGAGCCATGCCGAGGTGCTGCAGATCAAGATCGCGCAGGGCGCCAAGCCCGGCGAAGGAGGTCAGCTGCCGGGCCACAAGGTCAACGAGATGATCGCGCGGCTGCGCTTTGCGCGCGCCGGCGTCGGGTTGATCTCACCACCCCCGCATCACGACATCTATTCGATCGAGGATCTGGCGCAGCTGATCTTCGATCTGAAGCAGGTCAATCCGCGCGCGCTGGTCTCCGTGAAGCTGGTGGCCGAGCCAGGCGTGGGCACGGTCGCAGCCGGAGTCGCGAAGGCCTACGCCGATCTGATCACGATCTCCGGCTACGATGGCGGCACCGGTGCGAGCCCGCTCTCTTCGATCAAATATGCGGGCACACCGTGGGAGCTCGGGCTCGCTGAGACTCACCAGACGCTGCGAGCGAACGACTTGCGGCATCGCGTGCGCGTGCAGACCGACGGCGGACTGAAGACCGGACTTGACGTCGTGAAGGCTGCGATCCTCGGCGCGGAGAGTTTCGGCTTCGGCACCGCACCGATGGTGGCGCTCGGCTGCAAGTACCTGCGCATCTGTCATCTCAACAACTGCGCGACTGGCGTGGCGACGCAGCACAACGTGCTGCGCAGCAAGTACTTCGTCGGCCTGCCGGAGATGGTGGTGAATTATTTTCGCTGCGTCGCGCAGGAAGTGCGCGAGATCCTGGCCACGCTGGGCGCGCGCAGCATCGAGGAGATCATTGGCCACACCGAGCTGCTGCGCATCCTTCCCGGCGAGACCGAGCGTCAGCGCAAGCTGGATCTCGCACCGCTCCTGTCGAGTGCCGGCCTTGCCGCAGATGCGCCGCAGTACTGCGTAGCACCGTCCAACGCGCCATTCGACAAGGGTGAGCTCGCCGAGCGCATGGTGAGCGACATGCGCAGCGCGCTCGCTACCCGTGCCGGAGGTGAGTGGCACTACGAGGTAAAGAACTTCAACCGCTCGATCGGGGCGCGTGTCTCGGGCGAGATCGCGCGGCGCTGGGGCAACTACGGCATGGAGTCCGCGCCGCTCGTGGTGCGCCTCTCGGGCAGCGCCGGCCAGAGTTTCGGCGTGTGGAATGCCGGCGGCCTGCATTTGTACCTGGAGGGTGATGCCAACGATTACGTGGGCAAGGGAATGGCCGCCGGCAAGATCGTGCTGCGCCATCCGCCGAGCGTGCGCTACGAGCATCGCACCACCATCATCATGGGCAATACCTGCCTGTACGGTGCGACCGGCGGCGAGTTGTATGCCGCCGGCGTGGCGGGCGAGCGCTTCGCCGTGCGCAACTCGGGCGCCCTCGCAGTCATCGAAGGCTCCGGTGATCACTGCTGTGAGTACATGACGGGCGGAGTGGTGTGCGTGCTCGGCCGTACCGGGGTCAACTTCGGTGCCGGATTCACCGGAGGATTCGCCTATGTCCTCGACCTCGAGCGCGATTTCGTCGACCGCTACAACCACGAGCTCATCGACATCAGCCGCATCCATGCCGAGGCCATGCAGTCGCACCTGCAACACCTGCAGGGACTCATCGAGCAGCACGTGCTCGAGACGGGCAGCACCTGGGGCGAGGAGATCCTGAACGACTTCCGCACTTACATCGGCAAGTTCTGGGTGGTCAAGCCCAAGGCGGCCTCGATCGACTCGCTGATCGAGCACCTGCGGCGTGCGGCTTAGGGCGCATCATGGCTGACAAGCACATGCGCTTTCTCGAGATTCCGCGGGCCGATCCCGGCAAGGCGCCCGTGGAGGCCCGCCTCGGGAGCTTTCGCGAAATCTATGCGCAGTTCACGCCGGACGCCGCCGCGCAGCAGGCGGGACGCTGCATCGCGTGCGGCAATCCTTTCTGTGAGTGGAAGTGCCCGGTGCACAACTACATTCCGAACTGGCTCAAACTCGTCGAGGAAGGCAATCTGTTCGAGGCAGCGGAGCTGTCCCACAAGACCAATTCCTTGCCGGAGGTCTGCGGGCGTATCTGTCCGCAGGATCGTCTCTGCGAGGGCGCGTGCACGCTCAACGACGGTCTCGGAGCCGTGACCATCGGGGCCATCGAGAAGTACATCAGCGACGAAGCGTTCAAACGCGGCTGGCGCCCCGACATGGCGCACGTGCGCCCGACCGGCAAGCGCGTGGCGATCGTCGGCGCCGGACCCGCGGGCCTCGGCTGCGCCGATATTCTCGTGCGCAGCGGGGTGCGCCCGATCGTGTTCGACCGCTATCCGCGCATCGGTGGTCTGCTGACCTTCGGCATTCCGCCCTTCAAGCTCGAGAAGGAAGTCGTCGAGCAGCGGCGCGAGGTGATGGAAGGCATGGGAGTCGAGTTCCGCCTGGGCATGGAGGTCGGCAGGGACATCGCCTTCGAGCGGCTGCTCGAGGAGTTCGATGCCGTGTTCCTCGGCATGGGCACCTATCGCTATGTGAGGGGTGGCTTCCCGGGCGAGGATCTGCCCGAAGTCTATGAAGCTCTGCCCTATCTCGTCTCGAACATCAACCACGAGCTCGCGCTGCCCGGGAGCGCGGATGGTCTGATCAGCATGCGCGGCAAGCGCGTCGTGGTCCTCGGCGGTGGCGACACCGCGATGGATTGCAACCGCACGGCGTTGCGCCAGGGAGCGACATCGGTGACGTGCACCTATCGCCGCGACGAGCCGAACATGACCGGCTCGCGTCGCGACTACAAGAACAGCAAGGAGGAAGGCGTCGAGTTTCTCTTCAATCGGCAGCCGACCGAGATCGTCGGTGCGGACCGCGTGCAAGGCGTGAAGCTGGTGCAGACGCGTCTCGGAGCACCCGATGCGCGTGGGCGCCGCATCCCGGAGGCCGTGCCGGGCACCGAGGAGGTAATAGCGGCCGATGCCGTGATCGTCGCGTTCGGCTTTCTGCCGAGCCCACCGCGCTGGCTCAGCGATGCAGGCGTGCAGCTGCATGGCAGCGGTCGCGTGCGCGTATCGGCCGCCTGCGACACGCCGTTTCAAACGACGCACCCGCGCATCTTCGCCGGCGGCGACATGGTGCGTGGCTCGGATCTGGTGGTCACGGCCGTGTTCGAGGGGCGCGAAGCCGCGCGCGGCATCCTCAATCTTCTCGACGTAGGCTGAGCTGCGAACGCCGTGGGAGACTCCGAGGGACGTGCCAGCGTCGAGGCGCTCATCAAAGGCTGCTGGAGCACCCAGGTGATTCACGCGGCGGTGTCGCTCGGTATCGCGGATGCCTTGGGCAGCGGCATGTCGGGCGCGGAGGAGATCGCTCGCGCGACGCACACCAATGGGCCGGCTCTGCTGCGCCTGCTGCGTGCTTTGTGCGTTCTCGGACTATGCCGGGCGCGCTCGGCGGAGGCCTTCGAGCTCACAGCCGCCGGACGCTGGCTCTGCGCTGATGTGGCAGGCTCGCTGCGCTCGGTTGCCATGCACTGGGGAGGGCGTACGTGGCCCGGACTCGGCGCGCTCGCTCACGCGGTGCACAGCGGCCAGCCCTGGGCGCAGGGCGGACGCGAAGGCTTTGTTGCGCTCGGCCAGAAGCCCGAGCAAGCCGCCACGTTCAATCGCTCGATGGCGGATCAGACGCTCGCCGTCGCCGGCGCGCTCATCGAGGCATACGACTTCGCACGGTTTCGCACGGTGTTCGATGTGGGGGGCGGTTATGGCGCGCTGCTCGCCGCGGTGCTGCTCGCTCATCCTCAGCTCGCCGGCGCATCGCTCGACCTCGAGTACATGGCGGCAGAGGCGCAGCAGTTCCTGCAGTCGGCACAGCTCGCCGGACGAGCCCGCTTCATCGGCTGCGATTTCTTTGCAGCCGTGCCCGCGGGCGCCGATTGCTATCTGCTCAAGTACATTCTGCACGATTGGAGCGATGAGGAATGCGCCGCGATTCTCGGCAACTGCCGCGGCGCGGCGGGCGCCCGCGGCACGATTCTCGTCATCGAGCAGCTCGCACCGCTCGCGCTGCAGCCGATTCCGGAGCATGTCGAGGTCATCCGTAGCGACATCAACATGCTGGCGGTGACCGGCGGGCGCGAGCGTACAATCGTCGAGTACGAGGCGCTCTTTGCACGTGCGGGGCTGACCCTCGGACGCGTCGTGCCGACCCGCTCCGCGTTCAGTCTGCTCGAAGCGCTGCCGCAGGCTTGATCGAGGAAAGCGATGAACGGAGCCGAAAGCTTGGTCCGAACTCTCGTTCAGTCGGGCGTGAGTGTTTGCTTTGCGAACCCCGGCACCTCCGAAATGCACTTCGTCGCGGCGCTCGACAAGGCCTCCGGCATGCGCGCGGTGCTCGGCCTGTTCGAAGGCGTGGTGACCGGCATGGCGGATGGTTATGGGCGTGTCGCGCGCCGACCGGCCGTGACGTTGCTGCATCTCGGCACGGGTCTAGCCAATGGTCTTGCCAACCTGCACAACGCGCGCCGTGCCGGTACGCCGGTCGTGAACGTCGTGGGAGACCACACGCGCGCCCATCAGCAGTTCAATTCGCCGTTCATCTCGGACGTGGCCGCGATCGCCCGACCGTTCTCTGACTGGGTCCACGCTGCCGAAAGCGCGCTGACACTCGCGGCCGAGGGGGCGCGGGCCGTGATGGCCGCGCAGGGACCTCCAGGCCAGATCGCAACGCTGGTGGTGCCCGCGGATGCCGCCTGGAATGAGGCCGAAGCACCGGTCACTGCAGCCCCCCGTGCCGCGCCGCATCCAGTCCCCGACGCGACGATCGAGCGAGTTGCCTCCCTCCTTGCGTCGACTCGCCAAGCAGCCCTGCTGTTGCGCGCCGATGCCGCGAGCGCGCGGGGGGCGAGCGCTGCAGGTCGCATCGCAGCGCGCACCGGCGTGCGGCTACTCAGTGAACGGCTGACGCCCCGGCTGCAGCGTGGCGCGGGACGCGTACGCATCGAGCAGATCCCGTACCGCGTGGAGGATGCGCTCGAGTTCCTGCGTTCTCTCGAGCTGCTGGTGCTCGTGAGCTCGTCGCCTCCGGTGTCGACCTTCGCCTATCCCGGTAAGCCGAGCTGGTATCTGCCCCCCGGCTGCTCGCTCGCGCAGCTTGCACAGCCTCACGAGGATGCGGAGCAGGCGCTCGAGGCGCTCGCGACGCGGCTCGACGCGCCGGCCGTGCCCGCCGGCGTCGTGCGGCTGGAGCTGCCAGATTTGCCGCGCGGCGTGCTCGATCAATTCACGCTCGGCGCCTGTATCGCGCGGCATCTGCCCGAGGGCGCGATTCTCGTGGATGAGGGCGTGACCAACTCGCCGGGGACCTTTCGCGCCACCGAGACGGCCGCACCGCACGACTATTTCTCCAACTCCGGCGGCGCACTCGGACAGGGACTGCCGGTTGCTGCCGGCGCTGCGGTAGCGGCGCCCCAACGCAAGGTGGTCTGCCTGCAGGCCGATGGCGGAGCCATGTACAGTGTGCAAGGCCTCTGGACGCTCGCGCGCGAGCAACTCGATGCGACCGTCGTGCTCATTGCCAACCGCGCTTACGCCATCCTGCAGATGGAGCTTGCGCGCGTCGGAGCGAGCATGGGCGCGAACGCCCGGGCTCTGCTGGATCTGAGTAGCCCCGAGCTGAGCTGGACGCGCCTCGCGCAGGGCATGGGCGTCGAGGCGAGCCGCGCTGAGACCATCGAGCAGTTCGATGCGCAATTCTCCGACGCCATGCGCCGCCGCGGACCGCGGCTCATCGAGGCAGTGATCCAGACGCGAGCTTGAGTGGCTGCCGCGAGGAGCTGGCGAGGAGCTGAACGATGTCCCTGGCCCTGCCGACGATCCGTATCAACGCCGAGCGCTTGTGGTCGAGTCTCATGAGCATGGCCGAAATCGGCGCGACGGAGCGTGGCGGCTGCAACCGTCAGGCCTTGACTGACGAGGACCGCCAGGGACGCGAGCTCTTTACCGGCTGGGTGCGCGAGGCCGGGTGCAGCGTTCGGATCGACGAAGTCGGCAACATCTTTGCGTCCCGCGCGGGCGGTGATGGCTCGGCCGCTCCCGTCCTGATGGGCAGTCATCTCGATACGCAGCCCACCGGCGGCCGCTTCGACGGCGTGTATGGCGTCATGGCCGGACTCGAGGTGATCCGTACGCTGAACGATCACCGGGTGCAGACGCGGCGCCCCATCGAAGTTGCGAGCTGGACCAACGAGGAGGGCTGCCGCTTCGTGCCGGCGATGCTCGGCTCCGGCGTGATGGCCGGAACCTACGGCATCGATGAGGTATACGCATCCAGGGACAAGGCCGGCCGTACCTTCGGCGAAGAGCTCACGCGTATCGGCTATCGCGGCACGCTTCCCGCGCGTCCGCGGCCCTATCGCGCGATGCTCGAGACGCACATCGAGCAGGGTCCCATTCTCGAAGCCGAAGCGGTCACGATTGGCGTCGTCACCGGCATCCAGGGCGCGTGCTGGCTGGATGTGATCCTCGAGGGCTTCGCCTGTCACGCAGGGCCGACGCCGATGGACATGCGCCGCGATCCGTGGCGCGCGGCCTGCCCGATCATCGACTGCGCCTTCGAGCTCGCACGACGGCACGCCCCCGACGCGCGGGCGACTATCGGCGATCTGAAGGTGATGCCGGGCTCACGCAATACCGTGCCGGAGCGGCTCGTGCTCTCCGTGGACCTACGGCATCCGCAGGCGCAAACGCTCGAGAGCATGCTCGCGAGCTTCGGCGCACAGGTCGCCGACATTGCGACGCGCCACTCCATCGGCGCACGGCTCAACAAAGTCTGGTCGATGCCGCCCACGAGCTTCGATCGCGAGCTCGTCGCCCTGATCGACACGGCAGCAAGCGATCTCGGCTATAGCCGCCGCAGGATCGTGAGCGGCGCGGGGCACGATTCGCTGCACACCGCACAGTTCGCCCCGACGGCCATGATCTTCGTCCCCTGCACCGGGGGGCTCAGTCATAATGAGGCCGAGGACGCGCAACCGGCCGATCTCGCGGCGGGGGCGAACGTCCTGCTGCAGGCTGCCGTCGCCGCGGCCAACGATTAGCAAAGGCGGATCAAACCATGCAGCTACGGACTCGAGTGGACGGCGGTGGCACACCGCGTGCGGCGCCTTGGGGCATCGACAGCGAATACGGGCGCCTGCGGGATGTGCTCGTAGGCCCGATCGATCATTTTGCCTGGCAGGTGGGCAGCAACGCGGTGGTGGAGCGCACCGCGCGTGTGGGGCTCCGCTTCGATGCGGCCGTGGCGCGCGCCCAGTACGCGGCGACCATCGAAGCATACGAGGAGGCAGGTGTTGTCGTGCATCGTCTGCCGCCGCAGCCCGACTTGCCGTATCAGCTGTTCGCGCGCGACAGCAGCATCATGACGCCGTGGGGCGCCGTGATCCTGCAGTGCTACAAGCCGTTTCGCCGCGGCGAATACGCTGCGTGCATCCGCTTCTACGTGCAGGCAGGCATTCCGATCTACGACATGATCACCGCGGGCAATCTCGAAGGCGGCGATTTCATGGTGCTCAAGCCGGGAGTCGCGCTCTGCGGATACTCGGGCGAGCGCTCGATCGAGCCTGCGGTGCAGCAGCTCAAGGGCTGGTTCGAGCGCGAAGGCTGGGAGTTTGCGACCTACGAGTTCGACCGACACTTCCTGCATCTGGACGTGCAACTCGGCATGATTGCGCCGGGCCTCGCGGCGGTGTGCGTGGAAGCCGTCGAGCCGGAGCTCGTGAGCTGGCTCAAGTCGAAGCAGATTCGCATCATCGAGGTGAGCTATCAGGATGCGATGCAGGTGGGTTGCAACGTCGTGGCGCTCGGGAAGGAGCGCGTGCTCGTTCCGGCATCCAACGGCAAGCTGATCAGCGCGTGTCGGGCCGAGGGTCTCACCGTCTATGCCCCTGATGTCTCGATGATCGCCGCGGGCGGAGGCTCGCTGCACTGCATGTGCCAGCCCCTGAGTCGTGATCCGGCCTGACCGCGAAACGATTTGACAAAAAAAGCCCCGCCGGAGCGGGGCTTCAGGGTTATGCTCGAGGTACCGACCGGGTCAATCGCAGTCAGCTCCGGCCAGCCGCAGCTACGAATAGGGGTAGCGAACCGTCCGTCCGTTGCGCTCTGGCATTTAGCGTCGTCACGGGCATCAATCTTTCGGATGGAGCTATGGGGATTTCCCCGGCCGAACCCTTCCAGGCCGCGTGTTAGTTCACGCTCTTCACCCCGACGGCCGCCAAAATGGGCGGCACGCCTTCCCGTGCCCGCGTTGATCGCCCGAGTTTCTGTGTTCTCAGCTCCTCTTCAGGTTGTCCGCTTCACGCATCAAGTGTAGGCGGCCGTCCCGCAAAAAGTGCAGCAAATTGAGTGCCAATCCGAAAATACGCCTTGAATACACTAAGTTGTATGCGTAGGAAGGCTCTTTCCAATGGGCAATTGTATAGCATCCCGACATCGATGTGTATGTCGTAAACACGCGACAGAGTGGTCCGCCCGCGTCCCGTGACGCACCCGGGGCGTCTTGCCTGCTGCTCCAACGCCCCTTAGCGGGACAGGTGTATTGCGAAGCGGGCTCCCGACCCGTCGGGAAGATTGTCCGCATGGACCGAGCCGCCGTGGAATTCAGCGATCAGCCGCACGATGTACAGCCCCAGGCCGAAATGAGGGCGCCCGTCGCTCCCCGAGCGCGATTGCCATAGCGACTCGAACAGCCGGTTCCGGTCCTCGCTGGCCAGGCTCGGGCCGGGGTTGTCGACCTCGATCACCGCCGCCTGCGGGAGGAGCCGCAGCCGCAGCGTGATGGTGGCGCCGGGGGGGCTGAAGTCAACGGCATTGTCGATGAGCTTGTCGAGCATCTGCACGATGAGATCCGGAGCCCCGTCGATCGGCACGGGCTCATCGGGCAACTCGGCGGCAAACGTGCGCTGCCGGAAGGCCATGCGATAGGACTCGAGGGCGGCGCGCAGCACCGTCGCCAGATCGAAGCGCGATCTCTCGGCGCTCTGAATCGCCTCCTCCACGCGCGTCGCGGCGCCCATCGCGATCAGGATGGCGTTCAGACGCTCGCTGCCCTCGCGCGCCCGCTCGAGATAGGTACGCGCGGCAGCGGAGGTCTGCTCGGACTCCAGGTTCTCGAGCGAGGAGCGCACGATCGTGAGTGGCGTGCGGATCTCGTGCGCGAGCTTGCCGGCGAGGGTCCGCAGGTAACCGGTGTACTCATTCAGCCGGGCGAGCAGTGTGGAGAAGCTGCGCGCCACATCCCCCAGCTCGTCGGCGGCGGTGGTGTCCGGGAAGCTCGTCACGAGGCCTTCGCGCGTCAGTGCCGACTCGCTCGCGCGCTGCAGACGTGCAAGGCGATAGGCGAGCCAAGCGGCAAAGGCAAACATCAATATGAACGCGACGGCACTGGTGACCAGCGTCAGATTGAGTAGCTTGGTCAGTGCGAGATCGCGCAGCATCAACCAGCGGGCGGCGCTCTGCACCACGTTCAGCGTGCCGAGCGCACGCTGCCGCTCCGCATCGTTGATGGTTGCGGTGACCTCGACCATGCGCCGCTCGCCGGGTCGCTCCAGCATGCGCCTGTAGAGGCGCGCGAGGATGCCGCGCGCAGCGCCGGGATCGACGGGCACGGTCAACTCGTCCGCGGCGCTCAGGGCCTGACCGGCGGGCGTCGTGATGGTGATGCGCAGACCCGGCTGAATGAACTGTGCAAGGTAGGCGGCGAGCTCGGGGGCGGCCACGATCAAACGACCCTGCGTGGCGAGCGTGTCCCGGTCCAGCGTGCCGAAGCTCTCGGGAGTGGCGCCGCGCTCCTTGCGATCATCGACCAGCACGCCGAAGCGAGCGCCGAGCATCGACAGCGGGACGCGCAGCTCCACGCGGTACCCGTCGCTCATCGGCTGCCAGGCACCCTCGATGCGCGGCTCCTCGACGGCGACTTGGCGGCCGTACTCGCGTGACTCGATGTGCCGCGCACGCACCGGCCCGGCGCTCGTCGCAGCGATGAACACCTGATGCTCGCTGCCCTGCGGATCCTGAAATCCCACCCAGACCCGGTCCCCGAGTGCGCTCCGATCAAGCGGGTCGCTGTCCGGTGCGTCGAATACGAGCGGCGTGTCATGCACCTCGAGCAGCACGTACAGCATCCGCTCGTACACTCCGCTCAGAATGCGCAGGCTCGCCGCGCCGTGCCGCACCACCCGCCATGCGGCCGTCCGCTGCGGCCAATCGTCCGCGAAGCCATCGACGTAGGGCGCGCTCGACAGCAGCAGAGGCTGCAGATCCTGAGCGCTCGCCGTCTCGATCCCCGGCAGATCGCTCGTGCGGTAGAGCAGATCGGTGCGCCCCTGCAATGACACCGCCAGCGTCTGCGCCATGGCAGTGAGCGCCTGCCTTTCTCCTTCGCGCAGCGCCGACTCCATCTCGCGCGCGTATTGACAGCCCTCCCACGGGAGCACCAGGGTGGCCAGACCGAGCAGCAGCAACTTCAGGCGCAGGGACACGGTCCGGCGGCCGCTGGCCCCTCAGGACTCGACCCAGCGGTAGCCCATTCCATAGGCAGTCTGTATGGCATCGAACTGTGCATCGACCGCCTGAAACTTGCGCCGGATACGCTTCACGTGCGATGTGATCGTATTGTCATCGAGCACGACGTTCGCTGCGTCCATGAGCTGCTGACGGTTCTTGACGTGCCCGGGATGGCGAGCGAGCGCGTGCACGATCCAGAACTCGGTGAGCGACAGGAGCACGACCCTGCCGTTCCACTGCACCTGCATGCGCTCGCTATCGAGCGTGAGGGGGCCGCGGCGCAAGCTCTGGTCAGCGTCCTGAGGCTTACGCAGCGCCTCGATGCGACGGAACAGAGCATTCACGCGGGCGATCAGGTGTGCGAGGCTCAGGTCCTTGGTGAGGAAATCGTCCGCGCCGAGTCGCAAGCCGGACACGGCATCGATTTCGCTATCGCGCGCGGTCAGAAATATGATCGGCAGCTCGGCCGACAGGGCGCGCAGTGCACGGCATAACTCGAAGCCGCCTTCCGGCTCATCCTCCAAGGAGATGTCGATGACGGCCAGATCGGGCAGGCGGGCGGCAAAGGCGGCCAGCGCCTGACGACGGTTGCCATAGGTGCGCACCGTGTAGCCCTCGCGCGTGAAGGCGGCAGCATAGTTGTCGCGGATGGCGGGCTCGTCCTCGACGATGGCGATGAGCTTCATGCAAGTGGATTCTAACCGGCTGCGCGCAGCTGCCGCGTGCGGCGCTTCCGTTTTTTCCCCGGTGGCCGTATAAGCGCCTTGCGGCGGTCTCACTTCGAAGGAGATGTCCATGGACGCGCGCGGACGTTCCAAGCTCTCACGGCGCGAGCTCCTCCGTACTGGCTTGCTCGCCTGCGTGGCAGCCCGCGGTGCCCGCCATGCCTTCGCAGCCGGCGCGGAGCAGCTGCCCCTCATCACGAAGGCGATTCCCTCGACGGGCGAGCGCCTGCCCGCGATCGGCCTCGGTACCGACTCATTCAACAGCGGGGCGCGCGAGCAGATCTCGCTCGAGATCGCGCGCATGCACGAGCTCGGCGGCACCGTGATTGATACCGCCGCCGCCTACGGTGACAGCGAGGTCCTCATCGGGGAGGCACTCGCGGCAGCCGGCATCGCGGGCAAGATGTTCATCGCCACCAAGCTCACGGCAGGTGGTTTCAGCGACTTCTTCGGCGGCGGCGTCGGCGGCGAGGCCAGTTTTCAGCGCTCGCTGCAGCGGCTGCGTGTGCAGAAGCTCGATCTACTGCAGGTTCACAACTTGAGCGGCGTGGACACCCTCATGCCGCTGCTGCAGGAGTGGAAGCGCGCGGGCAAGATCCGCTATCTGGGCGTGACCACCTCACGGGTCTCGCAGCACGAGGCGATCGTCGAAGCCATGCGCAAGTACCCGCTCGACTTCATCCAGGTCGACTACTCGATCGCCAATCGGGACGCCGAAAAGAACGTGTTTCCAACGGCGGTCGAGCGCAAGGTGGCCGTGCTGGCCAACCTGCCGCTGGTGCGCGGCTCGTTGATCGGTCAGAGCGCCACGCGCAAGCTTCCGCCGTGGGCGGCCGATATCGATGTGACGAGCTGGAGCGGCTTCCTCCTGAAGTACGTCATCTCGCATCCAGCCGTCACGTGCGCCATTCCGGGCTCGACGCAGGTCGCGCATCTCGTCGACAATCAGCGCGCGGGCCGCGGCAGGCTGCCCGATCCGACGACGCGCAAGCGCATGGAGGATTTCTGGAGCCAGCACGCCGCCTAACGTGAGGGCCATCGTGCGCGCCCCGCGCGGTGCCGGCGAGGAATTCAGATGGCGAAGATTGTGCTTGGCATGTGGACCTCTCATGGTCCGACCCTGTCGACCACTCCCGAGCAGTGGCTGCTGCGCGTGCCGGCGGACCGGCAGAAGCACGATCATCCCTTCCGGGGCCGCACCTACGACTTCGCCGCGCTGGTCGCGCTGCGCAAGTCCGACAACCTGGCCGCGCAGTGCAGCCTGGAGCAGCGCGAGCGGCGCGCGGCCGCGTGCCGTCACGCGATCGAGACCATGGCGGACAGCTTTGCGGCGGCGGCCCCGGATGTCGCCGTCATCATGGGCAACGATCAGCATGAGCTCTTTCTCGAGGATCTGATCCCTGCCATCACGGTGTTCTGTGGTCCCACGCTGTGGGATCGCCCCGCAAGTCCGGAGCAGGCGGCCCGCATGCCGCCCGGGATCCACGCAGCCGAATGGGGGCACAGCCCGCCGCAGTACACCGAATATCCAGGCAAGCCCGAGCTCGCGCTGCGTATCATCTCCCACGCCATGGAAAGCGGCTTCGACGTGGCCGTGTCGCAGCGCCTGCCGGTGCATCCGACGCATTGGGCGAGCGGCATCCCGCACGCATTCGGCTTCATCTACCGGCAGATCATGCGCGATCGCGTGATACCCAACGTGCCGATCATCTTCAACACCTTCTTCCCTCCCAACCAGCCATCGGCGCGGCGCTGCTTCGAGTTCGGCCGCATGGTTGCGCGCGCCCTCGAGGCGTGGCCGAGTGCGGCGCGCGTGGCGCTGTTCGGCTCTGGCGGCATGAGCCACTTCGTCATTGACGAGGAGCTCGATCAGAGGATCTTCGCCGCCCTGCGCGCCCGCGATGCCGAGGCGCTCTGCAGCATCGAGGACAGCTATCTGCAGTCGGGCTCCTCCGAACTCAAGAATTGGATCACGGCCGCCGGAGCGCTTTTCGAGACCTCGCTCAAGGGGGATGTAGTCGGGTATCAGCCGTGCTACCGCTCCGAGGCGGGCACCGGCACGGCCAATGGATTTGTCTGCTGGCACTAATACGGCGCGAATTGCGGTTGTTCAGTCAACGGCGTGAATCGACATGAACCTGCGTGAGGATTGCCTGGGACGGCTGGCGCGCCTGGACGCCTGTGCGCTCTCGGACGCGCTCGACACGCTCAGCCTGGAAGGCTGCGTGACGGGGCTCGCGCCGGCAACGAACGGGGTGCGCATCGCCGGGCGCGTGCACACCGTGAAGCTGGCTGCGGGTCCGGCGCCTGCGGACGGTACCCCGCCGCGACATCTCGGCGCGGCGGCGATCGAGGCTTGCTCCATGGGCGATGTCATCGTCGTCGAGCAGCGTACCGGGATCGATGCGGGGTGCTGGGGCGGCATCCTGTCGCGCGGTGCGAAACTGCGTGGCATCGCCGGCGTCATCGCCGAGGGCTGCGTGCGCGATATCGACGAGGCGCGTGAGCTCGGCCTGCCGATCTTCTGTCGCGGCCATACGGCGCGCACCGCGCGCGCTCGCGTGCACGAGCTCGGGACGGATCTTCCCGTGCAGGTCGGCGCGGTCACCGTGCATCCCGGGGACTATGTGCTGGCGGATGCGAGCGGAGTGGTGTTCGTGCGGCCAGAGCGGCTGGAGGAGGTGCTGGCTGCGGCTGAGGCAATCGCGGCTCGCGAGGCGGCCATGGTGCTGCGCCTTGCGGCCGGCGAACCGATCACCCATGTGATGGGCGCGGATTACGAGCACATGCTGCGGCCCACGCACCGGGAGCAATCATGATCATCGATTGTCACGGCCACGTGAGCGCACCCGTCGAGCTGTGGGCCTACAAGGCGACCTTGCTGGCGCACCGCGGCTCACACGGGCGCAGCGGTGTGCGCGTCTCCGATGAGCAGTTGCTCGCCGCCGCCAACAAGGCGGAGATCGGACCTGCGGGACATCTCGATCTGCTCAAGCGCCACGGAACGGATCTGCAGCTCATCTCGCCCCGGCCCTTTCAGATGATGCATGCGGAGAAGCCGGCACGCGTGGTGCACTGGTTCACGGAGGAAGTGAACACGCTGATCCACCGGCAATGCGGGCTGCTGCCGCAGCGCTTCGTCCCGATCTGCGGCTTGCCGCAGGCCGCCGGAGAGCCGATTGCCAACGTGTTCCCAGAGCTCGAGCGCTGCGTCAAGGGCCTCGGATTCAAGGGCTGTCTGCTGAATCCGGATCCGTTCGAGAACAGCGGAGTGGAAGCCCCCGGTCTCGGCGAGCGTTATTGGTATCCGCTCTATGAGAAGCTCTGCGAGCTCGACGTGCCGGCGCACATTCATTCCACCGGCTCGCGCTCGGAGCGCACCCCCTACACGCTGCACTTCATCAACGAGGAGTCGATCGCGGTCTTCAATCTCGTGAATTCGACGGTGCTCGAGGATTTCCCCGACCTGAAGATCCTGGTCTCGCATGGCGGCGGTGCGATTCCCTATCAGCTCGGCCGCTTCGAGTCCGCGTCGTTGCGTGCGCAAAGACGCTTCTCCACGCGCATGAGGCGGCTTTACTTCGACACGGTCCTGTACACACCGGCTGCCCTGCGGCTACTGATCGAGACCGTGGGACCCGAGCGGTGTCTGTTCGGCACCGAGTGCCCCGGCGTCGGCTCCGCGGTGAACCCGGACACGGGCGAGACCATGGATCACATCGCGCCCTACATTCAGGGCTTCGACTGGTTGAGTGGGGCGCAGAAGAAGATGATTTTCGAGGACAACGTGCGGCGGCTGTTCAAGCTGGCCGCTTGATGGGCGCGGCCCGCACGCAGACGGCGCATGACAGAGCGCAAACGGCCCCCCTTCCGCGCCGATCAGGTCGGCAGTCTCGTCAGACCTCCGGAGCTGATCGCAGCGCGGGCGCGCCGCAGTCGCGGCGAGATCAGCGCCGAGCAGCTGCTGTCGATTCAACATGCGGCCATACGCGAGGTGGTGCAGCGCCAGGAGAGTCTCGGACTGCGAGCTGTGACGGACGGCGAGTTCAATCGCGGCACCTGGCAGAGCGACTTTCTGCTGCAGTTCGCCAACGTGCGGCCCGTCGAATCGAAGTTCTCGGTACGCTTCCATAACGAGAAGGGCGCGACCGAAGGTCGCCCGCATGGCGTGCAGGTCGTGGGCAAGCTGCAACGCCCGCGCGGTATCTTCGTGGAGGACTTCAGATTTCTGCGCTCGATCACGCGCGCCGTGCCGAAGATCACCTTGCCCTCGCCGAGTGTCATGCACTTCCGCGGCGGGCGCGAGGCGATCGATTCCAGCGCCTATCCGGACATGGCCGAGTTCTATCAGGATCTCGCGCGCGTGTATCGCGAGGAGCTCGCCGCGCTCGCCAGCTGCGGCTGTCGCTATCTACAGCTCGACGAAGTCAACTTCGCCTATCTGTGCGATCCGGCACTGCGTGAGGACGTGCGCCGTAACATCGGCGAGGATCCCGCCGCGCTGCCGCACACCTATGCTCGGCTCATCAACGCTGCTATCGCCGAGCGCCCGGCCGACATGGTCGTGTGCCTGCATCTGTGTCGTGGCAACTTCGCGGGGAACTGGATGGCTGCGGGAGGCTACCAGCCGGTCGCCGAAGTGCTCTTCAACGAAGTGGCCGTCGACGGCTATTTTCTCGAATACGACAGCGCGCGGGCCGGCGGCTTCGAGCCGCTGCGGCTGGTGCCCAAGGACAAGATGGTCGTGCTCGGCCTGGTCACCACCAAGCACGGACAACTCGAGAGCAAGGAGGAGCTCGAGCGGCGCATCAAGGAAGCTGCACGCTTCATCCCGTTGGAACAATTGGCGCTGAGTCCGCAGTGCGGGTTCGCCAGCGGTATTGCCGGCGCCACCATGAGCAGTGCGGAGCAGTTCGCCAAGCTCGAGCGCATCGTCGAGGTTGCGCGCGCAGTATGGGGGGAGTGAGGGCCTCTCGGCAGCGAGCGCGGTCACTCCTGCCAGACGTTCGCCTGCTGCGCGAAGTCCGAGCGCTGCACGCGAACCACGCAGAAGCGCTGTCCGGTCGGCGCCTGCATCACATACCAGGTGCGTACCGGGCCGATGCGCTTGGCGCCGAGCTTCTCGAGCCGCGCCACCTCGGCTTCGATGTCGTCTGCCTCGATGTCCAGATGCACGCGGCTTTCGTGCTTGACCTGTTGCACCTCGATGTGCAGATCGTCCGGACTGGTTTCGAGCTGACGGTAGGTCGGCTGCGTGGGATCGCCGAGCGGCTTCACCGGCAATCCCAGGGCGCGGCTCCAGAATTTTGCCGCCCCCTCGAGATCCTCGGTGCGGCAATCGATGATGAACCCGGCCAGTCGGCTCTTGTGCATGGGTGCTCTCCTCGTCAGATCTCGTTGCGATGCGCGAAGCGTCCGATGTGCTCGGCGGCGCGGAACGCGAGCGCTTCGATCGTCAGCGTCGGCTGTCCGCGTCCGGAGGTGACGAAGCTCGAGCCGTCACAGAGAAACAGATTGCGCACGTCGTGCGTGCGGTGATAGCGGTCGATTACCGAGGTCGCGGGGTCGTTTCCCATGCGACAAGTGCCGAGCAGATGAACGCTGTAGGTTTGCTCGGCGACCTCATCGCGCCAGATCTTCTGCGCGCCGGCCGCCTCCATGATCTCGGCGGCCCGATCCTGCAGAAAGCGCGCGGTGGCGAGATCATCGGGATGATCCTTGTAGCTGACCCGCATGGCGGGCACACCCCACGAGTCCTTGAGCTCGGGATCCAGGCTCACGCTGTTGCTCTGCACGGGTAATGAGGTGCTGTGTGCTGCCACCACCATCGAGCGTGTGAAAGCCTCGAGCCGCGCCTTGTATGCGGCGCCCCAGCGCGGCAGATCGCCGCCGCTCGACAGCGCCCAGAGCGCCGGCTGCGGATTGATGCGGCTGTCGAGTCCGCCCCCGCCATAGAAGCCACGCCGCGGGTCGGAATCGTAGAAATCGTGCACGACGCGGGTCACCTGCACGCTCTTGTATTCATTGAGTTGGTGCGCGAACACGGCGTGCACGTCCGAGTTCTGATTGAACATGAGGTACCTGCCCACGAGGCCGCTCGAGTTGGCCAGTCCGTGCGGGAAGCGGTCGGTGGCAGAATTGAGCAGCAGCCGCGGAGTCTCAGCGCCATTCGCGCACACGATGACTGCGCGCGCGTGCTGAAAGCGCTCGCGCTTGTCGCGATCGAAGTAGTGCACTCCCGTGGCGCGCCCGCGCTGGTCGATCGCCACGCGAAACACATAGCTCTCGGGGCGCACTTCGCACTGCCCGGTCGCCTCCGCTTCCGGAATCATCGTGTACAGAGATGAGGACTTTGCCCGCACCTCGCAGCCGTAGCCCATGCAGAAGCCGCAGTGCACACACGCAGGGCGGCCGCGAAACGGCTGCGAGTTCACGGCCATCGGAGCCGGATAAGGGTGCAGGCCGAGCTTGCGCGCGCCGCGCTCGAGCAGCACGCCCGAGGATTTCACCGGTAGCGGCGGCATGGGATAGGGGCGCGAACGCGGCGGATCAAAGGGGCTCGCGCCCGCCAGACCGGACACGCCGACCTCCCATTCAACGCGGGTGTAGTACGGCTCGAGCTCCTCATAGCTCAACGGCCAGTCTGCGAAGCCGGTGCCCGGAATGGCGCCGAGGAGACTGCGCTCATGGAAGTCGATCGGGTGGAAGCGCCAGAAGTTCGCCGTGAAATGGTTGCTGCTGCCGCCGACGATGCGCGCGTAGACGAGCGCGTTGTAGCCGAAGAGGCGCTGCGCGCGCGCCGCCGGATCGCTGCTGAAGGTCTGCGGACTCAGCTGCGGATCGTTCGTGATGCCGCTCAGGTAGAAGTACTTCAGCTCGTCGTGCTCGAAGTCGGCGGGCCCGAGCCGCGGACCCTGCTCGAGCACCAGCACCGTGAAGCCGCCGCGCGCCAGCTCGCGCGCCACCACGCCCCCGGCGGCCCCGGAGCCGACGATGATGAAATCGAGCGTCTCGTCCGGTGTGAAGCGCCGCGGGTTCACTTCGGCCTCGGATAGTGGACAAAGCCGTGGTAGTCGCGATCGTAGTCGCCGAAGGGCGGCTCGAAGACATGCTGATCCTCGAAGCCGATCATCTTCCAGCCCGCCCCCGCGAGATTGCCGCCGTACTTGGGAGAGGCGAGCAGGCCGAGCACCGTGAGCGTGCGCAGGGTGTCGAAGAAGGCAGTCGAATCCAGCGACCGCAGGAACTCGAGCTGTGTGTTGCTGTCTGCGGCCGCGAAGGAGGCGAGTGCCGGATGTGCGCTGTGGAAGCGCTGCTGCGCCTGCGTCAGCCCGGCGAAAAATTCCGGTGCCCAGCCGGCGAAGAACGTGGACAGCGCGCGATCGATGAAATAGACGGCACCCGCCTCGCGGGCTCCGGCCGTGACGCCACTCGGCACGATCTGCGCCGCCATGGCCTCGAGGTCGGCTGCCTGAGCGGCCGCGAGCGCATGGAAATGATGCGTTCGCAACGCGTCGCTCACCTGCGAGGCGTGCGCCGCGGCTGCCGCTATGTGCGGCCAGTGACTCGCGAGCCACGCGCCACTCAGCACGCCGCCGACAAGGAAAGACCGACGCGACGCTGACGGGGGCAAGGGCATGAAGGCGATGGTGGACTTGCCGCGAACGGCGCGTCAAGGCAGGCTGCGGCGCTGCAGTTCGAGGAGAAGCTCCATGCATTGCACGTTCCTGCGCCTCACGCTCACGGCTCTCGGGCTGTGTGCGCTTGCGTCCGTCCCGATCGGCGGTGCAGTTGCCGCCGCTCCCGAGTCTGCCGCACAGGCAGCGGCCGCCGCCTCCGCGACCAAAGCTTCCGGCTGGGATCTCTCGGATCTGTATAAGAGCCCGGAAGCGTGGAGCGCTGCCTACCGACGCACTCAGCAGGCGGCCGACATGCTCGAGCACTACAAAGGTACGCTGGGGGGAGGTCCGCAGGCATTGCTGAGCGCGCTCGATGCCGCAAGCGCAGTGAACCGCGAAATGAGTCGCCTGTTCGTCTATGCGAACCTCAAGGCTGATGAAGACCTGCGCGTTACCGCGAATCAGGAGCGGCGCCAGCAGGCGCAGACGCTCGCGACGTTGCTCGATGAGAAGACGGCGTGGATGGCTCCCGAGATCCTCGCGCTGGGAGCCGACAAGGTGCGCGCCGACATCGCGGCGAACCAGGAGCTCGCGCAACGCTTCGATTTCTTTCTGAACGACACACTGCGCGCAGCGCCTCACACGCTCGGCACCGAGGCGGAGAACGTGCTCGCAGCCGCCGGCGACGTGCTCCGGCAACCCAACACGGTGCGCGGACTGCTCGCCGACGGCGAGCTGCCCTTTCCGACCGTCGAGCTTTCCGGGGGTGCCAAGATCCGCCTCGACCCGACCGGCTATTCCCGGGCTCGACAGCTGCCCAACCGCGCAGATCGCAAGCAGGCCTTCGATGCTTTCTGGGGTATGTGGAAGAACTATCAGGAAACCCTGGGTGGATTGCTGTCCGCTCAGGTGATGGGCAACGCATTTCAGGCGCAGACGCGCAAGTTCTCGAGCGCGCTCGCAGCGGCGCAGTTCACCTACAACATGCCCGCAAGCGTGTACGGCACCTTGGTCGCCGAAACTCACGCCGCTCTGCCGATCTTGCAGCGCTATCTGCGTCTGCGTCAGCGCGAGCTGGGAATCTCCGGCCCGCTCGAGTACTACGACAACTATCCGCCGATCTTCGCGCTGCAGCCGGAGCCGAAGTTCACGCTCGCGGAGTCCGAGCGCATCACGCTCGCCGCGCTGCAGCCACTCGGCAAGGACTATCGGCAACTGCTGCAGCGCGGATTCGCGGGTCGCTGGATGGATCCGGAGCCGCACGCAGGCAAGGCGTCCACGAGCTACATGAGCGGCGCCGCTTACGACGTACATCCGTATCTGCTGCTGCATTTCACGGGCGATTTCGAGTCGCTGTCGACGCTGGCTCACGAATGGGGTCACGCCGTGCACACGCTGCTCGCCGATGCCGCGCAACCTTTCGAGAAATCCAATTATTCGATTTTCATCGCGGAGACGGCCTCGATCGGCAACGAGATGTTGTTGAACGACTACATGGTCGCGCACGCGAAGAACAATGCCGAGAAGCTCTACTATCTCGGGCAGGGCCTGGAATCCATCCGCACCACTTTCTTCCGCCAGGTGCAGTTTGCGGAATTCGAGCTGCAGATCAACGAGGAATTCGCGCAAGGCCACCCGCTTTCGGGGGCGCGCATGACCGAGATGTACTGCGACCTCCTGCGCAAGTACTACGGTGATGCCGAAGGTGTGATGCACATCGACCCGGCCTACTGCGTGGAGTGGGCCTTCGTGCCGCACTTCTACTACGACTTTTACGTATATCAGTACGCCACCTCGATGGCCGGCGCTGCGTACATGACCGACGCGATACTCAAGCAGGGTGGCCCCGCGCGGGCGCGCTTCATCGCCATGCTGCGGGCCGGCGGCTCCGACTATCCGTACGAGCTCTACAAACGCGCCGGAATCGACATGGCGCGCCCCGAGCCCTATCGCGCGCTCATGGCGCGCATGAATCGGATCATGGACGAGATCGAAGCGCTGGAGCGCAAGCCTTAGTGCGGCGGCTGGTTCGGCGGCAGGTTGTCGGCCGCGCTGTCCCTCGGGTCGCGGCACCAGGAGTAAAAGCTGACGACCCCGGCGACGGCGCCGATCAAGAACGCGACGCCCGCTACGATCGGCGCCACTTTGACGATCAGGGGTGCCTGTTTGAGGTGCAGTGCGACCGAGACGCGATACCAGCCGTGTGGAGCGGCACGGGCCGCCACGAACCCCACCAGTATGGAAATCGCGCTCGCCAGCCCGGCCACGGCCGCCACGCAACGTGCCACGCGCTTGTGGTGCAGCTGGGTGAGCCGTACCCGCAAGTGAAAGCTCGAAATGCTCACGCTCATTGTTCTTGAGCCTGCGATCGCACGCGCAGCGACCCGTCTCCCGGTGAGCAGTTCAATTTTGGAGCTCGCGTGCGGCAACGGCGGTAAACGCGCCGTGCACGTGAGGGCTGCCTAGAAGGCGTTCAACCCTGTGAGCTCGCGCCCCACGGCAAGCTGGTGAATCGTCTCGGTGCCTTCGTACGTGATCACGCTCTCGAGATTGAGCATATGTCGGATCGGAGCGTACTCCGCGCTGATGCCGGCAGCACCGAGCAGGTCGCGGCAGTCGCGTGCCACATCGAGCGCCATGCGACAGTTGTTCCATTTGGCGAGCGAGACGTGCGTGGGCGACAGGCTCCCTTGGTCCTTGAGTCTGCCGAGCTGCAGGGCGAGCAGCTGCGCCGTGGTGATGCGCCGCGCCATCTCGGCGAGGCGCACCTGTACGGCCTGCGTCTGAGCCAGCGCGCGCCCGAAGAGCACTCGAGAGCGGGTGTACTCGATCAGCTGCTGCAGACACGCCTGCGCGGCGCCGATCACTCCCCAGCTGATGCCGTAGCGAGCCTGCGTGAGGCAGGACAACGGTCCCTTCAGGCCGATCACCCCGGGCAGCACGTCGCGCTCCGGCACAGTTACGTCCTCTAGAAAGAGCGCGGAGGTAACTGACGCGCGCAGCGAGAACTTATGCTCGATCTCACTGGCGGCGAAGCCCCTTGCACCCTTCTCCACCAAGAAGCCGCGGATGCCATCCTCCGTCTGCGCCCACACGAGAGCGATATCCGCGATCGAGCCGTTGGTGATCCACATCTTGGCGCCATTCAGTACCCAGTCGCTGCCGCGACGGCGCGCGTGGGTCTTCATGTTGGCAGGATCAGAGCCGCCGTGCGGCTCGGTAAGACCGAAGCAGCCGATGAGCTCCCCGCGCGCCATGCGCGGCAGCAGCCTCTGCCGCTGCTCTTCGCTTCCGTAGGCGTGGATCGGAAACATGCACAGCGACGACTGCACGGAGGCGAAGCTGCGCAGCGCCGAGTCTCCGCGCTCGAGCTCGCGACAGATGACCCCATAGCTCACCGCGTTGAGCCCGGCGCACTCATAGCCCTTGATGCTGCAGCCGAGCACCCCCAGCGCGGCCATCTCCGGCACGAGCTCGCGCGGGAAGCGGTGCCGCTCGAAGCACTCGCGAATGATGGGCAAGACCCGCTCATCGACGAAACGGCCGACCGCATCCTGGACCATCCGCTCCTCTTCGCTCAGCATCGCGTGCACGTCGAAGAGGTCAAGCGGATCCAGGCCCGAACGGGCGGCCGGGGCCGGTTGCGGCGAGCTCATGGGGTCATTGTCTCACGAGCGTGGCGCGGGAAGCTCCGTGGCACCAGGGAGAGCACTCAGTAGCGCACGCCGAGGCGCTGATAAAGCGCGGCGATCAGCCACAGCGGCCCGATCAGCAGGAACTGCACATCCTTGAAGAAGGACGGCCGCTTGCCTTCCACGGCGTGACCGATGAACTGACCCACCCAGGCGAGCACGAAAATGGCCAGGCAGCTTGCCCAGAGCGGCCAAGGCAGTGCGAGGAGCGCCCGCAGAATCAGAAAAAGCAGCGCGAAGGCCACCAGGGTCCCGAGCGCCAGACCGGGTGAGAGCGATAGGTAATAAACCAACGCCAGCGCGACGGCGAGTGTGGCCCAGTTCAGCCACGGCTCGAGGCCGAAAGAGCTCGGCACCGGCAGCGACCACAGCAGGCCCAGGATCGAGAGCACGATCGCCGGCACGCACACGAAGTGCAGCCGCTTGTTGACGCCGTTGCGGTGGCTCGTCCCGTACTCGTGCAGCCAGTCGGCGACCGCGCGCACCTCGAGTGCCTCGCGCGTGGCCGGTTCAGGCCGCGACCGGCGCCATCAGTGAGCGCAGCCTGGTGAGCGCATTCGATTCGATCTGACGGATGCGCTCGGCCGAAACGCCGTACTTGTCGGCGAGCTCGTGCAAGGTCGCTTTCTCCTCGCTGATCCAGCGTTGCTCGAGAATGTCACGGCTGCGACCATCCAGACGAGCCAATGCGTCGTGCAAACGATCGGACGAATCGCTCTCCCACTCCTCGGCCTCGACGCTCACCGCCGGGTCAGAACCAGGCGCGGCAAGGAAGGATGCCGGGCTGAACGAGGACTCCTCCTCGTCCGCGTCCGGGGCGGGATCGAACGACAGATCGCGCGCGGAGAGGCGCTGCTCCATCTCTGTCACCTCGGCCGCGCTCACGCCGAGATCCTGGGCAACCGCACGCGTCTCATCGCCTGAAAGCCACGAGAGGTTCTTCTTCATGCGGCGCAAATTGAAGAAGAGCTTGCGCTGCGCCTTGGTGGTCGCGATCTTGACCAGACGCCAGTTGCGCAGCACGTACTCGTGTATCTCCGCGCGGATCCAGTGAACGGCGAAGGACACCAAGCGCACATTGAGACTTGGATCGAAGCGCTTAACCGCCTTCATCAGCCCGACGTTGCCTTCCTGGATGAGGTCCCCGATCGGCAGGCCGTAGCCGGTATAGCCGCGTGCGATGTGCACGACGAAGCGCAAGTGCGAGACCACGAGCTGTCGCGCGGCCTCGAGATCGTTGTGACGGCGAAAGCGCTCGGCGAGCTCGCGCTCCTGCTCGCGGGTCAGCACCGGAATGCGGGCGACTCGCTCGAGGTAGGCATCGAGGCTGCCGACGGGCCCCGCCAAAGCGGCGTCCGGATGTCGAGCAATCAAGGCGGTGGTGGCGGTCATCGCTTGCGGATACTCCCTTGGGTGGAGGCAGATCTTAGCACTCGATCAGTTAGAGTGCTAAGGGGCCTACAAGTTTCCGCCCGAAACCGAAATAAATTAATAAAATACAGGTACTTGTCTGGCATGGGCTTGGACTCAGGCGCGCGGCGCGATACTGCGGAGGTGCCTCGAGGCGGAGGCCCAGGCGCCGAGCCAGCCGAGCACGGCTCCGCCCCCGATCAGGAGCGCCGTATCTGCGGGGGTCGGTCCGGTCAGGACGTAGTGGCTGCCATAGGACTGTGCCAGCCGGTGGACAGGATCCTGCAGGACGAGCACCCCTGAGGCCACGAGGGCCCACGCGAGACAACCCCCGATCAGACCGTAGAGCGTGCCGATATACAGGAACGGCCGGCGCACGAATCCGTTGGAGCCTCCCACGAGCTTGGTCACTTCGATCTCGGCGCGCCGGTTCTGGATCTCGAGCCGGATAGTGTTCCCGACGATGGCGAGCACACCGAGGCCGAGCACGAAGAAGGCGCACAACACGACCCGACGCAACAGCTCGAGAATCGCGTTGAGGCGCTGCACCCACTCGGAGTCGATCTGCACGATATCCACCTGGGGGTGGGCCGCGAAGTAGCGTTTGAGCTCATCCAGGGCAGCGGGCGAGCTCGCACCCGGCGCGGGCTGTACGTGCAGCACATGGGGCAGCGGATTGTTCTGCAAAGACTGCAGGGCCGCGCCGAAACCCGAGTATTGCCGGAACTCCTGCAAGGCCTGATCCGCGGAGATGAGCGTCACGGAGGCCACGCCCGGTTGCGTGCGCGCCTCGCGCGCCAGCTGCTCGGCGGTCGCCAGCGGAGTGTCGGTCTTGAAGTACACGGACACGTCCACGGCATTCGCGAGGCCACCCGTGGCGGCGGCGGCGTTCGCGATGAGCACCCGCAACCCGAGCGGCAATGCGAGCGCAAGCGCGATGACGAGCACGGTCAGCAGCGTCGCCAAAGGATTGCGGACCAAGCGGCCCAAGGATCCGAGGAGCGCCTGAGCATGACGCGTTCCATAACTCGCCAGTCCCACTTCAGACCCTCACGCACATGGCTCAGTGGCTCGCCACCATGCTCGGGAGCGGTGCCTCGCTGCCATCCTGAATGCGACCCGCGGCGAGCACGACCGTGCGCCGGCTGAATTCCTGCACTGCCTGCACGTCGTGTGTGGCGACCACCACCGTCACACCGACGTCCTGGAATCGCTTGAGCAGTTGCATGACCTCACGAGCGAGGTCCCGATCGAGGTTGCCCGTGGGTTCATCCGCGATGAGCAGCGAAGGCTTGCTGACCACGGCCCTTGCCAGGGCGACGCGTTGCTGTTCGCCGACCGACAGCTCCTGCGGCAGCATGCGCTCCTTACCGAGCAGAATCACCTGATCGAGGGCCGCCCGGACCCGCTTGTCGGTCTCCTTGAGCGAGGTGCCCGCGACGACGAGCGGCAACGCGACGTTGTCGAAGACTGGTCGATCGGCGAGCAGCTTGTGATCCTGAAACACAATGCCGATCGAGCGCCGGTAGGCGGGAATGTGCCGCGATTTGAGCGCGCCGATATTGCGCCCGCCGACGAGCAGCGTGCCGCGCGTCGGCCGCTCGAGCAGCGCGATCAACTTGAGAGCCGTACTCTTGCCCGCGCCCGAGCGCCCGGTGAGAAACACCATCTCACCGGCATCGATGCGCAGGCTGATCCCGGAGAGCGCCTCGCGGCCGTTGGGGTAGCGCTTCGTGACGTTGTCGAAGACGATCATGATGAGCCTGTGGCGTCGACGTGCGCGCCACCGCTTCGGTCCGCATCGGCCGCGGACGACTCACTGCCGACGCCTTCCACGAGAGCGGCTGCGAAGCTTTCCGCATCGAACTCGCCGAAGTCCTCGAGCTGCTCGCCAATGCCGATGTAGCGGATGGGCAACCCAAGACGACGCGCGATCGCGATGACGATGCCGCCCTTGGCCGTGCCATCCAGCTTGGTCAGAGCGAGGCCGGTGACCCCGATCGCCTCGTGGAATTGCAGCGCCTGAGCGAGCGCATTCTGACCTTGGTTCGCATCGAGGACCAGCAGCACCTCGTGGGGAGCCGACGGGTCCACGCGCTGGATCACGCGCTTCACCTTCTTGAGCTCTTCCATGAGGTGTGACTGCACGTGCAGACGCCCGGCGGTGTCCGCGAGCAGCACGTCAATGGCGCGCGAGCGCGCGGCCTGCAGCGCGTCGAACACCACCGCGCCGGGATCGGCTCCGGCCTGCTGCGAGATGAAGCTTGCGTGCGCGCGCTGGGCCCACACCTGCAGTTGCTCGATGGCGGCGGCTCGGAAAGTATCCCCGGCGGCGAGCATAACGCTCATGCCTTGCTCCCGGATGCGCTGCGCGAGCTTGCCGATGGTAGTGGTCTTGCCCGAGCCGTTGACGCCCACGATCAGCATGACGAAGGGATGATGCGTGGTATCGATGACGAGCGGCCGCGCACAGGGTGCCAGGATCTCGACGATGGCCGCGCGCAGCGCCGCGATCAGCGCGGGAACGTCGGTGAGCTCCTTGCGATCGACCCGCCGATGCAATCCGGCGAGGATCTGCGCGGTCGCCTCGACGCCCACGTCCGCCGTCAGCAGGCGGGTTTCCAGCTCCTCGAGGATCTGCGCATCGATGCGTCGGCCGCGGAACAGGTTTGGCAGGTCGTAGCTGAGCCAGGTGTTGCCGCGATTGAGCCGGGAGCGCAGGCGCGAGAAGAAGCCCTGCCGCTCAGCGGCATCCTGGGTCGGGTCTTTGGGTTTGCGTCCGAACATCACTTAAGCGCTCGACGTGTATTGTAGCGGGGGCTTTCCGGGAATCCGTCCGCGCTGCGTTAGGATCGTCAATGCTCTGTTCGAGTTCCCGCCGGCCATGGCTGTGAGGGGTGGCTGCCTTGGCGCCTGAGCGATCGCAGCCGCCTCGCCCGCGGCCCGCGAACGCACCGCGACGCGGGGCGCACAGCCGGGTGCTGCGCATCATCGGCGGTGCCTGGCGGGGCAGGCGGCTGCGCTTCCCTGCCGCAAGTGCCATCCGTCCGACCCCGGATAGGGTACGAGAGACTCTCTTCAACTGGCTCGGGGAGCGGATCGTGGGCGCGCGCTGCCTCGACCTGTTCGCCGGCAGCGGGGCGCTCGGTCTGGAGTCGCTGTCGCGTGGCGCGGCCCACGTGCACTTCGTCGAGCGGCATACGCCCGCGGCGCGCGAGTTGCAGCAGCTGCTGACCGAGTGGCAGATCGTGAACGCGCACGTCACGCGCGGCGATGCCCTGGCATTTCTCGCGAGCGGCGCGGGGCGATTCGATCTCGTCTTTCTGGATCCTCCCTTCGATGCCCATGGGCTGCTCGAGCAGGCAGCCGAGCGACTCGAGGGATCGGAGCGGCTCGCAGTCGATGCGCTCATCTACGTGGAATACCCGGCGCGGAAGGCGCTGCCCGCGCTGCCCCGGGCCTGGGCGCCTCTGAAGGCGAAGCGCGCGGGAGAGGTCGGGTATCATCTGCTGGGTCGCCTCCCTGAAAGCGGCTCCCCGCCATGAAAAGGCAAGCGGTCTATCCCGGCACCTTCGATCCGATCACCAACGGCCATACCGATCTGGTGCGCCGCGCCGCCACCTTGTTCGACAAGGTCGTGGTCGCGATCGCCGCCAACGCCGGCAAGGCGCCATTGCTTGCGCTCGAGACCCGAATCGACCTGGCGCGCCGGGTGCTGAGCGATCTGCCCAACGTCGAGGTCACCGGGTATGCCGAGCTGACCGTCGAGTTCGCGCGGAAGCACCACCTGACCGTCATGATCAGAGGACTTCGGGCGGTGTCGGACTTCGAGTTCGAATTTCAGCTCGCCAACATGAATCGCCATCTCTCGCGGGAGATCGAGACGGTATTCCTGACTCCTCAGGAGCAGTTCACCTTCATCTCCTCCTCGCTCGTACGCGAGGTCGCCGTTCTCGGCGGTGACGTGCACGAGTTCGTGCACCCGATCGTCGAACAGGAGCTGAAGAAGTTGCGCCGCTCATGAGTGCCGCGGCCCCAACTCCCCGCAAGCCGCGTCTCGTCACGGCAGTGCTCCTGCTGTGGAGCCTCCTCGCGCTGAGCGTGGCGGGGGCCTCCAGGGCGCAATCGGCTGCGCCCGCGCCCGCCCCTGCGCCAAGCTCCGCGGCCGTCGCTGCATCCGCCGAACCGGCTGCGAATGCGCACCCCGTACCCGGACACGCGGCCATCGCGAGCGCCCATCCCCTCGCCACCGCTGCCGGAGAGGAGATGCTCGCGAAGGGAGGCAATGCCTTTGATGCCGCGGTGGCGGTCGCTGCGGCACTTGCGGTCGTGGAGCCGAGCGGCAACGGTTTGACAGGGGGCGGATTCTTCCTGCTGCATCGGGCGAGCGACGGGCTCGATCTGATGGTCGATGCGCGTGAGAAGGCGCCGGGCGCGGCCACGCGCAACATGTTCCTCGACCCCTCCGGCAACCCAGTCCCCGGCCTGTCCACCGCAAGCGCGCTCGGCGCCGGTATTCCGGGCGAGCCGGCTGGCCTGGGGCTCATCGCGAGCAAGTACGGGCGGCTATCACTCAAGGACACTCTTCAGCCGGCGATCCGTCTCGCCCGCGAGGGTTTCCCACTCTATCCACGACTGCAGGCCGGATTGCGCTTCAAGCTGGACGTTTTCCAGCGGCAGCCGGAGCTGGCGCGGGAATTCCTCTCCAATGGCGAGGTCCCGCCACTTGGATTCATCATTCGACAGCCGGAGCTCGCCAAGACGCTCGAGCTGCTCGCCCAGCACGGCAGCGATGCGTTCTACCATGGCGCGTTCGCGACTCGTCTGGTGTCCGGCGTGCGCAAGCTCGGCGGAATTTGGACCGAGCAGGACCTCGCGGCGTACCAGGCCATCGAACGCAAGCCGATCATCAGCACCTACCATGATGCGCGCATCGTGTCCGCATCACCGCCTTCCTCCGGGGGAATCGCGCTCGTCGATGCGCTGCATATTCTCGAAGGCTACGATCTCTCCGCCTTCGATTCGGCCACGCGCAAGCACCTGGTCATCGAAGCGATGCGCCGCGCCTACCGCGACCGCGCCGCCTACCTCGGGGATTCCGATTTCGTGCAAGTGCCCGTCGAGCGGCTGATCAGCCGCTTCTATGCGGACGGCCAGCGCACGTCGATTCCGCTCGACAAGGCAACCCCGAGCGAGATGCTGGGAGGCTTCGAGAACGTACGCCAGGGCACCCAGACGACTCACTATTCCATTCTGGATGCCGCCGGTAACCGGGCCGCCGTGACTATCACGCTCAATCTGGGATTTGGGTCGGGCCTCGTCGTTCCCGGAACGGGACTGCTGCTCAATGACGAGATGGACGATTTCTCGATCAAGGCGGGCGTTCCGAACGCCTACCAGCTCGTGGGGGCCGATGCCAACAGCATCGCTCCTGGCAAGCGCATGCTCTCGTCCTCGACCCCCACCTTCGTGGAGACGCCACATGGGCTCCTGATCACGGGCTCACCCGGTGGCAGCTACATCATCAGCATGGTGATCCTCGCGACGCTCGAGTTCATGGACGGTAAGTCCGCCGCGGAGATCGTGAGCGCGCCGCGCCTGCATCAGCAGTATCTGCCGGACGTTGTCCAGTACGAATCGGGTGCGCTCAGTCCCGATGAGCGCATGCGGCTCGAGGCGATGGGCTACAAGCTGCGTGAGGCCGGCCGCCGCTGGGGCAACATGCAGGCGGTGACATGGGACTACCGCACCGGCAAGGTGGAGGCGGCCTCCGATCCGCGCGGAGATGGTTCCGGTCAGGTCTATTGACGGGCGGCGGCCCGGCGGCGTTTGCCGCTCCTGGGCCGGGGCAGCCGGACGCGCTCTGCGGGTGCGGGTAGAGCACCGCTTTTGGCCAGCTCCACCGCGCGCCATAGATACCAGGCCGCAGTGCTGCGGTACGGAGCCCATTTGAGACCGTAGGTTCCGAGCGCCCCGGGAGCCGGTAGCTTGCGCAGCCCGTAGGCGAGCCGGAATCCATTGCGCACGCCGAAATCTTGCACCGGCAGCACATCGGGCCTTCCCAGCTGAAAAATGAGCATCATCTCCACCGTCCAGCGTCCGATACCACGGACCTGCGTCAGCCGCTCGATGATCTCCTCGCTCTCGAGCTCGAGCAGCGCCTCGTGCTCCGGTATGTGACCTGCGAGCGTGTGCGCCGCAAGATCTCTGAGCGACTTGATCTTCCCGAACGAGAAGCCGGCCCGCCGCAGCTCTGTATCAGGTAGCGCAAGTAACTGGTCCGGATGTGGAAAGCGGCCCCCACAGAGGACTTCTACGCGCGCGAGGATGGCGTTGGCCGCGTTGCGATGGAGCTGCTGGTGCGCGATCGCACGCGCAAGTGACTCGAAAGGCGGCCACTGCGAGCTGGCGCGCAATCTGCAAGGTCCGACCGCGCCGATCAGTCCGCGCATCACGGGATCGATTTCGCAAAGATGCGCCAGGGCTTTTCTCATGCTGGGGAACTTTCAACGCTGGCAACGCGGGCAGTAGTACGTGGAGCGTTGACCCTGTGCTATCGCGCGAATCGGCGTGCGGCACACGCGGCAGGGCTCGTTGGCGCGCTCGTAGACGTAGAGTCGCTGGCGAAAGTATCCCGGGTTGCCGTCTGCGCCGACGTAGTCGCGCAAGGTCGTGCCCCCGACGCGAATGGCCAGCCGCAGCACCGTCCGCACGGCGCGCGCGAGCCGGCGCGCTTCCTCGCGCGAGAGACTGCTGGCGCGGCGTCGCGGGCGGATCCGGGCCCGAAACAGTGCTTCGCTCGCGTAAATGTTCCCCACACCGACGACGAGGCGGCTGTTCATGAGGAGCTGCTTCACGGCGACCCGGCGCCTGCGCGTGACTCGCCACAGGTAATCGCCGTTGAACTCCCTATCCAGAGGCTCTGGAGCCAGGCTCGCGAGCAGCGGATGCTTGTGTGGATCCGCGGTCGTGTAGTGCAGGCTGCCGAAGCGCCTCGGATCATTGAAACGCAGCAGATAGCCAGAGTCGAGAATCAGATCGAGGTGGTCGTGAGCAACGCGGGGGGTGCTTGCCGGCAGCACCCGCAGGCTGCCCGACATCCCGAGGTGCCACAGGAGCGTGCCGTGAGTGAGCTCGATCAGCAGGTACTTGGCGCGCCTTCCAGCTGCCCGCACGCGCTGTCCGATGAGTTGATCGGGAAGCGCATCAGGCACACGCCAGCGCAAGCGCGGCTCGTGCACAGCGAGCGCGACGATCCGGCGTCCGCGCAGATAGGGCTCCACGCCGCGCCGCGTCGTCTCGACTTCGGGAAGCTCCGGCATGCCTGCAGCGTAGGGTAGGCCACGGCGGCCCGCCACTGCGCAGGCGACTGGGGAGCAGCCGCTCGGACCGGAGCCGATGCCGCCTACGAGCTCGGCTCGCTTACTTGATCTTGGTTTCCTTGTAGGGAACGTGCTTGCGCGCAAGCGGATCGAATTTCTTCACTTCCAGCTTATCCGGATGCAGCCGCTTGTTCTTCGTGGTGACGTAGAAATGACCCGTGCCGGCAGAGGACAGGAGCTTGATCTTCTCGCGCATGGTGAACTCTCCGCTCGAGGCCCGGTGATCTCAGACTCGCACGCCCTGGCCACGCAGCTCCGCGATCACGGCGTCGATACCCTTCTTCTCGATGGTCCGCATGCCGGCGGTGGACACGCGCAGGGAGACCCAGCGCTTCTCCGCCTCGAGCCAGAACCGCTGTGTGTGCAGATTCGGCAGAAAGCGCCGCCGCCGCTTGTTGTTGGCGTGGGAAACGCGATTTCCGACCGTGGGGCGTTTGCCCGTGACATCACACACGCGGGACATGACTTTGCCTTCGTGTTCAGGGACTTGGGAGCGCCCGCCGGCCTAGCGCCGCTGCGGGAGGAGCTTTATACCAGCCGGATCCCGGCCTCGCAAGCAGCCCCCTGGCGGCTACGCTGCAGGCGGCAACATCGTGACCGGCTATCGCAACATTGACATCGCTAGCCCCGGTGTCGCAGGCGAATCCGGCACGATAAGCGCTACAAGACCGACATTCGATCCGTGGGTGCAGCCCCATCCAAGCTAAAGCGGCTGCGACCGGTCAGCTTTCACTTGAAGAGCGATCCGCAGGGAGCCTTGCAGTACGGTCTGATCGCCGAAGAAGTCGCGCAGGTCTATCCGGAGCTCGTGACCAGAGACAGCGAGGGCAGAATCGAGGGCGTGCACTACGACGAGCTCGCACCGCTGCTGCTGAACGAGCTCCAGCAACAGGCCGCGCAGCTCTCGGAACTGCGTCAGCAGCTTGCAGCGCTCCGGTCAGTCAGCCAGTCGCTGCAGACGGCGCTGACGAGACTCGAGAGTCGCGCGGCTTTGGCTGCCGAGCGTTGACCCACGATTCAAAGCATACCGCGCTCGGCGAACGATAAGCAGCGCCCATCGCCAACGATGATGTGATCCAGCACGCGCACATCGACCAGCGCGAGTGCTTCTCGCAGGCGCTGAGTGATGAGCTCGTCCGCCTGACTCGGCTCGGCGACACCTGAGGGATGATTGTGCGCGAAGATCACCGCTGCTGAATTGCGCGCGATCGTCTGCCGTACGACCTCGCGCGGATGCACGCTGGCACCATCGATGGTGCCACGAAACAGTTCCTCGAAGGCGATCAGACGATGGCGGTTGTCGAGGTGCAGGCAGCAGAAGACCTCGTAGGGCCGATCGCGCAGCTGCGCCAGCAGGAATGCACGGGCGGCCTGCGGTGCTGCCAGAGCCGGGCCGACGGCGAGCATCTCGCGATAGTGTCGGCGTGCGAGCTCGAGCGCGGACTGCAGCATGCAGTAGCGAGCGAGTCCGAGGCCGGGACGTCCAAGGCAGCGCGAGCGCTCGGCGCGCAACAGCTCGCGCAGTGAGCCGAACTCGCTGAGCAGGTCGCGCGCCACATCCACGGCCGAGCGGCCACGCACACCCGAGCCAAAGAGCACTGCGAGCAGCTCGGCGTCGGACAGGCTCTGCACGCCGCGCTCGATGAGCTTCTCTCGCGGGCGCTCCAGCCGCGGCCAATTGCGAATTGCCACTGACGCCTCGCCCATCGCAACCACGATTTTCGACTCGTTGCTGCGAGTGTGCCGCGCGGGTTCGCGGCCAGCGAGCGCGAAATGTGAGGCAGATCAAGCAAAAGGGCCGTGACGGGTGAGGCTCGGTGCGGTGCGCCTGTTATTGCGCTGGGAGCGGTTTGCCTGGCGCGAACACGCGCCGGATAATGCCCTGGGGGTCAAGAGGCACATTATGCAAGGCAAGCGCATTCTGCTCGGCGTGACTGGCGGCATCGCCGCGTACAAGAGCGCGGATCTCGTGCGCCGCTTGCGCGAGCGTGGCGCCGAGGTGCAAGTCGTCATGACGGCCGCGGCGCGCGAATTCATCGCGCCTCTCACGTTTCAGGCGCTCTCGGGTCGCACCGTACGCAGCGAGCTGTGGGATCCGGCGGCTGAAGCTGCGATGGGTCATATCGAGCTCGCTCGCTGGGCCGAGCTGGTGCTGGTTGCTCCGGCGAGCGCGAACTTTCTCGCGCGCCTGGCTGCCGGCCGAGCCGACGATCTGCTCGCGACCTTGTGCTTGGCCACCGAGGCACCGATCGCGGTCGCGCCAGCCATGAATCGACTGATGTGGAGCAACGCGGCGACGCAGGCAAATGTCGCGCTGCTGCGCCAGCGCGGTGTGCGCATGCTCGGACCCGCTGAAGGTGATCAGGCGTGCGGCGAGGTCGGTCCGGGTCGGATGCTCGAACCGCTGGCCATCGCGGGTCTGCTCGAGGAATTGCTGGCGCCGCGCGGTCCTCTCAGCGGCCGCCGTGTGCTCATCACGGCCGGCCCGACCCGCGAGCGCATCGATCCGGTGCGCTTCGTGAGCAACCGCAGCTCGGGCAAGATGGGGTTCGCGATGGCCGATGCCGCGCGCGCCGCTGGCGCCGAGGTGGTCCTGGTCGCAGGTCCGGTGGCATTGCCGACACCGCCGGGGGTGCGGCGCGTGGACGTCGAGAGCGCCGCGGATATGCTCGATGCCGTGCTGAGGGAGATCGAGGGCACGGAGATCTTCATCTCGACCGCAGCGGTCGCTGACTACCGCCCTGCACACCCGCCGGAGCACAAGATCAAGAAGAGCACTGAGCGCCTCGCTGTGGAGATGGAGCGCACCATCGATATCATCGGCACCGTCGCGGCGCGACCTGTGCGCCCGCTGGTGGTCGGTTTCGCCGCCGAGACCGAGTCTGTGGAACAGAACGCTCGCGCAAAGATGTTGAAGAAGAATCTCGACATGATCGCGGCGAACGAGGTCGGCCACGACAAGGCGTTCGAATGCGAGGACAACGAGCTGGTGGTGCTCTGGCGCGGCGGCCGTCGTCAACTGGCGCGCGGACCCAAAGCCACATTGGCGCGCGAGCTCGTGGCGCTCATCGTGGAGGTGTTCAGCGAGCGGCACGCCTGCGCCGGCGAGCTCGCACGCGACAGTGCGCGTGCCTGAAGCGCTCGTGGACCCGGCCGCGGGGGGCACTCTCGCCACAGCGCGTCGTGCGTTGAAGGTGCGCGTGCTCGATTCCCGCCTGGGGCGTGAGCTGCCGCTGCCCTCGTATGCGACGGCCGGTTCCGCCGGACTCGACCTGCGCGCCTGTCTCGATGCGCCGCTCACCTTGCCACCCGGGCGCGCCGAGCTCATCCCAAGCGGAATTGCCATTCACCTGGACGATCCGCATCTGGCGGCCGTGATCCTGCCGCGCTCGGGTCTCGGTCACAAGCACGGTATCGTGCTCGGCAATCTGGTCGGGCTCATCGATTCGGATTACCAGGGCCAGCTCATGGTGTCCTGCTGGAACCGTGGCCAGGAGCCGTTCACCCTTCAGCCCGGGGAGCGTATCGCGCAGCTGGTCATCGTGCCGGTCGTGCCGGTGGAGCTGCAGGTCGTCGAGGATTTCGCGGCCACGCCGCGCGGTGCTGGCGGCTTCGGGCACTCGGGCCGCAGCTGAAACGCGCGAGCTAGTGAACCGCGCTCGCGGCGGCGGCTGCACGCAGCTCGCGGTAGCGCTCGATGTCCGCCTGGAACTGGGTGCGCATCTCCGACTCTTCCTGGTCTTTCGCCGCGAGCTCGTGATGCTGCGTGCGGATTTCGTTCAATGTGTGCACGATGTCTTCGGCGAGGTCATCGGGCATGCGGCGCGCGCTGGCGTCACTGCTATAGGGCTTGTAGCCCAAGACACGCGCCTGCAGGGTGAGCAGCCGCTCGTGCAGACTCGTCACGTACTGCTGCGCCGCTACCCGCTGTGCCTTGATCTGCTCGAGCCGCTCGTCGCGCAGCTGCTCGATATCCTTGACGGAGGTGTAGGTCGTCAGCAGAAAGCTGTCGCGCTGTTTCTGTCGCAGCTGTATCTGCTCCGCGTGCTCTTCTGCATCCAGCTGACCCGGGCTCTTCGGGGCCGCGCGATGGCCGACCTCGACACCCTGATTGTTCAGGACCGTGCTTTCCTTCTGCGCGTACTGCGGCGGGATGCGATCGCCGTAGTGCACAACGCCGTTCTCGTCGACCCATCGATAGGCGACCGGAGAGTTAGCCGAGGAGCCACGGGCGGCATGCGCCAGGCTCGCGCACGCGAGCGCTATACCGACGGACACAACGATGCCCGAGATGAATTTGGCCCACATGCAGCCCGCCCTTACCTTCTGCAGCGACAGTGTCATATTTTGAACCACGTCTGTCGCAGAGCAAGCCTCATGCGGCTCCGTAGCGCTCCCGATATGCCCTGAGCTGTGTGAGCTGCTCCACAGAAATGCGAGGTCGGCCCGCATGGGTCTGCGCGAGCGCCTCGATCAGTTCGTCGAGTGTGACGATGCTCACACAGCGCAGGCCGTAGCGCGCTTGCAAGTCCTCGAGCGCCGAGCGCTCGCCGGCGCCGCGCTCCTGACGATCCAGCGCGAGCAGCACACCTACCGCTTGGGCGCCGGCGGCGCGGATCAGCTCGATGGCCTCACGCTTCGCTCCGCCATCCGAGATCACGTCATCGACGATCACGACGCGTCCGCTGAGCGGTGCGCCGACGATCCGTCCGCCCTCGCCATGGTCCTTGGCCTCCTTGCGATTGAAGGCGTAAGGGACACTGCGTCGGTATTGCTGTGCAAGTGCGATGGCGGTCGTCGTGGCGAGTGGGATGCCCTTATAGGCGGGACCGAACAGCATGTCGAACTCGAGCCCCGAGCTCTGCAGCGCTGCGGCGTAGCAGCGCCCGAGCGCTGCGGCCGCCGCGCCATCGCTGACGAGCAGGCCGGCCTCGAAGAAATAGGGGCTCTCGCGGCCGCTCTTCAGTCGGAAGGTGCCGAAGCGCAGGGCACTGCGCGCCAGCGCGAGATCGATGAGCTCGAGTTGATAATCCTGCATGTCCGGCGAGCCCGCGGTGCCGCTATGATGTCCGCTTCATGCGCATTATTACATTGAACGTCTGTGGCATCCGCTCTGCTGCCGGGAAAGGGCTGTTTCGCTGGCTGGCACGGCAGAACGCCGATTACATCTGTCTGCAGGAGACCCGCTGCCACGTGCATCAGCTCACCGAGCACGACGTGCGCATCCGGGGCTATCACAGCTTCTTTCATGATGCCCAGCGCAAGGGCTATGCGGGCGTTGCGATCTATACGCGCCACGAGCCCGACCGGGTCGTACGCGGCTTCGGTGCGCCGGAGTTCGACGATGAAGGGCGCTACCTCGAGCTGCGTCGAGGAGATCTGTCGGTCGTCTCGCTCTATCTGCCATCCGGCTCTTCCGGTGCGCATCGGCAGGAATCGAAGTTCCGGTTTCTCGCCGCCTTCATGCCGCACTTGCAGCGCCTGCGCCGGGCCCGCCGCCGCTACATTCTCTGCGGGGATTGGAACATCGCGCACCGGCCCATCGACCTGCGCAACTGGCGCGCCAATCAGAAAAACTCGGGCTTCCTGCCCGAGGAGCGCGCCTGGATGGATCGGCTGTTCGGGGCCGGTTACGTCGATGCATTCCGGATGGTGAACGACGCGCCGGATCAGTACACCTGGTGGTCGAATCGCGGGCGAGCCTGGGCCAAGAACGTCGGCTGGCGCATCGACTATCACGTCGTGAGCAGCTCGCTTGCGCAGTGCGTGCGCGCGGCCAGCATCTATAAGCGGCGCCGCTTCTCTGATCACGCGCCGCTTGTCATGGACTACGAGCTTTGAGTATCGAACGCGTCGCGGAACGGCAGGCCAAGACCGCTGCCTCACGCGGATGGCTGCAGGCGGTGCTGGTCTATCGACAGCCGCGCGTGCTGTCGATGGTATTCCTCGGCTTCTCCGCGGGGTTGCCGTTCTATCTCATCTTTCAAACGCTGTCCGCGTGGTTGCGGCAGGAGGGCATTCAGCGCGCCACCATCGGGATGCTCTCGTGGGCCGGCCTCATCCTCACCTTGAAGTTCGTGTGGGCGCCCGTCGTGGATCGAGTACCGCTACCTTTGCTCCACCGCTGGCTCGGTCGGCGCCGCAGCTGGATGCTGCTGGCGCAGGTCGGCATCATCGTAGCGCTGCTGAATCTGTCATCCAGCCACCCCGCGATCAGCGTGGCGCACGTGGCACTCGGTGCGCTCTTGCTGGCCTTCTGCGCTGCCACTCAGGACATTACCGTCGATGCATGGCGCATCGAGTCCGCACCGCAACGACTGCAGGGCGCAATGGCGGCCGCCTATCAGCTCGGCTATCGAGTTGCACTGATCGTCGGCAGCGCGGGAGCCTTTGAGATCGCCCAGATTCTCGGCTGGCAGGCGAGCTATACCGCAATGGCCATGCTCGGTGCGGTCGGCGTGTGCACCACGCTGCTGATCAGCGAGCCGGCGCCCTCTCTGCAACAGCAGCCAGTGCAGCGCGAGGAGCGCGTGGCACGATGGCTCGAGGCCAAAGCACACTGGCCGCCCGCACTGCGGGACGCGGGCGCGAATTTCGTGGGCGCGGTGCTGTGTCCGCTGCTTGACTTCTTCGATCGCTATGGCACCAGGACGGCCATTCTCATCCTCGTACTCGTCGGCACCTATCGCCTGACGGAATACACGATGGGATCGATGGCGAACCCCTTCTACATCGACCACGGGTATACCCTCGGGCAGATCGCGGCCATCGTGAAGGTCTTCGGGCTGAGCGTCTCTTTGATCGGCGTTCTGATAGCCGGCGTCGTGATCGCGAAGCTCGGTATCATGCGTGCACTGGTGTTAGGCAGCCTGATGATCATCGTGTCCAATCTGAGCTTCTCCGCCGTCGCGCAGACGCACGGACCGACGCTCGTCGGGCTGGCGATCGCCAACAGTCTCGACAACCTCGCGCAGGCCATGCACGGCACCGCGCTCATTGCGTTCCTGTCGAGCCTGACGAGCGCGCGCTACACGGCGACCCAGTACGCGCTGTTCTCATCCTTCTACGCGCTGCCCGGCAAGCTCCTCGAGGGTACGTCGGGCTTCGTCGTCGATGCGATCGGTTATCCGAGATTCTTCATCTACACGGCCAGCCTGAGCATTCCCGCGCTGTTGCTGCTCTACTGGCTCGCGCGAAGCGATCGTGGGCGAGCCACGCTTCATTGATCTTGCGCGCGTCATCTGCGCGCTCAAGGACCTGGCGGAAGGTGAGTGTCGCGGCTTCCGTATCGGGGAGGGAGACTGGCCGCTCGCGGGTTTGATCGTGCGCGTGCAGTCCGAGGTGCGCGCCTATGTCAACCGCTGCCCGCACGCTGGGCATCCGCTCGATCTGATCCCCGATCGCTTCCTGACGCCCGACGGTGCGTTGCTTCTCTGCCACTCACACGGCGCGCTCTTTGACAAGCGGACCGGCGAGTGCATCGCGGGGCCCTGCGCGGGACAGGCGCTGCAGCCACTGCCGCTGCAGATCGAAGGCGGCTTCGTATTGCTGGATGCTGGCTACGCTTTGCCTTGAGCTCGTCGCTCAGCGCGCCTCGAAGATGTCTAGCCCGTCGAGTGATCCGCTGCGTGCATCGCGCTCGTCGGGCTCCGCTCGTGGCGCCTCGTCATCGGGCTCCACGTCCACCGAGCCGCTCCAATCCTCCGGAGGTTCGGCGGCCTCCAACCCGGCTTCCTCGCACTGCGCCTCCCAATCCTCGAAGTCCATCTCTTCCACTGTGCCGTCGAAGTACTGCACCTCGATCGTGCCGTCGTCATCATCCACCGCGACGACCTCGAAGAGCTCGCCGCCGCTCAAGCGGTACCACTCGCCGACGGTCGGTTGAAGGGATGCCATCGCGGACCTCCTCATCCTTCACTTATGCAGAAAGAGGGGCGTGCAACGCGCGTGTGCGCCCGAAGCAGATTGATGTTGCGCCTCGCGCGTGATGCTTTCAAGACGTATTAGCCCGCTCGAGGACAAATTTGTCCTGGAGCCGAATGCGACTCCTCAGCGCCGCCGATACACCAGCTCCCAAATGCTGTGACCGAGACGCTCGCCGCGCTGCTCGAAACGCGTGATGATGCGCTCGCTCTGCTGCGGGCGTGGACCGCAGACGATGCGCTCGAGCTCGTGACACGCATCGAGTGCTTGCTGCATATGCTCTGCGTAAGGCTGCCAGTCGGTCGCAAGGCGCAGCACGCCGCCTGACTTGAGCCGAGCCGCAACGCACTGGGCGAAGCCCGTCTGAATGAGCCGGCGCTTGTGATGGCGCTTCTTGTGCCAGGGATCCGGGAACAGCACCAGCACCTCATCCAACGCCGCCGCCGGAAGCTGCTGCGCAAACACCTCCACGGCATCGTGACAAATCACGCGTACGTTCGTGAGATGCAACGCAGCAAGTCTCAGCAACAGGTGACCGACGCCGGGCGGATGCACTTCGATCCCGAGATAGTCGGTCTCTGGATGGCGCGCGGCGAGGTCGGCGAGATACTCGCCGTTGCCGAAGCCGATCTCGACGATGTGGGGCGCGCGGCGTCCGTAGAGCTCATCGAGATCGAGCTCGACCGGCGAGAAGTCCACCCCATAGCGTGGCCACAGCTCCTTGAGTGCGCGCTGCTGGGCGGGCGTGGTGCGTCCCGCGCGGATTACAAACGAGCGAATCGAGCGTGGGTTGTCCGTGTCTGTCATCAGAAATGCGCAGCCCTCACGATGAGCCGTGGAGCGCGTCCGCAGTGCAACTCGGCAGCCGTATTGAAGAAGAGTGGCCGCTGCTCGTCGCCATGGCCGGCAGCAACGCCGCGCAGCACGGGGAAACTCTGCTCGCGTGCGAAGCGCTCGAGCACCTGACGGATGAGATTGCGACGGTCCGGCTCCTCGCCGCCGGTGAAGGTTCCGAACACGACCGCCTGCAGCGTGCCGAGGGCGCCCGCCTGTCCCAGATGCTGCAGCATGCGATCGATGCGGTAAGCGCGTTCGCCGATGTCCTCGAGAAAAAGAATCTGCCGCGGGCGCCGCTGCAGCGCCGTGCCGAGCAGACTCTGCAGCACGGTCAGATTACCCCCGAACAGCCGGCTGCGAATCACGCGCTGGCGGCGCGCGGCCGCGTTGAGCGGCGTCAGGCCCTCAAAGGTCACTCGCGCCAGGCCATCGAGCAGCACCGCTTTCAGCTCGGCAAGACTCGTCGCGGGCAACGTGCCTGCACCGAGTCGATCGAGCAACGGACCGTGCAACGATGGCCAGCGCCAATGCTGATTCAGCACATAGTGAACCGTGGTCGCATCGCTGTAGCCGACGAAGAGCTTGGGACGCGCGGGACGCGCTAGCCGCAGCAATCCGGGCACCAGCCGGATGGCGCCGTAGCCGGCCCGGAGGCACCACACACAGCGGGAATCCCGCGCGCGCAGGGCGCGTGCGAGCTGCTCAAGACGATGGCTATCGGTGTTCGCGCACAGCAGATCGGCCCCGAAAAGTCGGGGCGGCACGCGCGGCACCAGGCCCAATGCGCGCAGGTACTCGAGGCCGGCCTGCAAACTCTGTTCAGAGCAACGAAATCCCGGCGCGACGACATCCACGATGTCGCCGCGCTCGAGCAGCGCCCGGGGCGCGATGTCGGCGCGGCGCGCTCGCAAGCGCAGTGCCGCGCCGCTCAGCGGCGCATCTGCAGGATGGACCCGGCGAATATGCCGTCCACGCTATCGAGATCGATCAGCAGCGGGACTCCCTTCTGCTCCTTGTCGAGATTGCGCTCGATCTCCGGGGAGTTGTCATAGACGCTGCGCCGCACGGCGGGCGCCGCTTCGACGCGGCCACGTCCGCGAAAAGTGACGAAGGCCTTGCTGTCCTTGGTCATCTCACCGTACAGCAGCGTAATGTGCGGATGACCGGTGCGCACGGCCCTGATGATGCCGCCTTCGGGATTGCGCACCCAGATCGCGAGCTGCGTGTCGCTGTAGGCCTGCACGCTCCCGCGAAAGGACAGCTCGGGTCGACCCTCGGGGCTTACATAGGCGACGCTCAGCATCCTGCCTTTTTGCAGCGCGCTGTTGACGAGGTCTTTGAGGGCCGGAGAGAGTTTGAGCTCGGTGAGCACCGGTGGCGAGGTGGTTTGCGTGGCCATGCGAATCGATCTCCTGGAGAACTGACCTGAATTCTGCTCGAGATGGTAAAACTTGGGCGCCCGCGTTCAAAGCGGCATGCGGCAGCTGAAGCTGGCGGCCTCATCCGTGCTGCCCGAGCCGCCGTAGACGGCGACCTGAGGATACGGGCACAAGGGCCGTGAGCGATCCACGGATCCCTTGGTGGAGTGCGTAGCGAGGATGCGATCGGGGGGCGCGCCGCGCTCCACCCAAGCTTCGAGCGCGGCGAGCGCATCGAAGGTATCGGGCCCGGGGCCACCGCCGCAGTGATTGACTCCCGGTGCCATAAAGAGTCGTGCGAAGTCCTGAACGCCGGCGACTGCGGCGGCCGTGCCGCGCTTCTCGGGGGCGAAGAGGGCGGCGACCTTCTGATAGTACTCGATCGTGTGCAGCGGAGAGATGAGCGGATCGTCCCAACCGTGCCACAGGATCAGCTTGCCTCCCGCGCGCCGAAAGGCGCGCAGGTCCGGGCTGTAGTTATTGAGCACGGCACCGACCTTGGCGTCCGCCCATGGCACGTCGCGATCCAGATCGAGGCGCCGGTAATCCCAGCTCGGGTCCTCGAACACCATGTCCTTGAAGGTGCTCGCGGCGAGCGCCGCGACGAAAGGCTGCTGCATCTGGGCGAGTGCGTACTCGACGCCGCGCGGCCAACCGGGATAGACCGGCTTGCCCGTCGAGAAATGAGCGCCCGCATAGATCTCCTGCAGCGCCTTGACCTCATCGGCGGTGAGACAAACCTCCGAGCTCTGCCCGGGCGTGCAGGCGAGCTCGGCAGGGGAGAAATCGCAAGCGCGCGGATCGGTCAGCAGGCCATCCTTGACACCATCCCGCGCATCACATTTGGCCAGCACCGCAGCAGTGATCAGCCGCAATTTGGCTGGCGCAATACGCCGCGCGGCGAGATGCGTCCACAAGGTGGCGGCGTGCAGGTGCACGACCTCGGCCGCGGGCGCACCGGCCACGATGCCAGCGTATTCGTGCGGATAGCGTTGCGCCTCGGTCAGACCCTGCCAGCCCCCGGATGAGCAGCCCACGAAATAAGCGCGCCGGGGAGGCGAGCCGTAGAACGCCTGGACCAATTGCTTCGAGATGACGGCGGTCTCGTGCTGAGCACGATAACCCTGATCGATGACGAGCTCGGGATGATGCAGCGCCCAGCTGCCGGGATCCGGCGTCGTGCTGGTGTGGCCCATGTCGGTGCTGGACACAGCGTAGTGCCGGCGCAGCCCTGTCGCGAGGGCGCCGTAGACGATGACGCCGTTGTAGCCACCGTTTCCCGTGCCCTCGAACTTGCCGTTCCAGCCGCTCAGGGGTAGCCACAACTCGACACGGATGGCCGGCGCGATGGTCGCGCTCACTCGACAGAAAGCCGGCAGTCCCTCAAGAGGTGCTGTGGCACCCGGCGGCGTGAACGATGGCCCGCTGACGGTCGCGACCGAAACGACGCGCGTGCTCTGCAGTGAAAGATGCGCGAGGTCGGCACAGTCCCCACTCGGCCGATGCACGGCGTCGGCCGCGCGGGCAGACGCTCCGAGCAGCATGGCTACGCAGATGAGACACGGCATCAATCTGCTCATGCGTAGCTCCCGATCCTCCCGACCCCGTTGAGCGCGATCTTACCCGTTGTGGCCGAGCTTGCGGCGCTCAGCAGCAGCCTGACCCTGGCGCGGCAACCCCGCCGCGAGCCACGAGTTCTCTTTCGCGTCCTGGTGTGAGCAGGCAGCGCTTGAGCGAGCGCGCAGGAGCAGCTCGACTGCGCCACGGCGGCTGCGCACAGCGCGCATGCCGGCACGAGCGCCGCTCGGCAAGAGACGCACACGGCCGCGCCCAGGTAGCCGCCGTGCGCGCACAGCTCGCTGGAGCGCAGGCCGCCATCAGTACGGCGGCCGCCGAGCTGCAACAGTCGCAGCTGTCGTTACGGAATTCTACGCGGTGCTCGCGGAACACATCGCAGAGCGCTCGGTGTCCGTGGGCAACTACGTGGCAGTCGGCCAGCTGATGACGATCGTGCCGCTCAACCTGTTCGTCGCGGCCAGCTCGCACACATGCGCCCACAGCAGCCCGTGCGGGAAGAGCAACGCCAGCAGGGGTATCAGCTATCGCAAGGCCGTGCTCGTGGCGCGGCGCGCTCTTCGTTGCAGATAGCGCAAGCTCAGTACGGGGCCGGCCTGGTCACGTTCCGCAACGTATTGCAAGCCAGCGCAAGCGAGCTTTCCGCGCGCGATCAACTCGAGCAGAGCCGGCAGGCTTTGGCGCAGGACCTGGTATCGCTCTACAAAGCACTCGGCGGCGGCTGGAACGCTATGCCGCCGCCGAGTGAGTCCTGAGGCATCAGCCCGTGCTGCTGGCCGTGCTCGCCGACTTTGCTTCCGGCAGCTTCTCGGCAAGCGACAGGTGCTGCTTCAGCGTGGGCAGAGTCTCCTCTGCGAAGGCCTTCACCTGGGGGTTCGAGGCATGCATCGCCGCGTGCTCGAACTCCTTGATGTCCTTTTTGTGGTCCTTGACCATCGCCCGCGCGTAAGCGCTGTCGAACTCGCTGCCGTTCATCGCCTTGAGCTTGTCCATCTCCTTCTCATCGCTCTTGCTGGGCGTCGTCGGAAGCGTGACGTTCAGACTCTGCGCCAGTGTCATCAGCTTGTCGTTGGCCTGAGTGTGGTCCTGGACCATCCGCTCTCCGAAGGACTTCACCTGGGAGTCGCTCGCCTGCTGCTGGGCGACCCGTCCCAGAGCCACTTCGGCAAGCCCGCCCTGCGCGGCCTTCTTCATAAACGACACGTCGGCGCTGCTGAGACCAGTGGCGGATTGCCCGCTCGCGGTATCGGCTGCGGTGCTGCTCGCCGCCGTGCCGTTCGGCGTTTGGTACGAGCTGTTCTGAGCCATCGCGACGCCGGCGGTGGCCACCGACAGAATCGCAAGCGCCGCGACGCCGCGGACCTTCGCATTCGTCCTCATGGTTCGTCTCCTGTGGCTGAGCTGGGAAATTCGCGCTCTCGAGCTCATGCGTCCCTAACGCACCGGCGGCATCGCGCGTTCCGCGCCGGGGCACGGGCCGTGCCCGCGACGCCGGGCGCGCAAGCCGTTATCATGAACACTACGGTTGGCGGAGGGGTCGATGAAACTTTGCGCCGCTCTCGCTCTGTCGGTTGCGGGCCTGCTCGCCTCCATCGGCGCACAGGCGCACCACTCGTTCGCCGTGTTCTTTCAGACGGACAAGACGATTTCCGTCACGGGTGTGGTGACGGAGTTCGAGTTCAAGAATCCCCACGGTCTGATCAAGCTTACGGTGACCGACAAGAACGGCGGCACCGAGGTTTGGACCGCGGAGACCAATTCTCCTTCGATCCTCGTGCGGCGGGGCTGGAGCAAAACGAGCATCAGCCCTGGTGAGAAGGTGACCATCGAGGGCTGGCCGGCGCGCAATGGCTCGCGCTATCTGCGCATGCAAAGAGCCCTGCGCGCCAACGGTCAGCTCATTGGCCAGCCCTTTGGACAGAACGAGGATTGAGCGGCTCTGTGCGCCACGCCCTCGTGCTGATGAGCCTTACGATGGCTGCGTGTACCGCCCAGGGCACGCAGCCGACGCACCCGGATCTTTCGGGCTTCTGGAATCTGTCCATGCGGGTGCCGCGCGATCCGCAGCTCATGAGTGAGCTGCCGCCGAACACGGTGGTGCTGAACGATACCGGCCCTGCGGAGCTTCCCGCCCGCGACTTCGGCGGGCTGCACATCAAACCTGGGCCGCTCGCGGCGGCGCTCGCCTGGAAGCCGCTCGACGACATGACGCTGAGCAAGGCCTGCAAGGCCCCCTCCATCATCTACGCGATGCAGGGTCCGTTTCCAATGGAGGTGTATCAGGGAAGCGAGTTCATCATCTTCAAGCTCGAGTACTTCGATATGGTGCGCATCGTGTTCATGGACGGCAAACCGCCACCGGCCAATGTGCCCGACACCACCACCGGCTACTCGGTCGGCCACTGGGAGGGTTCCACGCTGGTGGTGGAAACGACGCATCTCGAGCCCGCGACCATCACCAACAACGGCTTGAGCCACAGCAACAAGGTGCGCGTTCTAGAACGCTTCCGACTCGGAGCGGACGGGCAGACGCTGCTCTCGACTCAGGAGTTCGAGGACCCCGAGGTGCTCGATACACCCGGCGCACGCTTCATTGCCTGGAGACGCAAGCCGGGCCAGCACATCAATCCTTACGAGTGTGATCCGTCCTTCGTGGTGAACTATCAGCAGGCGCAGGATGCGCCGCCGCCGAAGAAATGAGGCACGCTACAGCCGATTCATGCCTGCGGCACTCATTAGCGTCCTGATCCTCGCCGCACTGGCCGCCGCGATCGGCATCGTCCGCCGTTCGCGAGCGGTCCGCAAAGCCCCGCGTGCGCGGCCTGCCACAGCTCCCCCAGTGCCGGCCACACCGGTTACCCAGTCCGGCCCGCCCGCAGCGGGGGCGCTGTCGAGTTCCGAGGTGTTCACCAAGCTGCACGAGCTCGCATTCGGGGTCGCTCCGCTCGGTGTGCCACGGGCCCAGGAGCTCACCGCGATGGAGGCGAGCGCTGCCACCTTGCTCGATAGCTTCGCCACTCAGCCGCGCTACGCGCCGCGCCGGCCCCTGTTGCTGCCGCAGCTGCTGCGAGCGGTGAATGATGATGAGGTTTCCAGACGCGAGCTCGCCGGGATCATCGCGCGCGATCCCGCCCTCACCGGCAGCCTGCTGAAACTGGCGAACAGCTCCTTCTATCGCATCAGTGAGCGCCCCGTTGAAAGCGTCGATCGCGCCGTGGCGCTGCTCGGGACCGACGGTATCCGCTCGCTGGTCGCCACCGCGCTCACGCAACCGGTGTTTCGACTCTCGTCGCTGCAGTTCCCGCGCTTTCCCGAGATTTGCTGGGAGCACACCTACCGCGCCGCCGCAGCGGCCGAAGCACACGCGGCGATCGTCGAGGATACCGATCCCTTCGCGGCGCAGCTGCTGGGTCTGACGCTGGGGCTGGGCTCGATCGTCGTGTTTCGCATCGTCATCGATCAGTACGCGACGCCCGAAGGCCGCTCCGCCGATGCCGCCGTGGTCGCCGCCCTGCTCGACTCGCATGCTGCGGCCGTCGCTCGCAAGATCGCTGCCAGCTGGGACCTTTCGGGCCGCATCCTGGGTGCACTCGAGGATCAGATACCACGGGCCGAGATGCACGAGCCCACCTCGCTCGGCCGCTCGCTTCGCTTTGGAGAGCTGATCGGCGCCCTCGCCGTGCTGCATGCCAATCAGCAGATCACCGACGAGGCTGCAAAGGCCGCGATGCTTGCAAGCGGCGCGGCCCTATCGCACTTCGAGCGCATCTGGACCCGCCTGACCGGCAAGGCCGTAGAGATCCCGGCGGGCCGTGACAGTGCGGAGCTACGTCGTCGCTGAGCCGCCACGCTGTGGATACGGCTGTTGCCGTACCGGGCGGCGCTTGTCATCCCGAACGCTGCCCGCACGTTAGGCTATGAAAGGATGATCGGGCGAAAAGCGCCGCTGGCGCTCGAGTCGCCGATTATGACCAATCGGGCACGCACGGTGCGAAGAGCGGGCTGCGATCTTGAACATGAGGGAAAATGGGAGGTCGAACTTCAACGGGTCTCGTGTCCGCAAAGGTGGTTTTGGGCCACTCGCGGGAGTGAGTGAACCATGAGCATGAAGTCAGGAAGGTTCGTTACCGTGGTCGCAAGCTTCGCTGCGGCGTTGGCAGCCGGGGCGCCCATGCTTGCGCTCGGCGCAGGGCATGGTGGGTTCGGGGGCGGCGCGCATTTCGGGGGTGCCCATTTTGGCGGGGGTGCCCACTTCGGCGGTGTCGGCGGCGCCGCTCACTTTGCGGCTCCGGCCCATTTCGGCGGTGGGCATTTCGCAGCCCCGGGGCATTTCGCAGCACCGGGGCATTTCGCGGCGCCGGGGCATTTCGCGGCGCCGGGGCTCCACGGTTACGCTCCGGTCCACGCGGTCGCTGGGCACTTCGCAGCGCCCGCTGTACACGGGTACGCTCCTGCCGTTCACGCGTCCTCCGGCCACTTCGCGGCACCCGCCGTACATGGCTACGCTCCCGCCGGCGGATGGCACGGCGGAGCCTACGCGCACGGCTATGCCTACGGCGGCCATTACGTGTATCACCCGTACTGGGGTGGCCATCCTTACCACTGGGCGGGCGGCTACTGGCACGGGTATTGGTGGCCTGCGGCGTACTACGGGTGGGGGTACCCGTGGTTCTTGGCCGCGATTCCCGTGGGTGTCGCCGCGTACTACTGGGCCGGCGTTCCCTATTACTACGTAGGGGGCGTGTACTACACCTACGATCCGACCTACAGCGGCTATGTGGCAGCCGACCCCCCGCCGGCGGCCCAAAACGGCCCGGGTACATCCGACTATGGCACGGTCCCGCCGCCCCCGGACAACGGGGACAATGGCCAAGCGCAGGGTGGGCCTCCGCCCACCGACTACGATCAGAATGGTCAACCGCAGTTCGCACCCGCGCCACAGGGCGCGCCCCCACCGAGCGCGAGCGGCGCTCCGGCCGGACCCGACGACATCTATATGTATCCCCGCAACGGCCAGACCGAGGAGCAGCAGGCGACCGATCGTTACGAGTGCCACAAGTGGGCACAGACACAGACCGGGTTTGATCCGCAGCAGAACAACAATGCGGGCAGCCTGCCCGACTACCGGCGTGCGCTCGTCGCGTGCCTTGATGCGCGAGGCTATAGCGCGGGGTAGGTTATTCGACGCCTCCCACGTCTGAGAGTATAAAGCTGGGCCTTGGCAGTTACTGCCAGGGCCTTTTTCTTTACCTGATCTTGCTCCCGGGGGTTCGCATGAAGATGTCACTCGCGGTGGCCGCATCCGTCGGCTGCCTGGCGCTCGGCGTATGTATCGGTCTAGTCGCCAAGAGCAAGGAGCCCGGCATCGATCTCATCCGAGGCAAGCCACCCAAAGAGGCCGCCGCGGCTGCGCTCAGCGAAGCAGAGAAGCTCGCCGGACACGGCACCTGGGAGTTGCTCGGTGTCGCACGCGTCTACTACCTCTCAGGCGATAAAGCCAAAGGGCAGGCACTGATCGATCAGGTCGTGAACGGTAAGAACGACTCGGGCGATTGGACGCGCATCGGCTGGATCTACGCCGACGCGGGTGAGAACACCAAGGCGGCTTATTGGTTCGACAAGGCGACCGCTGCCGATCCCAAGGACGATACGGGGGAAGCGGAAGTGGGAGGGTGGTACCTTCGGATCGGCGAGCGCGACAAGGGCGAGGCGCTGCTCGCGAAGGCGCTCGCCAAACACCCAGACGAGATGTGGCATTACGTGCGCGCTGCCGAGGGGTTTTACGGAGTCCCTGCGCGCTGACGCCGCAGTGAGCGCCGCGGCCGAGCGCTGGCGGCGCACCTTATTCGACGCGGTAGACCCAGACGTCGACTGAGTTCGCGTGACGGGCGGCCGTTGCCAGAAAGATGCTGCGATTGAGCCAGTCGTACTTGCCTGTGGGTGCGCAGAAGGTCGGAGTAGTGCGGAAATAATACTCGCTCGGATCCACCGGCTCGCCAGCGGCCAGACGGGTCATCACTGCGCTCGCTGCGTGCCGGATGCCGCGATTCTCGACATGGATCAGTACATCATCGGCTGTACGCAGCACGTAGCGGGCGTTGAGAACGGCGACGCCATCCGGCCGCACGTACAGCGAGTCCGCGCCACCGGGCAGAACGGTGCCGCGCAGGCGCGCTCCCTCGAAGCTCCCGCCGCCGATCATCGTGAAGCGTCGCAAACCGTCGGGTGTTGATCCGATCTCCAACGACTCGATCAGGCTGACATGGATCTCACACAGAAGATCGAGCGCGGGCTTCATGGAATTGGAGCGGGTGATGGGAATCGAACCCACGTTAGCAGCTTGGGAAGCTGCAGTTCTACCATTGAACTACACCCGCGGGCCAATCGCCATTCTAGGGAAGGCTCGAAACGCTTGGCAACCATCGGAATTGGCACCGGGATGCTCGACCATTCCAGCTATTTGACAAACCGCTGCTCGGCAGTTCTGATGGCGAATGGCTCTTCGCGACCAGACGTCAATGGGCGCGGCCGCACCGGTCGGCACCATTGAGACTGCGCTGGGCCATGCCCTGCACTTGCTCGAGCATCAGCCGGATCTCGCCCTGCAACAGGCGGCGGAAATCCTCAAGGCCTTTCCGGCTCACCCGCTGGCGCTGCTTGTCCTCGGGATGGCGCACAGATTGCGCGGGGACGTCAGCGCCGCGCTCGCGGTTCTCGAGCCCCTCGCGTCCTCTCAACCGAGCGCGAGCGCCGTGCACTACGAGTACGGTCTTGCGCTCGGCGCGGCAGGTCGCGGCGAAGCCGCAGTCGCCGCGCTGCGTCGCGCGCTGGAGCTGAATCCCGAGCTCACGGGTGCGTGGCGCGCGCTCGCCGATCATCTGGCCGCCCTCGGTGACAGCGCCGGTGCCGACAACGCCTATGCGCGTCACATCAAGGCATCCATCCGTGATCCGCGCCTGCTGCGGCCGGCAGCGGCACTGTGTCAGAACGACGTTCCCCTTGCTGAGATGCTGCTGCGTGCACACCTGAAGGAGAATCCGACCGACGTGGCCGCAATCCGTATGCTGGCGGAAGTGGCAGCACGGCTGCGTCGCTATCGGGATGCGGAGAATCTCCTCGTGCGCTGCCTCGAGCTCGCGCCAAGCTTTGCCGCGGCGCGCGCTCAGTACGCGACGGTGCTCAGCCGGGAAAACCGCCCGATGCAGGCACTGCGCGAGCTCGAGCTGCTGCTGGGCGAGGAGCCCACCAATCCCAACTACCGGAATCTGAAGGCTACGGTGCTCGTGGGCATCGGTGAATACGCGCAGGCGATGGAGCTGTATGCGCTGATTCTCGCGGCTTACCCACGGCAGGCGAAGGTCTGGACCAACTATGGGCACGTCCTGAAGACTGCGGGCCGACTAGAGGAGGCGGTGTGCGCCTATCGCCAGGCCATCGAGCTAGCCCCGAGCCTGGGCGAGGCTTACTGGAGCCTCGCCAACCTGAAGACCTACCGATTTACGGCGGCGGACGTCGAGGCGATGCAGGCGCAGTTGACGCGCACGGATCTGTCCGAGGACGACCGGCTGCACCTGCACTTTGCACTCGGCAAGGCGCGCGAGGACGACTCGCAGTTTGCAGCCTCGTTTCAGCATTACGCGGAGGGCAATCGGTTGCGCCGCGCGCAGATACAGTACAGCGCCGCGGAGCGCTCCGCGCTGCTGCGACGTTCGCGCGAGCTGTTCTCGCCGGAGTTTCTCGAGGCACGGGCCGGTTACGGCTGCCAGGCTCCCGATCCCATCTTCATCGTGGGGCTGCCGCGCGCAGGTTCGACGCTGCTCGAGCAGATCCTTTCGAGCCACTCGCTGGTCGAGGGCACGATGGAATTGTATGACCTGCTGTCGCTGGCTCACGAGCTATCCGCGTTCGAGCCGGGGCAGGCGCGCTATCCCGAGCTGCTCGCAAGCTTGTCACCCGAACGGCTGCGTGCCCTCGGCGAGCAGTACCTGCAGCGCACGCGCATTCAACGCAAGAGCGCGGCGCCGTTCTTCGTCGATAAAATGCCCAACAACGTGCTGCACGTCGGGCTGATTCATCTGATTCTGCCGAATGCAAAGATCATCGATGCGCGCCGGCACCCGCTCGGATGCTGCTTTTCGGTCTTCAAACAACACTTCGCTCGCGGCCAGCATTTCAGCTACAGTCTCGAGGACGTGGGCCGCTACTACCGGGATTACGTCGAGCTGATGGCGCACTTCGATGCCGTCCTGCCCGGACGGGTGTGTCGCGTCCATTACGAAGCGATGATCGAGGATACGGAGGCGGAGATTCGCCGCCTGCTCGACTATTGCGCTCTACCGTTTGAGGCGCAGTGCCTGCGCTTTCATGAGAACCCCCGAGCCGTGCGCACACCGAGCTCCGAGCAGGTGCGCCGTCCGATCTTCCGCGATGCACTGGACCAGTGGCGCAATTACGACGCGTGGCTCGGGCCACTCAAGCAAGCGCTCGGTCCGGTGCTCGATAGCTATCCGGGCGTTCCCGCGTTCGCTGATTCCGCCAGTATTATGCGCGCCGGTTCGGACGCCGGGGGCTGAGGGCCAAGCTGAACTGACGGGGGAGGGGGGCCAATGCAGCGCAGTCGATTAAGGAAATTGCGACGAGCCGACTCATCAGTACGCGCACGCAGCGCCGCGTGTGCGGCGCGGCTGGTGCGGCACGCGCCGATCGCCGCGGCGATCATGGCCGCGATCCCGCGCGTGTACGCGCAGACGCAAGGGCAGCCACAGGCGCAGGTGCAAACGCAGGCCGAGGAAACCGGCGGTCTGCAAGAAGTGGTGGTCACGGCGGAAAAGCGCACCGAGAGCTTGCAGCAGGTGCCGATCAGTGTAACCGCGCTCGACACCCAGAAGCTCGAGCAATTGAATCTGCAGAACTTCAACGACTACGCGCAGGCACTGCCGGAGGTGTCGTTCCAGAACTTGCAGCCGGGCTTTGCTCGTACCTTCATGCGCGGTATCGTCAGCGACAACAATCCAAATCACTCCGGACCCTTGCCGAGCGTCGGCACGTATCTGGATGAGCAGCCGATCACCACCATTCAGGGCCCGATCGACGTGCACATCTATGACATCGCGCGCATCGAAGTGCTGCCGGGGCCACAGGGCACGCTCTACGGGGCGAGCTCCGAGGCGGGCACGGTCCGCATCATCACCAACAAGCCCGACACATCGGGCTTCAAGGCTGGCTACGATCTACAGGGCAACACCGTCCAGAACGGCACCTTCGGCGGCATTGCTGAAGGTTTCGTGAACATTCCGCTCTCCTCGGCCGCCGCGGTGCGCATGGTCGGCTGGTACGAACGCGACTCGGGTTACATCGACAACGTCCACGGCACGCTCACCTATCCGGGATCCGGTTACACGCTCGATAACGCCGCCCAAGCAAAGCAGCATTACAACGATACGGAGACCTACGGAGCGCGGGCGGCACTCAGGGTCAATCTGGACGAGAACTGGACCATCACTCCGACGCTCATGGCGCAAAAGACAACTTTTGACGGTATTTATGGCGAGGAGGAGTGGAAAGACCTGGCCACCGGTAGCCCGGTGCCCAACGATCTCGCGGTCAAGCATTTCTATCCGGAGGGCGGTTACGACGATTGGCTGGATGCCGCGCTCACGGTCGAAGGCAAGATCGGCAACTTCGATCTGACCTACGCGGGTGCGTACTTGCGCAGGACCGATCACACCGATTCGGATTACTCCGATTACACGCTCGGCTATCAGCAATACGCCTCTTACTGGCCTCCAAACAGCACGCAGCTCATTTACGGGCACGACCGCTACCAGATGTATAGCAACGAGCTGCGGCTCAGCTCACCGCAAGACTGGCCCGTACGCTTCCTGGTGGGCCTCTTTCAACAGCGCCAGCAGCACGGCATCGAGCAGCGCTATGTGATCAACGGACTCGATCCGGCTTACTGGATCGGCTGGCGCGGCGACGCCTCGGTCTCGCCGCGCGCGTGGCTGGACTCGTGGTGGCTCACGGAGCAGGTGCGGGTCAACCGGGACTACGCCGCATTCGGCGAGCTCAACTGGGACATCCTGTCGAATGTCACCGCGACGGTAGGCATCCGCCGGTTCCGTTACGACAATACCCTCGACGGCTTCTACGGCTTCAATCTCAATGCCTTCGGCACCAACCCGACCTTTGCGCCGCCATCGACGCTCGCAGGCCCGATCGAGGGCGAGCAGACCTGCTTCAACGATCTCGATTTTCATGGTGCCCCTTGCATGGATCTCGCCAAGCGTACGACCGGTTCCGGTTGGACGCCAAAGTTCAACCTCGCCTGGAGGATCGATCACGATCGGATGGTCTACGCCACCTACTCGAAGGGCTTTCGACCGGGCGGCATCAACCGGGTGGGCGCGGCGGAGCCGTACGCCGCGGATTTCTTGAAGAATTACGAGGTGGGCTGGAAGACCAGCTGGTTCGACAATCACCTGCGCTTCAACGGAGCGTTCTTCTATGAAGATTGGACCGACTTCCAGTTCGCGTTTCTCGGACCGAACAGCGTCACGATCGTGGCCAATGCGGGCGCAGCGAAGGTCAAAGGCGCGGAGACCGAGATCGAGTGGGCCGCGACGCCCAGATTGAATGTCACTGCCGGCGCCGCCTACATCGATGCGTACCTGTCGGAGAACTACTGCGGCGCGCTCGATGCGAACGGCAAGCCGGTGACCTCGAATCCCTGTCCCGCGAACGAGAGCCTCAGTCCGCCCCAGCCCAGTCCTTATCCGCCATTTGCGCCGGCGGGACAGCAGTTGCCGACCACGCCGAGATTCAAGGGCAATCTGGGGGCGCGCTACACGATGCCGATCGGCAGCGTGCAAGCGTTCGCGCAGGGCAACGTGGTGTATCAAAGCGCCGTATGGGCCAGTCTGCTCACGCTCGAACGCGGCCTGCTCGGTCAGCAGGGCGCCTACGCGATCACGAACTTATTCATCGGCATCGATAAGGACAACTGGGAGCTCGAGCTCTTGATCAAGAACGCCTTCGACCGGCGCGCCAGTCAATACCGCTACGCCGAATGCACGGAGGCGACCTGCGCTCCCATTGCCGTCTATAACGTCATCGCAACCCCGCGTACCGTCGGCGTGCAGTTCAGCCAGCGTTTCCAGTAAAGAGCGGCGCCCGGCAGCGCCATGCGCGGCAGGCCTCGCGTGCGCACTTGTAGGCTAGCGTGCGACTTCGACCCAGAAGGGCTGCTTGGGGTCCAGCGGGGTCGTCGTTCCGGGCCCGTAGCCCGTGATCTGCACGATCACGGTCTCGTCGCTCGCCGAGCCATCCCAATGCACAGCGCGCGCCGGATGAATCATGAAGCTGCCGGGCGGCATCGGTACCGCGCGCTTCACGTCAAAGACCTCGCCCGTGCCTGCGTACCACGTTCCCTGCAGCACCGTGACGTAGCGGGCTTGGGGGTGCCAGTGGGGTCTATCCATCACATGCGGCGGGAACTTGGCTCTGATCGTATAGAGTCCCGGCCCCTGCGGGTTGCCCTCGATCGTGGCCGTCTGCGCTCCGTGCCCGTCCGGCACGTCGACCCAGTGTACGTCGGCGGGCTTGATGCGAACGAACGCATCGTCGCCCGACGGTGCAGCGGCCACCATCCCGGAGATTGACAGACAGACTCCCGCAACAGTGCGCGCAAGCGGACGATGGCTCATGGATTCCTGCTCCTAGGCTTTTTCAATTGACGCACAAAGTACTCTGCGATACAAAGAAGGCGTGAGGACACTCAAGTACATCACGGCCGGCGAGCTGCTGCTGATCTTTCCTGCGCTCATCTTCATGAGCGCGCTCTTCCTGCGCTCCGTACAGCCGCTCTTGCAAACGGGGCTCGTGGTCGACTGGTTCAGTCAGCACCTCGTGCTGGGGCTCTACGTCTCGCTCGTGGCGATGCCGCTCGGGGCTGTGCTGCTCGGCTGCGCCGTTCTGACGCATGGCTGGCGCAGCGATGCAGAGTTCCGACGCGCCACGGTGGCGATGCGCCGAACGGCATGCATATATGCACCCCATCTATCGCTTGCGGCAGCGACGTTGGCCGCACTGGCGGTGCTCGCGCTCGTCGCTCTGCACATGATCACGGAATAGACAAGACATACAGCTCGACCGCGCTGCCGTGCGGCGGCACGTACGCTCCTTCATGGCGGAATCCAAGTCGACCGAGCAAGCTGAGCGAGCGCTCGTTACCCCGCTTGGCGATCGCGTACAGTCGCCCAATGCCCAAGCTGTGCGACGCATGCTGCACCAATGCGTGGGCGGCCTCGAAGGCGAAGCCCTGGCCGACGTAGGCTGCGGATAACGCAAAGCCCAGATCCGGTGCAGGCAGGTAGGCACGCTGCACGAGGCCGCAGATGCCAATCGGCGCCAGCGTCGCTTTCAGCCAGACGGCGTACATACCGTAGCCGGACGCTCGATACTGAGCCCAGATGCTGCCCCTTATGTAGTCCTCGGCATCCGCAAGCGAGCGAACTTGGCGGTCGCCGATGTTCTCGAGCCATGACGGCTCGTTCAGCAAACCACGCAAGAACGGGCCATCGGCCAACGCCACTTTACGCAGCTGCAAGCGCGGTGTGTCGAGGATGAGTGCTGCGGCTTCAGCATCCATGGCGGCTGCGATGACTTCGCCCCGTTTGCTACAGTACGAGTTGCGGCGCGGCGCTCGCAGATCGTACTCCCAAGCGCGCGCTGAACGGCAATGAGTTCAGAGCAGGGCTTCGATTTCGTCGTGGTGGGAGCCGGCACGGCCGGTTGTCTGCTGGCCGCTCGCCTGTCGGAGGATGCGCGCCTGCGCGTCTGCCTCATCGAAGCGGGCGGATCCGGGAGGAAACTCTCGGTGAGCGTACCGGGTGCCATCGTCATGGCGCAGCGCTCGCGCTCACTCAACTGGGGCTTTGCCTCCGTTCCACAACCGCAGCTCAACAATCGCCGCATTCCCTATCCGCGCGGACGAGGTCTGGGAGGCTCGGCTCTCATCAACGGCATGGTGTACTTCAGGGGCCATCCCAGTGATTTTGACGCCTGGTCTGCCGCAGGTGCGGCTGGCTGGAGCTATCGAGAGGTGCTGCCGTATTTCCGCAAGAGCGAGCACAACGAGAACTTCGGCTCTTCCACCTTTCACGGCGGCGACGGTCCTGTGAACATCAGGAGCGTCACGCGACCGAACCCGCTCAACTTCGTGTTCTTCGATGCGCTCAAGGAGCTGGGCTGCGTCGCTCGCGATGATCTGAACGGCGCGGATTCGGAGGGTATGGGACTTCGTCAGCTCGCGATCCGCGACGGAACGCGCGAGACCACCGCCAGCGCGCTGCTGCGTCCGGCGCTGCGACGGCCGAACCTCACCGTACTCACACAGCACCAAGCGACTCGGCTCATCCTGAGCGGCCGACGCGCGCAGGCAGTGGAGGCGCGCACAAAACGCGGTACACTCGTGCAGATTCGCGCGCTGCGCGAAGTGGTGCTCGCGGCGGGCACGATCCAGTCACCGCAGTTGCTGATGCTCTCCGGCATCGGCGATGCCGATCATCTCGCCGGTCTGGGCATCGAAGTGCGCCACCACTCACCGGGTGTCGGGCGCAATCTGCACGATCATCTGGCGAGTCCGGTCATCATGGAGAGCCCCGATCCGGCATCGTACGGCATCTCGATCCGCGCGCTGCCGCGTGATCTGCTCAATCTATTGGAATACACCCTGTTCAGAGAGGGTCCACTCGCCAACAACATCTTCGAATCGGCCGCATTCCTGAAGACGGTGGGCGGACTGAGCAAGCCGGATGTGCAGCTGGTGTTCCAGCCCGCCAAGCGGCCACCGCCCTGGTTTCCGTTCCCGCTCGGCCACGGCTTTGCCATCAGTCCGGTCGGACTCTACCCGCGCAGTCGCGGGCGCTTGACACTGGCGAGCGCGGACCCGCTCACCCCGCCCCTCATTGATCCCAATCTGCTATCCGCCGCGGAGGACGTGGAGCCGTTGGTGAGAGGCATTCGCGTGATCCGTCGCATTTTCTCCTCGGCCGCATTCGCACCGTATCGAGCGCGCGAGGTCAACCCAGGAGCTGCCGCGCAAAGCGATGCGGACTTGATCGCCTATATTCGGGCCCAGGCCTACACCGTTCATCATCCCGTCAGCACTTGTCGCATGGGAGTCGATCCGCTGGCGGTCGTCGACCCGCAACTGCGAGTCGCCGGGATCGATGGCCTGCGGGTAGCCGATGCCTCGGTGTTTCCGTCGCTCATCGGCGGGAACACCAATGCGGCCGTGGTGATGATCGCGGAGAAGGCGGCCGATATGATCCTGGATCGCCGTCCTTTGCCACCGGCGATAATCGAAGAGACCCGCATCGCGGCCGCGCCCGCATGAGGAGACGATCATGAGCGAGACATTGAGCCCAGCCGAGCGCAGCGAGATCGAGCGCGCCTGCGAGCGCGTGGTGTATGCCTACTCACGCGCGCTCGATGTCGGTGACATGAATGCCGCTGCCGAGTGCTTCGCGGAGCACGGCTCGCTCACGCGGCCGATGGCGCCCGAGCAGGTCATCAGCGGCAGAGACAATATCCGCGCCTCGCTCCTCACGCGCCCCAAGTCCCTGCTCACCAAGCACCTGGCGACCAATGTGATGATCGACGTCGAGGGTCGCGAGGCCGCGCGCGGCATCTCGTATCTCACGATGATCGCGACCACTGCGGCGGAGGCGGCACAGCCGCCGTTGGTCGCGCAAGGGCCGATCTATTTCGGCGAGTTCAAGGATCGCTACGTGCGCGAGAACGGTGTGTGGAAGATCCTCGAGCGGCGCGGCTCGATCCAGATGAAGTTCTCCGGAGCGGCGCCGCCCTAGCGCTCGCCGGCGCAGCGGGCTGCTATCGCTGCGGGGAGACCGGCTTGAAATTGCGTGCGACGTAAGCGGACAAGGCCGCGAGCTCCGTATCGTTGATTTCGGTCTTGCGGAACGGCGCCATCAAGAGCACGCCCTGACGCACGAACATCGCCACGGTCTGTGCGGGCAGGTCGGAGCGCTCGAGCAGCACGGCCGGCAACTTACCGCCGTATTTGAGCTGCAATGATTGTGTGCCGGGGTGCCCCGGTCCCGGCGCGTGGCAGGGCGCGCACCAGTGCTCGTAGAGGGCTTGGCCGGCTGCGACAGGAGCCTTGCCCTCAGGGCTCGCCGCATCCACGGCGCGAGTGAGCGCGATCCATACGAGAAACGCGGCCAGGCAAGGCGGGAGCAGGCTTGCACGCGTCATTTCAAACCTTTCGCAAGTGCCTGGGCCACACCCCATAGCGACCGGCGGAGAGAATTCCATTCGGATCCACGGCGTCCTTCAGGCGCTCGCGCAGGCGGCGCAACGCGTGGTTGTTGTAGGAGTAAGTGTCCGCGATCAGGTCCTGGAAAACCGCGGGTGCGCGGTACTCGGCCCAGCCGCGCGCGGCCGCGAGCTGCACCCAGCCCTCGAACGCGTGGCGCATTTTCGCATTGCGCGCCTTGTCGCGACCGATCGGGAACATGATGAGGCACACGAGCGTGCGATCCCAGCAGGTCATGTAGACCGGACCTACGATTCCGAGGTTCTCCCCACCGCTCACCTTGGCAAGGTTCTCGCGGTAGAAGCGCTTGAACTCGAGCAGCGACTCGCCGGTGCGGGGCACGATGGGCGAGAAGCCGATGTGCCCGCCATCAGGATTCGGATTGGCGGGACTGCGTCCGAGCATCGCGAAGGTCGACAGGTTGGGAATGCCGAAGTTCACCAGTCGCACGCGCGCTCTGGCCTGCTCTGACAGAGGCGTGCGGAACAGCTCGCCCTCCACGAAACTCACGCCCGCAATGGCGGCGAAGCGCGCCCTGGCGTACTCCATCTGAGCGCCCACGACCTTCTCCGGGCCGTAGATCGGCACTTGAATCGACCACGCCGCTGAGTTCGCGGCGGGCCCGTCTGATCCTCCGAAGATTCCGGTCGAGCCGTTCACGACGTGCTCGTTCTCGAGCCGGTTGAGAACGTCGAGCATCGGCACGATGTCCTCATCCCGCGACGAGCTCGCCATGGCGGACCACATCGCCTGCGGCCGCGGCATGAGATAGAAGCCCATCTTGGTCACGACGCCGAAGTTCGATTGCCGGAAGAGACCATCGACCCACGGTCCGTAGCCCCAGCGGTTGTGCTGCCACGATTTGGAGTTGGGGAGCGCACCCATGCCGGTGCGCACCACGTCGCCGTTGGCGAGCACGACCTCCATGCCGCAGTGAGCCCCGAAGTGATCGCGGAAGGGCGAGGCGGTCCAGCCGGCGCCGCCGTCCAGCGCATTGCCGATGACGCTGCCCCAGCCCGGGTCGGGAGGATCGATCCAAAGATCCAGCCCCGCCTTGGTGATGTGATCGTAGAGATCGAAATAACTGACACCAGGCTCGACCAGCGCGTAGGCGTTGCGCTCGTTCACCTCGAGCACACGGTTCATGCGCTTGAGGTCGAGCACCACGCTGCCCGAGTAAACCGGGGCGGAGCCGCCATAGGCAAGATTGCGGCCCGTGGAGATGGGATACAACGGAATGCGGTGTTCATTGGCGGCTCGCACCACCGCCTGCACCTGCTCGAGGGTTGCGGGGGCTACGGCGGCCGAGACGAGGCGCTCCTCGGGCTCGTCCCAGTAGGGAGAGTACGCATCACGATAAAGTGCGACATCCTCGGCGGAGGTGAAGACCCATTCCGCGCCGACCGTCTGACGCCAGGCGCTCAGCGCCGCATTGAAGGCCGTCGAATTGACATTGGGGGGCATGCTCATATCGGACTCCGCTGGAACGGCCCGTTGATCGAGCGCGATCGATGATCATTGCTTGCGCAACGCCGAGTCGAAATCGAAATTGTAGTCAGAGTCCAGAACCTTGGGCGGCGCATACGGACGCAAATACAGTGCATGACACGCATCGCAGCTCGCGCGCAGTCTGAGGCTTGCGTTGCGCATCGGTCCTTGGCCGTGCGCACTCGCCATGGCCTCGGCAGCCTTCGAGGCAGCGGTCGCGAGCTGATAGAACGTCGTGAAATCCTTCCAGATCGCGGGCAGCGCGAGCGTTGCGGGCAGCTGCGCCTTGGGATCGTAGAGATTGGTCGTGGGCGGAAACAGGTGCGGCACCGCAAGTAACATGGCCGAGACGGTGGCCGCGGCGGCACGCACGCCCTCAGGATCGCGGGTGTCCTTCACCTGAAGAGTATCGATCGGCTCCATCAGGAGCTCGATGTGCTCCATGAGCTCCTGGCGCGCGTTGATCACGTCCTGCGGATTCGTGAGTCCAGTCCAACCGGGTCCCTGGCTCGTGGCTGGCTCCGCGGCATGCGTGCGGGCGGCCGTCACGGCCACCGCGAGCAGCGCGCATGCGATCAGGGCAGCGCGCATGTACTCAATGAACGGGGGCGGCGCAGCGGAAGTTGGCCGCCTCATCGGTGCTGCCGTTGCCGGTATACACCGCCTGCTGCGGATAGGGGCATAGCGGTCGCGTACGGGATGGCGCACCGGGAGGGTTGCTGGCGATGATCCGCTCCGGCGCGTGACCGCTTGCGACCCAATCATCGATCGCGCCAATCACATCGATCACCGATGGCCCCTCGCCGCCGGCGCAATGGCCCATGCCGGGGACCATGAACAGCCGCACTGCCTCCTTGGACTTGGTACCGAGTCGGGTGCCGAGCGCCTTGTAGAATTGCACCGTGGACATCGAGGGAATGAGACCGTCGGCCCAACCGTGGGATAGCAGCAGCTTGCCACCACCGGCGAAGAAGCCATCGAGCCCGCTCGGCGCAACATCGAGCGCGGCACTGCCGACCTTGAGCGCACGCGCCACGTCCTGGTCGTAATCGAAGCTCCTGAAATCCCACTTCGGATCCATGAAGACCAGCGCCCTCATATAAGTCAGGGACGCTCCAAACGGCTCGGGCCCCGCCGTTTGAATCGGAAACATGAGCTCGCTGCCCGGCTCGAAACCCGGATAGATCTGCTGTCCGGTGCGCGGATTCCTCGGCCCCTGATAGATGGCGCGCAGCGCCGCAATCTGTGGCGCCGTCAGACAATCCGGCCCATTCTCGCCCTTGCACTGGAGCACCTCAGGATCGAAATGGCAGCGCTCGGGAGCGCTGACGATGCCGTCGGTGATGCCATCGCGTGCATCGCAAGCGCTCACCACCGCTTGGTGGATCACTGCGAACTTGGCGGGCGGGATCATGCTCGCCGGATCCTTGAGTGTTGCATTGCCAGTCCACAACGAGCTCACCATGAGCGCCACCATGGGATTGGCCGGTGCCATGGAGGAGATGCCATCGTAGTCGCGCGGGAACCGGTAGGCTTCCATGAGGGCCTGCCTGCCGCCCGTCGAGCAGCTCGCGAACAAGGAGCGCAGCGGCGCGCGGCCATAAAAGGCGGCGACGAGCGCTTTGGCATTCACGGTCATTTCGTGCGGCGCGCGATAGCCGAAATCAATGAGCTTCTGCGGGTGACCGGCTGCGAAGCTGGCGTCCAAGGGGTTGCCCTGATGCCCGTCGTCGGTTGCGGCGGTCGCGTATCCCGAAAGCAAAGGCCGGGTCATCTCGAAGTAGGTGATGGCGCCTGCCCAGACACCATTGCCGACACCCACGAACTTTCCGTTCCAATGCTCCGTCGGCATCCACACCTCAAAGCGGATGTCGGAATCCGCGGTGGGCTTGATAGTGCCGGCGACGCGGCAGAACGAGGGCAGCTTCTCAAACGCGGCCGGCGGGGTGCCGCGCGCTGTCGGTGCCTTGAAGGCACCCGCCGCGACGGTTTCCGCGAGCGACAGCGTCGTATGGGGCAGATCCAATGCCTTCAGTTGCTCACAATTCGCGGCGTGCAGCCTGCCCACTGGCGCGAGCAGCAACAGCACGGCCACGCGCGCTGCGCAGCGAGTTCTGACAGGATCCATGCGGCGGCTCCCTGTTCGGCTTGCGTTCTACGGAAAATCCGCCACGTGAGAATAACAGTGCCGCCGATGCAGGGTCCACGCATTAGACTAGGCGCCTCTCAGGCAGGAGACGTCCGTGACCGCAGCTACAACGACCCGCCTCGTTCAAGCACTGCGCTCCCGGGAAGTTTCGTCGGCGGAGCTTCTCGATCAGTCCATCGAGCGCATCGAGGCGCAGGACGGCAAGCTCAACGCGGTGGTGGTACGCGACTTCGAGCGTGCACGCATGGCCGCCGCCGCTGCCGATGCCGCCTTGGCCCGCGGCGAGCAGCGTGCGTTGCTGGGCGTTCCCATCACCGTGAAGGAGTCCTTCAACGTCGCCGGTCTGCCCACGACATGGGGGATACCGGACACGAACGTTCCGCCAGCGCAGAATGATGCTGTCGCAGTCAGTCGACTGAAGGCGAGCGGTGCCGTCGTTCTCGGCAAGACCAACGTTGCGATGAACCTGGGTGATTGGCAGAGCGTCAATCCGGTGTATGGCCTCACGCGCAACCCTTGGGACTTGACGCGGACGCCCGGCGGCTCCTCCGGTGGCTCGGCGGCGGCACTCGCCGCCGGCTTCGTGACACTCGAGCTCGGGTCGGATCTCGGAGGCTCACTGCGTGTACCGGCGCACTGCTGCGGCATCTACGCGCACAAGCCCACACAGGCGCTGGTGCCGCCGCGCGGGCAAGCGCCCCCCGGCACGCCGGAGCTGTCCGTCGGCGTGCGCCCGGATCTTGCGGTCGTGGGCCCGATGGCTCGCAGCGCGAGCGACCTGCTGCTCGCGCTCGAGGTGCTCGCGGGCCCCGATGATGCGGACGCCATCGGCTACCAACTTGCGTTGCCGCCCTCGCGGCACGCGCGGCTGAACGAATTCAGGGTGCTGATGCTCGACGAGCATCCTCTGTTGCCGCTCTCGGAAGAAGTGCGCTCGGTACTGCAGCGCTTCAGCGACGATCTGCGGCGCATCGGCTGCAAGCTCGAGACCTCGAGTCCGCTGCTGCCCGATCTCACCGTCGTCGCGGACAACTTCTCGGAGCTGCTGCTGGCGTTCCTCGGCGGCGGCCTTCCTGAGGCCACCTATCGGCGCCTGCAGCAGCGCGCGGCTGCGCTGCCGCGCGGCGCGAACGATCGCGAGGCGTCGCGCGCGCGCGCGTTCGTCGCAAGTCACCGCGATTGGCAGCTGGCCGATCGCAAGCGAACATTCCTTGCGCATCAATGGCGGCAGGTGTTTCGGTCCTGGGATGTGGTGCTGTGCCCCGTGCTGCCGACGACGGCATTCGCGCATGACCATGCGGAGCTGGAGCAGCGTCGCATCGACGTCGATGGTCGTTCGCACCCGTACGCGGCGCTTGGGACGTGGGCGAGCCTCGCCTCGCTGTGCGGGCTGCCGGCGACTGCCATGCCGATCGGCTTGGGATCAAGCGGGCTGCCGGTGGGGATCCAGGTTGTCGGCCCCTATCTGGAAGATCGGACGACTCTCGCGTTTGCCCAGCTCGCCGAGCGCGAGCTCGGTGGCTTCATTGCACCGCCGGGTTATGGTTGAGCGGTGGGCGGCAGATCGATGGCCACCTTTGCCCGGGCATGGCCAGCCTCGAGATAGCGGAAGGCCGCAGGAACCTCGGCGAGCGTGTAACGCCGGTCGATGACCGGCACGAGTTTGCCCGCTTGCATGAGATCGGCCAGGAAGAGCAGGTCCTTCTGGTTCAACTCCGAGAGGACCATCTCGAATCTCTGGCTCACGAAAAATGACAGCATCATCGCCCTGATCGGCCGCCAAAATGGCTGGATCCAGTTGCCCGTGATGGGGCCGCCGACGATGAGGTAGGTGCCCTTGGGAGCGAGGATGCGACGGAAGTCCAAGAGCGGATAGTTCCCGACGTTGTCCACGATCAAATCGTAATGCTTGCCATTGCGGGTGACGTTCTCTCGCGTGTAGTCGATGACGTGATCGGCGCCGATGGAGCGCACCAGATCCACATTGCCGGTACTGCACACCCCGGTCACTTCCGCACCGAATGACTTCGCGATCTGCACGGCGAAGGTGCCGACACCACCCGAGGCTCCGTTGATCAGTACCTTCTGACCGGCGCGGATGTGTCCCGCGTCGCGCAGCGCCTGCAACGCGGTCAGCCCAGCCACGGCCACCACACCGGCTTGCTCGAAACTGACCTGTGCAGGCTTGAGCACGATGCTACCGGCCTCGCGCACGTTGACGTACTCGGCCAATGCGCCGTTCGCACCGCCGAACACCTGATCACCTGGTTTGAAATGTGTGACGTTCTTGCCTACCGCCTCGACGATGCCGGCGAAGTCGACGCCCAGACGGATGGATTTGGGTACGCGCACGCCGGCATCGAGACGCAAGATATACGGCGTGCCTTCCATGAAGTGATAGTCGAAGGGATTGACGGATGCGGCGTGCACCTTCACCAGAACCCGCTCATCCTGCACCGCGGGCTTCTCGATGTTCTCGAGCCTGAGGACGTCGGGTGAGCCGTACTGACGGCGCACGATGGCCTGCATCAGTTTGGCGTCCGGCCGGTAGTGCGCCACCGGAACGGGCGCCGGGCGTGGACCGAAGGTGAACCAAAGCCACACCCCGAGCCCCGCCGCCCCGAGCAGCACGACGATGCCGAGCGCTATGGCACGTAGCAGCTTCATAAATCCGACCGTCGTGCGACGAGCGGAACTCCGCGGATGAGCGCGAATATAACCCAAGCGCGGTGGGTTCCGCTCGATCGCGCCCGGCGGGAATTGAGGCGCTGCGTCAGCGCTGCGGCGCTGGACCATCCATCACTTGGATGATCTCGGTCGTGCCGTCTCCTGCCAGCTCCAGAAACTTTTTGACGTTCGCGACGAGCTCCTCGCGCGAGCTCGCGCGCATCAGGGCGTACCCTGCTGCAGGCATGAGACTGGAGCCGGTGACAGGTCCGTCCTCGACCGTGACGGCGCCGGCCTTGCGCGTGATCTTCATTCCCGTATTCCGCGACAAAATTCCACCGGTGGCGACGAGCACACCGCCCTTGAACATCTCTTCCATGAGCTTGCCCATTTTCGCCATGTGTTCCGCATCCGGCGGACCGCTCGAGGCAACGGCAGGCGTATACAGGCTGAGAAATTGCATAGGGGCGCTCCTTGTGGTCTCGGGTGCGATTGTCAGTCACTGAAGAGACGAACGAAAGTGCTGCAGGCCGACACACCGACCGGGTCTTTTGCTCTTACGGTGCACAGCTGACGGCCCCGCTATACTTCCGCTTACGCGATTCCCCAACGCTCCCGAGGGTTCGTTTGATGTGGCAACTACGACCGGGAATACTGCTGCTCGTGGGACTGCTCACTGCGTCGGGCGTGAAGAGCGCCGCGGCAGCGGATGCTCCTCGAGTGCCAAGCGAGATGCGTGCCGCGGCCATCGACCGCGCCGGCGGACCCGAGGTGCTCACCCTGCACACGCTACCGGTACCGCAGCCCGATGCCGACGAGGTGCTCATCGCCATGCACACCGCAGGGGTTGCCGCCTGGGATGTGGCGATCCGCCGCCATCCGGATGGCATCAAGAATTCACGCTTCCCCCTCGTGCTGGGTACGGATGGTTCGGGAGTGATCGCGGCCGTGGGATCACGCGTGACGAGATTCAAAGTCGGTGACCCGGTGTACACATACAGCTGGGACAATCCGAAGGGTGGATTCTACGCGGAGTACGCCGCCGTTCCGGCCGAGCGGGTCGGTGCGCTGCCAAAGGGCCTGTCGCTCACTCAGGCCGGGGCCATTGGAACCACAGCGCTCACGGCAATACAGGGCACTGACGATGCTCTGGATGTCCGCTCAGGCGAGGCGCTTCTCGTCCATGGCGCCGCGGGGGGCGTCGGTACACTGGCCGTGCAGTTCGCGAAGAGGCGTGGGGCCAGGGTGCTGGCCACGATAACGGCCGAGGATGAGCGGGGCTTGGTCGAGCGGCTCGGCGCGGATGCCGTCGTCGATGCCCGCCACGGAGAGCTTGCCTCCGCCGTGCGCGCCTTCGCGCCGAAAGGCCTCGATGCCATCCTCGCGCTTGCGGGTGGCGATGCGCTCGAGCGCTGCATCGAGCTATTGAAGAGCGATGGCAGGGTGGCCTATCCGAGCGGCGTGCAACCGCCCAAGCCGCGCGCCGGGCTGCGCGTCCTGCGCTACGACGCGATTGCGGGGCCGAAGGAATTTGAGCGTCTGAACGCGGCCATAGAAAAGATGCGACTCGAGGTGCCGATCGCCGCTCAATTTCCCCTGAGCGGCGCCGCCGAAGCACAAAAGCGCGTGGAGGCCGGCCACGTTGCCGGCAAGGTCGTACTGCAAATTCGCTGACGAGGTCGGCTGTAGAACGGACGTGCCGTCCTGTGGAAATTCGACTCACCAAGAGGGAACGAGGTCCTGAGCTCACGTGCGTGCGAGCCGACGGCTCGCGCACTTCGGCGAAGCTCGGTCCCGGACTTCCCGGTCATGATCTGGCCCACTTCGTCGTCGAGAGGCACTGCAGGCTGCGGCTGGGATTCTTTGGGAACGTCGCCGCGGGCTACTCGCTGGAAGCTCTGTCCGACAAGGCAGTGATCCGCACGCTGGGTGCCGAATCGTGGCTGGCCGAGGTGCTGGCCCGCGCACTGGGCTCACTCGCGACGGGCGCCTGCGCACCTGAGCAATTCACCGCGCTCGTCCGCGAGGAGCTCGTACGGCTCGGCATTGCATTGCCCGAACATCTCACCTCGGCCACGGGTGTGCAGATGCTGAGCGAGCTGAAGCAGCTGAGCGAGCGCTATGACTCGCTCACCAACGGGCAGAGCCTGTGTCTGCGGTTTCACCCTCCCGCAAGGACGTGATCTCCTTGCTCGGGAGCGCACCGATGTCGATGAACACAGTCCGGGACAATCGCGAGCGAAGTCGCTACGAGCTCGATGTCGATGGCGAGCAGGCGTTCATCGACTATCGGCGCGAGAGCGGCGTCGTGACGCTGCTGCATGCAGAGGTGCCTGCCGGCTCGCGGGGTGGTGGGATCGGAGCGGCGCTGGTCGCCGGCACCTTGGCCATGGTGCGTCGGGAGGGTGAGAGGGTGGTGCCGCGATGTCCTTTCGTCGCCCTGTACATCAGGCGGCATCCCGAATTTAAGGATCTGCTCGCCAGCTGAGGGCTACGGACTCCCGGGCCGTCTGCGCCGGAAGGTCGAGGCGCCCATCGCAAGCAGCGCGACGCTCACCAGAATCATCACGAACCAGGCGATGGCGTTGAACGTGCGCTCGTCATGCTCGATGACGAGTGGCGGCGCACTCGGATCCTTGAGAAAGGCATTGATGCGCGTAATGACGGCGAGCGCGGTCGAGCGCGAGTTGTAGCTCGCGAAGTAGTAGTCACGGTTGCCCACGCGCAAGGAGACGGCCTGGGAGATTGCGGGACGGTACCACTCACGCCGAGCAATTTCCGCGCTCTGAACGTTGTGCAGCGGCACCACCCAGTGCTGCGTCGAGCCGCGCAGGACCTGCGCAATCGTGCACAGACCGCTGGCGTGCTCGCAGGTCAGCCGGGTAGTGAGCGGATTTAGCACGAGCAGCCGGCCCACGAAGGCCATCATGAGCAGCCCCAAAACCACGGCCACGCGAACGGTGAGGCGCGCGCGGGCATCCCAGGCGGTCGGTGCTGGCGAGCTCACGAGACTCACGCGTGCGAGTGCACGGCTGCGATCAGCGGACGCTGCGCCTCGCCTGCGCCTCGATCACACTGCGGTAGTGATCGAGCGGTGGCGTCGCCAGGCCGCGAACCTTGCCTTGATCGTCCCAGCGACGCACGCGAATGGCTTCCTTGAAGAAGCGCTGTCGCTCGAAGGCGGCGACCTCGCCGGCTGACATGGGACCTCCCTGCAGCGAAAGCGTGTGCACCGATGCCTCGCTGAGCTTCGCGAAATAAGCCGGTTCGGTTGCGCACAGGTAGCGCTTGGCCGCGACGTGGAGACGGACCGGATCGGCGACCTCGGAGGCGAAGCGCTCTGCGAGCCAGCGGCCGCCGAGTTCCTCATGGTGTGCATCGGCTGTCCAGTCGCTGAGATCGCTCGGCACGTCCTCGAGCAGATGACCGATATCGTGCAGCAGGGCCGCGAGCACGAGCGCCGCCGGTGCGCCCTCCTGCTGCGCAAAGTGGGCGGCCTGCAGCATGTGCTCGCTCATCGAGACGCGCTCGCCGAAGTAGCTATCGGCGCCACGACGGGCAAAGATCGCAAGCGTTTCGGTCGCGATGCTCACGAGTCCACCCCGATGGGATACTGGCGCTTGAGGAGTGCGCTCTCCGAGCACACGCTGTCGCGCGTGAGATAGCAACCGCGCAAGTGGCGACGGAATCTGGCAGAAGAGAATGCCGTGCGGCCGTGCAGGATGCGCTGATTGTCGAAGGCCACGAGGTCGCCTTCTCTCAGCTGCAATCGCAGCTGGAGGCCCGGCTCGCGCAGCAACGTCGCGAAGTGCCGGTACGCGTCGTAGAAGGGCGCCATCTCTGCGGGCGGCAGTCGCAGAGGTGCGATCGAGCGGTTGTTGTAATGCACGGCACTGATGCGCCCGTCGCAGGAGAGCTGAATGAGTGGGCGCTCCGCATAGAGCTCGGCATCCTTCGAGCGATAATGGAAGCCGACGGCCGTGTGCGCGAGTCGGGCGAAGTGCTCGGGTTTGGTGGCCCGTAGGTGCTCGGCGATCGCAAAGCCGTCCGCGAACAGGCTTGCACCGCCCTCCGGCGATGCCACCAGCACGTGTAACGCCTGAAATCCGGGCACCGGCTCGCGGTAGGGATTATCGGTGTGTAGGCCCAGCCCGAGATCGGAGTAGGCGAGATTCTCGGGCTGCGGCACGAAGCGCACGTCGAAGACCTGACCGTAGTTGGTCGCCGCGACGCGCCCGATGAGCTCGACGGTCTCGAGCAGCGCGTTTTCCTCGCAGGGCACCTCGCTCAGAAATGCGATTCCGTCCGCGAGCAGGCGGCTGAGCCAGTCACGCCGCACCGTCGGAGCGGCGCGTACGGCCGCGAGCGTCTTCCAGGCGAAGTCCCGCGAGGCATTCAGAGACGCTCCCTCGAGCCAGAGTCGTCGCGGCGCTTCGCCGCCGCTGGGGATAGCCCAAGCATGTCGCGCCAACCAGCCGAGCTCGAAGGAGCTCTGGCGTGACTCACGCTCCCACTCGATGAGCACGGCATCGGCGCGTGCCACCGCTGAGCGAATCTGCGGATCCTGCGGCAGGTCTGCCACGTCGGCGAGCCGCTGGCCACTGTGCGCGTCGCGATCGGCGCGACAGTTATCCCGTAGCCAGAGACTTGCAAACTCGCTGGACGCACCATCCGGCCAATGCACGGTCAGCGAGCGAGGCGTGAAGGAGACCCGGCAGGAAGGGGGCGAATGACTCATGGTTTCAACCGACGTGCTGCCCGCTGCGGCGCGCGCGGACGCCGAGGACGTAGAGGTAACCCGCACCGAGAGCCGAGATGGCGGTGATGGCCGCGAGAACCGCGAAGACGCCCCGCCAGCCGTACGCGACCGACAGCCGTGCAACGCTGTCACCGGCCAGCACGCCACCCAGATAACCGACGCCGTCGATGAGTCCCGAGGAGACGGCGCCCGCCTGTTTGCCGCCGAAATCGAGCGCGAAAGCACCGCCGAGGTAGGAATAGGGACCGAGGAGGCAGAAAGCGACCATGCCAATCGCGAGCGCCGGAAGAAGTGCCCCGGAGCCGCTCGGCTTCACTACCGTGAGCGCGGCGAGTGCGAAAACCGAGGCCGTGAGTCCCACCCACATGAGGAGCGAGCGTCCATTGGCACCGAGCCGGTCGCTACCCCAGCCCGCAATCAGCACGGAAGCCGCGCCCACCGCCGGGAAGATCGCGCTCATGCCCGCTGCGCCGCTCATGCTGTAGCCCGCGTAATCGCGCAGATATGCGGGCGTCCAAAGGTTGAAGGTCTCCCTCACGATCGTGCAACCGAGCGACAGCAGACAGACCACGACGAAGGCGCGGCTGCGGAAGAGGGGCAGCAACAGGGCCGAGAGCTTCGGGGGACGCGTCTCGGCATCACCGAACACGTTCAGTGGGTTTGCCTTGGCCTCGTGAAACCCCGCATCGACACGCGACTCACGCAACCACAGCAGGTTCGCGACCAGAAATACCGCAGCCACGACGCCCGCGAACCCGAACAAGCCACGCCACCCCCAGCCCTGGTCGATCAGCAGCGCCATGCACTGGCGCGCGGCCGCATCGCCGACCAGGTAGCTGATGCTGAGAATGCCGATGATCGTGCCGTAGGAAGAGTAGTCGAACCACTTCGAGGACACTTTGATGAGCCCCGCCCAGGCGATGGACTGCGTCAAGCGGTTGCCCACCCAAGCCAGGGTGAACACCGGGACGGCGCCGCCGACGGAAAAGAGCAGCGTGAACGCCATGGCCCCGGCGAGGCCAATCAAAAAATTCGGACGTCCGCCCCAGAAGTCGCCCAGACCGGTGAGAAACAACTTGCCGAGCGCGTAGGCGAGCACACCGAGCGAAGCCATGGCACCGATGCGCACCACGGCCTCGCCGTGCGCGATGCCGTGGCGGCCGAGGTCCTCGATCAGAAGCGGTGTCGCGACCGAGAGGTCGGCCCGGCAGAAGTAGCAGGCGGCGTAACCGCCGAAGAGCAGCAGCACGGTGCCGATCTGCCGCGACCGCAGCGCGTGCTCTGGTGCTCCGCGCGGTGCGACCACCTCCTGGAGAAGCTCGGGCATTCGGTATTATGGCGTACTGGCGTGGCGGCCCGCAGGAGCATATTTTGCATCCTCTTTAGCGGAGGAATTTATGGATCCAGACATCGGAGGATGAAGGAGGCGCGATTCGTGACCAAGGCACCCATTCGTCCACAAGGTATCTTTATTGCTACCGTGCGCGGGTCAAGACGCGCAATCAATATGAGGAGGCGCAACATGGCCGAGAACCTGGGCAACAACGAAGAGCTGCGGGCGGAATCCCAGCGGCTCAAGGATCAGTTCCGGACGACGGCTGCGGCCGCGGCTGATGTCGCACACGAAAACGCGGACATGGCGGCCGACGCTGCCCGTTCAAGTGCACGCCGCGCGAGTGACTGGGCACGTTCGAGCGCACAGGACGCGAGCGAGATGGCTCGCTCGGGCGCGCGCCGTGCGGGAACCTGGGCCCGCTCGCGCATGCAGGACCTGCAGGGACGCGTGCAGTCGCGTCCGCAATCTGCTGCGCTGTGGGCGCTCGGCATCGGGGTAGTTGCCGGCCTGCTGCTGGGCACTCTGGTCCGCGGCCGCGACTAAGCACCGGTCGACGCAGAAGGGGGGCCTGTCGCACCGTTCGTGACCGCCTTCACGTCGCCGTGACGATTCGGTGACACTTCGGCCGTCCAGCCATGCTGTGCTTGGCGGCATGCACCGGATCGGGGTGGTCGGCGTCTCGTACAGGCACGCGAGCGCCGCACAGGTCGCCCGTTTTGCCATTCCCCGGGCGGAGCTCGTCGAGCGCCTGCCGACGCTGCGCGCTGCACTGCAGGGTGCGGAGATTCTCTACCTTGCCACGTGCAATCGCGTCGAAGTCGCGTATGCGCTGCCGGCGGGCCCCGCAGTGGACCTGCGGGCGGAGGTTTTTTCAGCCTTAACTGGCGTGGCTCCCCGCAACGGCGAGGCTGCGGCGACGCTGCGCGCCTGGACGGGTGAGGCCGCGATCGAGCATCTGCTGCTCGTCGCGTGCGGCCTTGATTCAGCGCAAGCCGGCGAACAGGAGATCTACGTTCAGCTGCGCGCCGCCTGGCAGGCTGCGCGCGAAGCTCAGGTCATCGGGCCGCTGCTGGAGCGCATCGTGAGCGAGGCGCTCGCGATGGCGCGTCATGCGCATACCGTGCAGTCACATCACGCGCCTTCGCTCGCCGACTTGGCATCCGAGCGTGTACTGGCTCACGCGGCAGATCGCCCCGGAGCGGTTGCGCTCCTAGGGGTATCGCCCATGACGCGCCGCTGCGCGGCGCGACTCAAAGATCGCGGTCTTCCGCTTCTGGTCGTGAACCGCTCGTTGGACACCGCGCGACGCCTGGCGGAGGAGAGCGGCGGCAGCGCGCTGGCACTCGAGACCTTCCGAGATCATCCGCCCGCCTGCAGCGCCCTTGTTTGCGCGAGTGCTGCGTCGGAGCCGGTGCTCGACGGGGCGGCGCTGCAGAGGCTCGCCGTGTACACACCTTTGATCATCGACTTTGGCTTGCCCCCGAATGTCGATCCGGAAGTGGCACGACAGGCGGGGATCGAGCGCATCGGAATGGACGATTTGATTCGGGCGGCGCGCGAGGATCGCGTCACGCACTTGTTGCGGCTCGCCCCGGTACGAGCGGCCGTCGACGAGCGGCTCGCACGACTGCGTAGCGAGCTCGCGGCCCGGGCCATCGGTCCACAGCTTGCCCAACTGCGCGATACTTTCGAGCGCATCGCGGTCTCCGAGGTCGAGCGGCTCTTCAAGGGGGAGCTGCAGGAGCTCGACGCGCAGCAGCGCGCGCGACTCACCGGTTGGGCGACGGCTCTCGCCCATCGACTGGCCCACTTGCCCCTGAGCGGCCTGCGCGCGGCGGCCGAGCATTCGAGCGCCGAGGCGACCGAAGCTTTTTTCCGCGAGGCGCGGCTGCGGCGCAACATGGCGGATAGGGACGCGAAAAATGAGTGAGCAATCCGGCAGCGCCGCCGAAGTCGCCTCCGAGTCCGGCGCGCTCCAGCGCTCGTCCGAGTGGTATCAGCGAGCGCGCGCCGTGATTCCCGGTGGCGTCAGCTCGCCCGTGCGTGCCTTTCGTGCGGTCGGCGGGACGCCTGTGTTCATCGAGCGGGGCGCAGGTCCCTACCTCTTCGACGCCGATGGTCATCGCTACCTGGATTTCGTCGGCTCTTGGGGACCGCTCATTCTGGGCCACGCACATCCCGAGGTGATCGAGGCCGTGACCCAGGCCTGCCGGCGCGGAATGACTTTCGGTGCGCCCTGCGCGGGAGAAGTGGAGCTCGCGGAGCGCATCGTGGGCTCCTATCCAGGGCTCGAGCAGGTGAGATTCGTCTCCTCGGGTACCGAGGCTGTCATGAGCGCCATCCGCGTGGCGCGCGCCGCGACCGATCGCAGCACGATCGTCAAGTTCTCGGGCTGCTATCACGGCCACGCGGATCATCTATTGGTTGCGGCCGGGTCCGGACTGGCAACCTTCGGCCGGCCATCCTCGGCCGGCGTACCCGGGGCGTTCGTCGCCGCGACCCGAGTGCTGCCGCTCGATGATGAGCAGGCGGTGCGAACGTTGTTCGCGCGCGAGGGAGCGCAGATCGCCGCGGTCATCATCGAGCCCGTGCCGGCGAACCACGGGCTTCTGCCTCAGCGGACAGCCTTTCTCGAACTACTGCGCGCCGAGACTCAGCGTCACGGAGCGCTCCTGATCTTCGACGAGGTGATCTCGGGCTTTCGCTTGGGAGCAGGGGGCGCGGCCGAGCGCTTCGGCATCCTTCCGGATCTCGCCACCTTCGGCAAGGTGATCGGTGGAGGGATGCCGGTCGGTGCCTTCGGCGGTCCGGGCCGCATCATGAGCAGGCTCGCGCCGGATGGCGATACCTACCAGGCCGGGACACTGTCGGGCAATCCCGTCGCCATGGCGGCTGGCATCACGACGCTCGATCTGCTGAAGCGCGAGCATGGATGGGACAAGCTCGAGGCATTGGGCGCTGCCTTCGAGGCCATGCTGCAGCCCGTTTGCGCCGGCGCCCCTTTCCCGCTCCACGTGGTGCGCGTGGGATCGCTGCTGTGGTTGTCGCTGGCCGGCATCCCGGCACCGCGCAGTGCCATCGCCCTGTCGAGTGCGGAGAGCGCGCGCTTTGCGCAGCTTTTCCATGCCATGCTCGCGCGCGGCATCTATCTGCCACCCTCTGCGTACGAGGTGTGCTTTCTCGGCCTGGCGCACCGCGAGGAGCACCTGGCCGAGTTCACGAACGCCCTTGGGGAGTCACTTGCCCAGGTGAGTCCATGAAGGCGGCACGCATCTTTCAGCTCACGGCGCTGCTGCTCGTCGTGGTGTCGGTGTTTCAGGTGTGCTACTGGCTGTTCGATCAGCGCGAGCAGGCGCTCGCGAAGGTGACTCAGCAGCAGCGCCTCTATCAGCAGCAGCTGATGGCGGCCGATACGATGCTCGGAGCCGGTGTGCCGGCTGCCGAAGTGCAATCCCTGCTGCCGGATGTCACCGTCAGCGGTGGCAGAGCTTCGCTCTCCGCGCAGGTCGTGCACGCGCTCGCTGCCGAGCAGGAACGCCGCATCAACCAATACTTGTGGGAGGGAGGATTCTTTCTGCTGGCCCTTTGCGCGTGCATTCTCGTGATCTGGCGCGCATTGCGGGCGGAAGCCCAGGTGCTCAAGGAACAGGACAACTTCCTCGCCCTCGTCTCGCATCAGTTCAAGACGCCGCTCGCGAGCCTGCAGCTGTCGCTGGAGACGATGAGCCTACGGACACTCTCGCCCGATCAGTCACGCACGCTCATCGAGCGCATGCTGGCGGACCTGTCGCGCATGGAGACGCTGGTGTCGCAGATCCTCGACAGCGTCCGCCTATCGCGCGGCCACGTGGATCTGAAGCGCGAGCCGGTGCTGCTCGGCAGCGTGGTGACGCGCGTCGTGGCGCACTTTCAGGAGCGCGCGCAGAAGGATCACATCAGCATCGAGACGCAGATCGCCGAGGGCTTGCAGGTGCTCGCCGATCCGCTCGCGGTCGACGTGGTTGTGCGCAATCTGCTCGAGAATGCACTCGCGGCCGTGGCGCCCGTCGGCGGGGGCAAGATCATTCTGAGCTCGCGGCGGGCGGGCGGTGAAGTCGAGCTCACCGTACGCGACACCGGCATCGGCTTTCGGCCCGCGGACGAATCGCGCCTGTTCGAGAAGTTCTCGCGCCTTCACCCGGGTGCGGGCAGCAGCTATTACGGCACGGGCCTCGGGCTCTACATCGTCAAGCGCCTCATGCAGCTCCTGGGGGGACGGGTGACGGCGCGCAGCGAGGGGCTCGGCCGCGGCGCGGAGTTCGTTCTCACCTGGCCCCTGGCTGCGGGGTTGTCGTGAGCGAGTCGAGCTATCGCGTGCTCGTCGTCGAGGACGATCCACACCTCGCCGCGGGGGTCGCGGAAAACCTGCGCGCCGAGGGCTTCAGCGTGGACATGGTGGCCGACGGCAACCGCGCCGTCGAATGGTTCGAGCGCTCGAGCGCCGATCTCATCGTGCTCGATGTGATGCTGCCCGGAAAGGATGGTTTCGAGGTGTGTCGCACGCTGCGCGCTCGCGGCACCACTACGCCGGTGCTGTTTCTCACCGCGCGCGGCGATCCGGCCGATCGCATTCGTGGCCTGGAGGCCGGGGGCGACGACTACCTCGCGAAGCCCTTTCATTTGCAGGAGTTCCTGCTGCGGGTGCGCGCGATCCTCAAGCGTTGGGATTGGTACAAGTCGAGCTCGGCAACGGCTGCCACGGCGGTGTTGCGCTTCGCAGGCAACGAGGTCGACTTCCACGCCTTTCGCGCACGCTCGTGGACCGGGGAGGACCAGGAGCTGACCGAGAAGGAGGCGATGATCCTCAAAGTGCTCGCGGAGCGCCCCGGGGAGATTGTCTCGCGAGAGGATCTGCTCGAGCGCGTGTGGGGTTACGATGTGTTTCCCTCCACACGGACGGTGGACAATTTCATCCTGCGTCTTCGCAAGCGCTTCGAGCGCGACCCCGCCAATCCGCGCCATTTCATCACCGTGTGGGGCGTGGGATATCGCTTCGTGCCGGAGGGCGCATGAGCACCACGCGCACCCTGCGCATCGGCACGCGCGCCTCGCAGCTCGCGCTGTGGCAGGCGAATCGCGTTGCCGCGCTCATCCGCGGCCAGCCCGGCGCACCGCCAGTCGAGCTCGTGCACATCCGCACGGAGGGCGATGCGCGCACGGACACCCCGCTCTGGCAAGTGGGCGGCCGCGCATTCTTCACGCGCGAGATCGACCGGGCGCTGGCGGCACGCGAGGTCGATGTCGCCGTGCACAGTCTCAAGGATCTGTCCACGACACTGGACGACGGCCTCGCGTTGAGTGCGGTACTCGAGCGTGAGGACCCGCGCGATGCGCTCGTCGCGCGCTCCGCGACCCGCCTGGAGGAGCTGCCGGGCGGTGCGCGCGTAGGTACGAGCAGTCTGCGCCGCCGCGCGTTCCTCGCGCGGGCGCGCCAAGGTCTCGAGTTGCTCGAGTTGCGCGGCAACGTGCCCACGCGTCTCGAGCGGCTCGCACAGGGTGCGTACGATGCGATTGTGCTCGCGGTCGCGGGACTCAAGCGTCTGGGGCTCGAGCGGCACATCAGCGTTCACCTTTCACCCGAGCAGTTCACGCCGGCCGTCTCCCAGGGCGCGATCGGTGTCGTGAGCCGTGCGGACGATGCTGACTGCGCGCGCTGGCTCACGGCGCTCGACCATGCGGACACGCGCCTTGCCACCACCGCCGAGCGTGCGCTCCTCAGGACCGTGGAGGGCGGCTGTCAGGTGCCGCTCGGCGCGCTCGGAACATTGCGCGGTGCGCGGCTGCATTTGCACGCCACGCTTTGCGCGCTCGATGGCTCGAGCTCGATCACGGTGCAGGGCGAGGCGGCGCTGCCTCGCGAGCCGGCCGCTGCCGGACACGAGTGCGGCAGGTTGGGCGTGCGTCTCGGCGAGGAGCTGCTCGCGCGGGGCGCGACGCAGATCATTGACCAGCAGCGCGCGGCCCGGCCCGCGGAGTTGCCATGAGCAGGGCATCCGCGGTCGTGGTCACGCGCGATGAGCCCACGGACGGCCCGCTGAGCGCGGAGCTACGCGCGCTCGGATTGCATGTGTTGGCCTGGCCGGTGCTGCGCGTGCGCCCGGCCGGTGATTGCGCGGCGCTCGATCGGGCCCTCGCCGCCGTGGCGAACTTCGATTGGATCGTCTTTGCCAGTCAGCACGCGGTGAGTGTCGTCACAGCGCGTCTGGAGAGGCGGCCCGAGCGGGTGCGCATTGCCGCCGTGGGCGCGCGCACGGCGCAGTCGCTCGCCGAGCATGGCTGGCAGGTGGATGTGGTGCCGCAGGAGGCGAGCGCGGTCGGGCTCATCGCCGCGCTGATTCCGCACATCGGACGTGGTACGCGCGTGCTCTTCCCCGCGAGCTCGCGTGCGCTGCCGACGCTCGCGGCGGGCTTGCGCACGCTGGGAGCCGACGTGCATCAAATCGAAGCCTACTCGACCGATGCGGCAGCACTCGATGCGCGCTCCTGCTGCAGCTCGATCGATCGGGGCGAAGTGGGTGCGGTGACCTTCACGAGCCCCTCGGCGGTCGAAGAGCTCGAGCGCGCGCTCGGATCGGCGGCGTTCGTACGGCTGCTCGAGGGCTCCTCGTCGGTGACGTTGGGGTCGACGACCGCACACGCACTGGCCGCGCGCGGTTTCTCGTCGGTGCTCGCACAACCTGCCACCTTCAAGGGGCTCGCGGACACCACTTATCGCCTGTTGCAATTGAGGCCATGACCATGGGATTTCCGCTTGTGAGGACGCGTCGGCTGCGCCAGTCCGATACTTGGCGACGGCTCGTACGCGAGACACGCCTGAGTCGCGACGATTTCATTTATCCGCTGTTCGTCGTGCCAGGCACGCGCGTGCGACATCCAGTGGAGAGCATGCCGGGCGTCGCGCAGTTCTCAGTCGATGAGTGCGTGGTCGAAGCCAAGGCGGTAGCGGCGCTCGGCGTGCCCGCGGTGATCTTATTCAGCGCGCCGAGCGCGAAAGATCCGCGTGCCTCGGCGTTCCTCGACCCGGCGGGGCTCGTGCCGCAGGCCATCCAGGCGATCAAGGCCGCGGTGCCGCAGTTGCTCGTGTGGACCGACGTGTGCCTGTGCAGCGCAACCGATCACGGTCACTGCGGCCACGTCCTGCCCTCGGGTGCGATCGACAACGATTCGTCAGTCGAGACGCTCGCGCAGGTGGCGCTCGTCTATGCGCGCGCCGGCGCCGATGCGGTCGCACCCAGCGACATGATGGATGGCCGCGTGCTCGCGATTCGGCAGCTGCTCGATCGCAACGGGCTGGCCACCACGCCCATCGTCTCCTATGCCGCCAAGTACGCCTCCGCCTTCTATGGCCCGTTTCGCGAGGCCGCTGATTCGGCGCCGGCATTCGGCGATCGGCGCTCTTATCAGATGGATCCGGCGAATGCGCGCGAGGCCGTGCGCGAGGTGATCGCCGATGTGGAAGAGGGAGCCGATCTGGTGATGGTGAAGCCCGCGGGTCCCTATCTCGATGTGATTCGCCGAGTGCGCGAACGTGTCGACGTGCCGGTAGTTGCGTATCAGGTGTCGGGCGAGTTCAGCCTCATCAAGGCCGCGAGCGAGCGTGGCTGGATCGACGAGCGGGCAGCCGCCTTCGAGACGCTCACCGGTATCAAGCGCGCGGGAGCCGATCTCATCATCACCTATTTCGCGCCGGACATGTGCCGATGGCTGTAACGCGCGAAGAGGCTGCGGTCTTCCTGAGCGCATGCCGCCGTCGTCCAGTGCCCTACACGCCCGTATGGATCATGCGGCAGGCGGGCCGCTACCTGCCCGAATACCGGGAGGTACGCTCACGGGTGGACTTCGTGACCTTAACCCGTACTGCTGAGCTCGCGGCTGAAGTGACGCTGCAGCCCCTGCGGCGCTTTCCGCTCGATGCCGCCATCCTGTTCAGCGACATCATGACGCCGCTGCAGGGGATGGGTATCGAGATGGAGTTCGATCCCGGTCCCGTCGTGCGCCAGCCAATCCGCACGCAGAGCCAGGTCGAGGCGCTTCCAGCCCTGGTCGCCGAGCGCGATGTGCCCTTCGTCCTCGAGACGGTGCGGCTCGTACGAGCCAATGCACCGCGCGGCGTGCCGCTGATCGGATTTGCGGGCGCGCCCTTCACGCTTCTGTGCTATCTGGTCTGCGGCCGTCCGTCGAAGGAGTTCGCGGCCGCACGCAACTTCCTCTATGCGCAGCCGCAAGTAGCGGAGCAGCTGCTCGAACGGCTCGCCGATGCCATGGCGCAGTACCTGGGTGCTCAGGCGGCAGCCGGGGCTCAGGCCCTGATGCTGTTCGAGTCCTGGGCCGGTCTGCTGGGGCCGCGCGAGTACCGGCGGTTCGCGCAGCGGGCCGTGCAGCGCACGCTTGCGGCGCTGCGCCCGCTCGGGGTGCCCCTCATTTATTACGCGAATCAAGGCGCGGCCTTGATGGATGCCATCGCCGAGCTCGACGTGGATGTCGTGGGCGTCGATTGGCGCTCCTCGCTGGCCGCGGCGCGACGCACGCTCGGAGCGCTCAAGGCGGTCCAAGGCAATCTCGATCCGGCCGCACTCGCCGCCGCCCCCGGCGAGCTCGCACGCCACATCGACGCCGTGCTTGCCGATGCGGGGCCCGAGCCCGGCCATATCTTCAATCTCGGCCACGGGATCTGGCCCGACGCCGATCCGGATGCCGTGGCGCGGCTCATCGATCATGTCCACGAGCAGAGCGCCCGCTCGCAAGGCACCTCGAGGGCGTCGCACCCGTGAGCAGCGCCGAGGCCGACTCGCTGGTTCCCGCCGCCGCGGCTTACTTCCGCGATCTGCAGGCACGGATTTGCACGGCATTCGAGGCGTTCGAGTCGAGCGCCCGCTTCGCGGAGCGCTCGTGGCGCAAGCCCGAAGGCCATCGACTCTTCGGCGGCGGTCACAGCCGACTCATGCGCGGCAAGGTCTTCGAGAAGGTCGGGGTCAATTTCAGTCACGTCTGGGGATCGTTCGCGGCGGAGTCACGCCAGCAGCTGCCAGGGGCCGAGGAATCCGCGGGGCGCTTCGTTGCATGCGGCATCTCCCTGGTGGCGCACATGGTGAATCCCTACGTTCCCACCGTGCACATGAACCTGCGGATTCTCAGCACCAGCCGTACTTGGTTCGGCGGCGGGGCCGATCTGACCCCGACGTTTCCGTTCCCCGAAGACACGGCCGAGTTCCATGACGCCCTGCGGCAGGCCTGCGATGGCTACCGACCCGATGCATACCGGGAGTTCAAGGAATGGTGCGACCGATATTTCTATCTACCCCATCGTCACGAGCCGCGGGGTGTGGGAGGCATCTTCTTCGACGAGCTCTCGAGCCCGAGCCTCCAGGCGGACTTCGCGTTCGTGCAGCGGGTGGGGGAAGCGTTTCTTTCGGTCTACCCCCGCATCGTGGCGCGGCGCAGCGCTCACCCCTACGACGAGTCCGCGCGCGAGCAGCTGCTCTTTAAGCGCGGGCGCTACGTGGAATTCAACCTCGTCTATGACCGGGGAACGAAGTTCGGCTTTGCGACCGATGCGGACCCGGAGGCCTACCTGATGAGCCTGCCACCGCTGGTGAGGTGGTAGTCAGTGCCGGCGAGCCCCGCAGGCTAGCCCCTGCGTCTGAGGAATGTCGGCTGGGTGACCGGTGCCGGTACTGCGAAGCAGTGGGCGTGCGCACTCGACATCTCGTCGAGGTAGCGGTGCAGCCGCTGCGGCACGGACGGCCACAGGGAGCTGATTCCCGCCTTGGCCGACTGCCAGCGCGCGATGAGGACATCCACCTCCCCACCGAACGCCTGCGGCCAGAGCACTGCGCGTGAGCTCTTGAACACGGTCTTCTCCTAACGGACTGCGTCTAAATAGGAGACGCGGGGCCGGGCGCGAAGTTCCTGCGCAAGGTGTCGGCCCCCGCCGACAAATGACGAGGACTTGGACTACATCACTGGGACGGCATGCCGGAGAGGCGAGGTCTCGTTAAACTCGATCGTAGCGACTAATATCGCTCGTAGCCGACGGCTGTCTCAACGTCCTTGAGAGCTGGGGGGAGTACGACAACAATGACTGACCTGCAGCTCCCGCGGCGCATCCAAGTATCCGATTCCTGTCCGAGTTGAACGGCTGTGCGCGCCACAGACACGGAATCGTCGTCGATGCGTCGGCCCTCCTGTTCATCGCAGCTTCGCGGGCCGAGTCGCGCGCCCGCCGAGCAGCGGCGGTTGCACGAGAGGCTGCAGAGCGCGGTCTGGGGCGCGGGCCTCGGCATCTGGGAATACGATTTTCGGCACGGTCGCAGTAGCTGGTTCGGCAGCTGGTGCGAGCAGCTCGACCTGTATCCGTGTGACGGCCAGGATCAAATCACGCGGTGGGATTCGCGCGTTCATCCGGATGATCTGCCCGAGTTCACCCGTCAGTTCGACGAGCACGCGAGCGGCAAACGGGAGGAATTCCTCGCGGAGTACCGGATCTGTACCCGCAGTGGACAGTGGCGCTGGATCTTCGACCGGGGCCGGATCATCGAGCGCGCGGCGGACGGCGCGCCGCTCAAGATGGTCGGTGTATGCGTCGACATCGACAGCCGCAAGGAGGCCGAGCTTGCGCTGCTGCGCAGTCACGAGTGCCTCGAGACTGCGCTGAAGAACGCGGAAGAGAGCTGTCGCGGACTGGAGTGCGAGATCGGCCGCATCGCCTGTCGCGAGCAGCAGCGCATCAGCCACGACTTGCACGACGGCCTGGGTCAGGAGCTCACGGGCATCGCACTGACATTGCGTGGCGTGCTCGCGCAGCTGCGCAAGGAGAACTCGGTGGTCTGCGCCGACGTGGCAGACGTGATCGCCCACGTGAGCAAAGCCATTGAGAGCACTCGTACGCTCGCGCGTGGACTGTCGCCGCTGGGTGGTGAGGGTGCCTGTCTGATCGCCGCGCTGGAGTCGCTGGCCGCGCGCGCCACGACCCAGTACGGCGTGCCGGTGAGTTTCACGAGCTCGCTCAATGGCTCCCCTGAACTGGATGAGACCGTTGCGACGCATCTATATCGCATCGGCCAGGAGGCGTTGACCAACGCCCTGCGCCACGGCGGCGCAAGTGAGGTGCGGATCGAGCTTGCCAGCCGCGATAGACAACTCGTTCTGCAGGTGAGCGACAACGGTCGCGGTTTCGGCGAGATGCCGAGCCGTCGCCCCGAGGGCCTCGGTCTGAAGATCATGCGTCATCGGGCGGAGACGCTCTGCGGCGAGCTCGTCCTCGAGCCCGCTTCCAGCGGCGGTGCGATCGTGCGTTTCTCCTGTCCGCTGGCATCCTCGAGGCCGGGGCTTGCAGAGCCCAGCGCCCCTTCGCATCTACACGGCAGGTCCGAGGCCTAGATCGTGGTCGCCGCCATCGGGAGGAGTGCTCGATCATCTGGCCCCTTGTCGCAGGCAGTTGTCCCGCCGCGCCGGGTACTCATCGTCGATGATCACCCGATCGTGCGTCAGGGATTGCGCCGCATGCTCGATGCGGAATCGGATCTCAGAGTGTGCGGGGAGGCACGGTGCGAGCGCGAGGCGCGAGCCGCCATCGCAGAGCTCGATCCGGATGTGGTCATCGTGGATCTGTGCCTGGGGCAGGGTGACGGGATCGAGCTGGTGCGCGCGGTGCATGCGCAGCGCCCGACGCTTCCCTTGTTGGTGCTGTCGATGCATGACGAGGCGATCTATGCCGCGCGGCTGCTGGCGGCCGGAGCCAGCGGTTACATCATGAAGGAGGCCGCTCCGGATGACCTGTTGCTGGCGCTACGGTGCGTCCTCGCCGGCGGCAAGTACGTCAGCGCTTCCCAATCGAGCCATCTTTGCGCACCACCGGGGCCCGGGCACAGCTTCGATCCCATCGAGCGGCTGAGCAATCGCGAGCTGCAGGTGCTGAGCCTCATTGGTCGCGGGCTGTCCTCGCGCGAAGCAGGTGCGGCGTTGAGTGTCAGCATCAAGACAGTGGAGTCGCACCGGCAGAGCCTCAAGCGCAAGCTCAATTTGAAGAGCAACGCGCAGCTGCTGCAGTTTGCCGTCAACTGGTACGTGGGCCGTAGCGCACGTTGAGCGCGCCGACCGCACCGCCGCCACGCTCGCCCATCGCGGCGCTGCTGAACGAGTGGCATGCACGCTGCGGACGGCACGACCTGCCCTGGCAACGAGACCGCACCGCCTACCGCGTCTGGGTGTCGGAAATCATGCTGCAGCAGACGCAGGTTGCGACGGTCATTCCCTATTTCGAGCGCTTCATACGCTCCTTTCCCGATGTAGGCACGCTCGCGGCGGCACCCCTCGATGCCGTGCTGCACCAGTGGTCCGGGCTCGGCTACTACGCGCGTGCACGCAATCTGCACCGAGCGGCTCTGCAGATACGCGAGCAGCATCGCGGCGTCTTCCCGCAGCAGTTTGCGGCGGTCGCGAGTCTGCCCGGTATCGGCCGCTCGACCGCGGGGGCGATTCTGGCGCTCGTGCGGGGCGAGCGGCACGCCATTCTCGATGGCAACGTGAAGCGCGTGCTGTCGCGCTACTTCGGCGTCGCGGATGAGCCGGGCACGACCAGAGCTCTCAAGCGGCTGTGGCAACTGTCCGAGCAGTGCACGCCCCATGGAACGGCTGACGACGTAGCGACGTACACGCAGGCAATCATGGATCTCGGTGCCACGCTATGCACACGAAGCAAACCGCGCTGTCTCGAGTGTCCGCTCGGAGAGAACTGCAATGCATACCGCACGCACCGAGTACACGAGATTCCGGGCCTTCGGCGTACACGCGCGCGGGGGGCACGGCATACCTTCATGCTGGTGGCCCGGCGCTCCGACGGCAGCATCCTGCTGCAGCGCCGTCCGAATTGTGGCGTCTGGGGCGGGCTGTGGTGTCCGCCTGAGTTCGCGGCTCCGGATGGCGCGCGCGCTTTTGCGGCGTCCGCATTATGTGCCGGCCTCAGCGAGCCGCAAAGACTCGCAACGATCAGTCACTCATTCACGCATTTTGATCTCACGATCACGCCGCTGCTCGCCGCCTGCCCGGATCCGGCGGCCGTGATGGATACGGCGCACATGCTCTGGTATAACCCGCGCGCACCCGCGCCTCTAGGTTTACCGGCCCCGGTCAAGGCGTTGCTCGAATCCTTGAGCTACGTGCCGCCCTGAGCGCGCGGCGCTCTGCGCAGCCCGCGCACGAATGCGGGAGGAATCGCCATGGCAAGAACCATCCAGTGTGTTTACTTGAAGCGCGAAGCGCCGGGGCTCGATCGGCCTCCTTATCCCGGTACTCTCGGTCAAAGGATCTACGAGAACATTTCCAAGGAAGCGTGGGCGCGCTGGCTGCAACAGCAGACGATGCTGATCAACGAGTATCGACTGACGCCCATCGAGCCGAAAGCGCGCAAATTTCTCGAGCAGGAGATGGAGAAGTTTCTGTTCGGTGCGGGAGCCAAACCGCCCGAGGGCTATCGCCCGCCTTCGTGACATTTCTCCGCTCCGCGGACGCGACTGTTTCAAATCGACGACAGCTTGCAATGGGCACTGCGGCTGGCACATTGTCGCAGTGGATTTCGCGTGCTCAAGGGAACTGTAGCGCGCAAGCGAAGTCTGTCCGCTGTGTATGCCCGGAGTGAACCGGCTTCACCACTCGTTAGGAGGCATGCGATGGGTGAAACGCGAGAGTTGCTGTGCCCCGTCGCGCAGCAACGATCAGAGACAATTCCATACCGTCAGCCACGCCGCGCATGGGCTGGACACGGCAGCGGAACGCTCTGCGATTTCTGTCGGCACACCATCGAAGCCACGCAGATCGAGTACGAAATCGAGTACCAAGTCGCGCTCGCGAGCGGGTCCGCGAGCGAAGTCCTGTACATGCACCTCGAGTGCTACCACGACTGGGCGACCGGCGCCGCAACCTAGGAACCTGCCGCACAATCGCGGGCAGGATCCGCAACCGAAAATCAATGACTTGGCCCCATCCCGCCCGCTTGACGCGGTGCCGGGCGAATCGGTGTAATACGCGCCCGCTTCTGGGGGCCAGGTAGCTCAGTTGGTAGAGCAGCGGACTGAAAATCCGCGTGTCGGTGGTTCGATTCCGCCCCTGGCCACCATTATCACAGAGTTAGGAGACCACAAATCTTCTAACTCTTTGATTTCTATCACCCTAAAAAATCCGCCCTGAAAACCGCAGTAATTCACGTCGATCAATTCTCGCATCAACGACTCAGTAACTGGCGGAGCTAACTCGTCCCTGATTTAATCCTACGTCCTTTCAATGGGCGACTGGATTGAGCGACGAAGACCGCGTAAAGGAACTGACAGCAGCGATAGGGGAGCTATCCGAAGCACAGCGCTTCTGGATTGAATCCGTTGTTGCCCAGTTTCGCCGTCCTCACAGCTTCAAACGTCTCGAATCGTCGGACATCGTTACTGCCGGTGTCCTGAACGACTTTGGTGACTCACTACGCATCCACCACTGCTTCTCAAAGGAAGCTCTGTCCAAGGATCGGTTCGAGTATGCGTTCGAGCGCATCTTGAAGAAATGTGGCGTTGCAGCAGACCTTGCTCCACGCGGCAATCCTGGTCACGACATCACAATCAACAACCAGCGCGTCTCACTCAAGACACAAGCGAACGCTGGCATCCGTGATGATCAAATCTGGATTTCGAAGTTCATGGAGATGGGACGCGGCGACTGGACAGATAAGGACAGCGACCTAATTGGCTTGCGTGAGCGGTTCTTCAACCATATGCGCAGTTACGACCGCATCTTCACATTGCGCATGCTGACAAAGTCGGGAAAGAGCTGGCGATATGAACTCGTTGAGATCCCCAAAGCGCTCCTGTTAGAAGCACAGAACGGCAAGCTCGTGATGATGCACGACAGCCGCCAGATGCCACGTCCGGGCTATTGCCATGTGACCGACCAATACGGCGCTTCGAAGTTCGATCTGTACTTCGACGGCGGAACAGAACGAAAGCTACAAATCAAAGGACTCAATAAGGCTCTATGTACCGTTCACGCAACGTGGACGTTCGAGGCTGGTTAAAGAGCCATCTTCAGATTGATGTTCGAGATACGCTGACGAGCAAGGTCGGCATATTCTTCCTTTAGCTCGATACCAACGAAGCCACGCCCCTCCTGGACGCACACCATTCCTGTCGTGCCTGAACCAAAGAACGGATCAAGCACGGTTGTACCTCTCTGGCTACCACCAAGAACGCACAGCCTGACAAGTTCAGGAGGGAACACAGCGAAATGTGCGCCCTTATATGGTTCAGTATTGATATTCCAGACCGTGCGACGGTTCTTTCCACCATTTCCGTCTTTTGTAGCCTCAATCATTGCTTCCCAATCGTAGAAGTACCTTTCATTCTTCGATAGAAGGAACACGTATTCGTGTGACCGCGTTGGGCGGTCCTTGACGCTCTCTGGCTGGCAATTTGGCTTGTTCCAGATGATGTCGGTGCGGAGATACCAGCCGTCCGCCTGAAGGGCAAATGCAAGCTTCCAGGGCACTCCGATAAGGTCTTTTGGCTTCAGCCCATCAGGTGTCGGTGCCCTGTAATCCATTCCCCGTGCGACATTCTTTTCGTCGGTATCTCTCCATGTGCGACCACCGCTCGTGTAGCTGTCACCGATATTCAGCCATAGCGTTCCATCGTCCTTGAGCACGCGTCGGATGTTCCTGAAAATGGCAACAAGGTCGGCGAAATAGTCATCGACAACCATTTCCGCACCAATCTGCCCATCGATTCCATAGTTTCGAAGCCCCCAGTAGGGGGGACTCGTCACACACATTTGGAATGTCTGGTCTTCGAACTTATCAAGTACCTTTCGTGAATCGCCAATGAGGATATCTGTGCGCAGCGCCATCTTTCGCTTACCAAGTTTTAGTGTCTTGCTCATATCGTAGCACTATGTAAAGCTTCGAGTTTCCCGATTTTCTGCGTCGGTCGGCAATCGCTGCGCTGATATTTCGTTCGGATAAAGATAAAGGAGATTTCATCCAGCTAAATACTGGATGACAGCAGCAGAACTTCGCACCCTCATCCAACAGACGCTTCAGCCTCTCAATCTTTATTCCGCTAACGCCGAAGAACTTCTTTGTGCGACTGCTGCGAACGAATCGCACTGTGGTCAATACAGAACTCAAGTGAACGGTCCTGCGCGTGGAATCTTCCAAGAGGAACAGGAAGACTTAACTGACCTGTATACAAACTTCCTTCACTACCACCCAACACTGTTGCATATCGTTGAGACCATCCAGCCAGGCGCAACTGCTGATGATTTGGTCAACAACGATCCTTTAGCAGTGTTGATTTGTCGCCTTCATTACTACCGCTATCCAGATCAGTTGCCTGATGCAAGCGACATTGAAGGGATTTGGGCTTTATACAAAAAGCGATACAACACACTGGAGGGAGCGGCGACGCACGATCAGTTCATTCAGTGTTATGAGAAGTATGTTGTGAATGGATAGCAAGCCTTCAAAAACGAAGAAAGGAAAGCCGTCCCTGACTTTCCTTCCGTCTTTGCCCATCCTTGGGCAACCTGCCTTACGCGCAGTTGGTCTTCCGTGGCTTACAGAGGCTCACAATCAACGAATCTATTTATCATCACCCTTCGTTTCCGCGACGATTGTATTGCCGTTTCGGTCCAGATACTTGCTGACCAACTGGTGTCCAGACACGAATCCAGCGTAGACAACAAAGTAATCGATGGTCAGCGTTCTGGTCAGTATTAACTTCCATACAAACGCGGATAAGAACAGGAATCCGAACCACAACATCACTTTGGCAAGCTGAAGTTTGCCTGAAGCGTCTGAAAGGAGTTCTCTATGTAATGACCCTATTTTATGGATGAACTGAAACATCCACTATTTAGATAAAGCGGTGAGTTTGGCAAAGAACGTAATCATACCTTTGTTGTTCTCTTCATCTTTCCAAAGCCCAACTACATCCCCTCACCGCATTAATATTTAGCAAGCCTTCTTACCAATCGTCTTGCCTGTGAACTTTTCATAGAAACGAAATGCCCACCAAGTTAGAGCACACAAACCTACTGCAACAGAGATGACGAGAGGTAGTGTGTGAATGAACGCGATTGATGCTGTTGCGAGAACGTCGATGAGATGCTTCAAAGAAAATCCTTGGGTTGCAGTTGTTGTTGTCATATTTATTTCTCTCTCACAACCTTATCGATGTTCTTAAGGAGGCTACTATTCTTCAAGTCTTCAAATGATGTTACGACTTGATGGAAACGCTCATAGTCGTCGTAGTACTCCTTCCACATAACGATAGGAAACTTCTTAAAATCGTAGTTCTGAAAGTCAGATCCGAATGTCCAAGTGCTTAATGCCTTGAAGTTTTGTTCGTGGACTGATTCATCTCCATAGTGAAGATGGTTAAAAGGAATGTTGTTCTGCTTCAAAAGTTGTCTGCAGCGAACTTCCTCTACAGCTTCTTGTTCTGAAACCATTCCTGTGTAGAGGTCAACGTTTGTTATTTTTACGATATTAGCCATTTCAGTAATCCATTTATTATCCATTCGCCCACGAAACCGTTATTTGTCCGTTGGCACTTCCTGTTCCTATATTTACTGCGTATGTCGCATAACGTGTAACGTTAACGTTTGAATTGCCTGGAGAAGCATTTCCACCACTTCCTGCTGGATTTGCCGAACCTGCTGAGCCGCTGTTTCCGGCTTGTGCTGGTGTAGCTAGCGTTCCACCTGAACCAGCATTTCCCGCATTCCCTACAGAGCCTGGCGTACCCTGTGCTCCAGATACTCCCGAACCTCCGCCACCTCCAGGGTTTCCTGCTGACGTGCCTCCGGCACCTCCCGTTCCACCACTGGATACGTTTCCACCTGCCGTGCCAGAGCTTCCATTTCCCGCAGCCGTAGAACCCTTTCCGCCGTCGCTATATCCACCACCACCTTGTACGCCACCGCCCCCACCACCACCAGTT
>Ga0335085_10000300_pt1 | contig 148250 bp, 120 predicted proteins | sample Lox_Sample_45_FD_206712 | JGI IMG/M metagenome (GOLD analysis project Ga0335085, IMG submission 206712) | Soil microbial communities from Loxahatchee National Wildlife Refuge, Florida, United States - Lox_Sample_4.5 | ecosystem: Environmental > Terrestrial > Soil > Wetlands | place: USA... | reverse complement strand
GTTGTCAAGCATGCCGGCGGAGTGGTCGCGCATGCGCTTTCGGCAACGGGGCAATATGCCATCTATCTGGATGGGAACGGGCCGTCGGAGTTGAGCTTGAACTTGCCAGCGGGGGAGTATACGGTCTCTTGGGTGGATGTGGTTTCCGGGGAGAAGAAGGATGCCGCTGATTTCCAACACCGCGGCGGAGAACGAGTGCTGAAGTCTCCGTCATTTCGAAATGGGGTTGCGCTGCGGATCTCACGGCGTGGCGAATCAAGAAAGTAACAAGTGGGACAGATTTGTTCTCCTGCAGGTGATCTTGGTCCCTTCGGCGGTCCATTCATTTCCCACTTAGCACCTATGGCATGCGCCCAGGGCTGCTCCTTCTGGCCGCTCCGCGGCTGTCGGGACTAGGGGCGTTCCACTTGATCTCGGTCGCACGACTCTCCATTCACAGCAGGTGATATAGGGGGCTTAGAAAGAATCTCTTGCATTTATGCACTCAAGATCAGCAGAAGTGGCATGAAACACCGGATTGACCCGAGTTTACTTTCGTGGTTCCTTCCGTGCCACGGAAGAAGAGACGTGAGTTGCAGCCAGCGGACAATTTTCGCAGGATAGGAAAGAGGATCAGGACCCAGGCCGTTTGGGTTGTGCCATAGCCCGGTACAGAGGCGGGGGTAACACAGAACGCGAGGGTAATTCGGAATTGTGATGAGGGTGGAATTCGGGGGCGGGCTGCGACGTTGAGCGCCAACATCAGCTGATGGCTTTACGAATTGAAAACCCCACTTCTGGCAACACCGGCCAGAAGTGGGGCACCCAGTTTGTATTTGTTGGCGGAGCAAACCGCGACATCCATTGTCAAGTATCTACCGGGAAATTCTTGAACATTTAACGGGAGTCTTTTGGCCGGTATTTTGCATCCCAATGCAGTATGAAGGCTGAGAATCGGAAGATCTTTGACGAGGAGTATCGAGTGCTGGCGGTGGAAAGTCAGAGACTAACCATTCAAGGGGTACGGAGCGGAGAAGTGTTGACGATTCATACCGAGAACGCAGAGTCTCCGCTGTCGGCAGCGGAGTATCCACCGGGTCAATTGATTACGTTGCGTGATCCGTCGAACGCGCTGCCGAATTAGTGTCCTGTCGTGGGGTGAGTTTCTGTACAGACTGCCTGACCACTGGCTAGCCATTCACGTCGGTAATGCGGTTCGTCGCCAGTTCGCGGATGAACAGCCGGGGCGGCTGCCCTAATTGACCTTTCAGATCCGCATTGGCATGACGATGTAGCGGTACTTGTAGTCGTCGCCTTCGGCGGGACGGAGTTGTCCGGCTGATTGGGGGTCCTTCAGCTCGAGACGGACTTCGCTGGAGCCGGCGGCTTTCAGGAAATCCACCAAGTAAGCGGCATTGAAGCCGATCGTCAGCGGGTCTCCGGTATAGGGGGCTTCGAGGGAATCTTCAGATTCTCCGGCTTCCGTGGATGAAGCGGATATCTTTACTTCGCCTTTTTCCAGCCGCATGCGGACGGCGCGAGAGCGCTCGTCGGCAAACTGGGCCACCCGGAGGATGGCGGCGTTCAACTCGTCGGCATTCAGGGCGATGATCTTGCTGTTGTCCTTCGGCAGGACTGCTTCGAAGTTGGGGAACTGGCCGGTTAGTTGGCGCGACGTGAGGAGGCGGGATCCGATGCGGAAGAACAGAGTCGATTCGTCCTTGGCGAATTCGATCGTTTCGGCATCGGTGGAGTCCAGCAGTGTCTTGAGCTCGTCCATGGCCTTCTTCGGTACGAGTGTTTTCATCTCGCCGGAGACGCCTTCGAACTTTTCTCCGGCTCTCTCGCAGTGGGCCAGACGGTGGCCGTCAGTAGCGACCATAGTGATGGATTCTGGCTTGAGGAGCATCAGGGCACCGTTCAGCGTGTAGCGAGACTCTTCGTTGGAGATCGCAAAGCCGGTGCGGGCGATCAGACCGCGCAGAACCTGAGCCGGAATGTTGATGGCGCCGGAAGTTGGGAAAACTGGCAGGCTGGGAAAGTTGGACTTCGCCATGCCAACCATCTTGGTATTAGAGCGGCCGCAGCGGATGCTGACCCAGTGATTCTCCAGCAACTTGATGGTGATATCGGCATCGGGCAACAGCTTCACGTAGTCATACAGTTTGCGCGCGGGAATGGTGCAGGAGCCTTCCTTTTTCACCTTTGCATTGCAGGAGGTGCGGAGGCTGAGATCGAGGTCGGTAGCGGTGAGCGAGAGGCGGTCACCGGCAGCCTCAAAAAGATAGTTGGAAAGAATGGGAATCGTGGTCTTGCGCTCGACCACGCCCTGCGTCGCGGTCAATTCCCGCAGCAATTCGAACTTGCTGACCGTGATCTCCATGGTACCCGCGGCAACGGCGGCCTCCACCGGCATAAAGTTCGTCTCCCCTAAAACTCCGCACTGACAGCTCAAACCAGGCGACTTCTGTTACTTCCTTATATCAAATGCAAAACCTATAAAACCAGCAGTAACCGTAGGGGCTGCGGAAAGGTGGAAAACTTGAGCAAGTTTTTCCTTTGGTACAACTTCCCGCCGCATCCTTGATGTGAGAAATCGTCCTGTTCGGCTTCGGAGGAGCTAGGCTAACTCATCCCGCATTCCGATTTCTCCCCATCGATTCACAACTTCCACATCCGTTGCACAACCCTCTGTGAGGAAGACCTGATGGCAAAGTGGAAATCTCGCGCGAGGCCGCGATTTATCCGCCTAATTGCTCAGTCAGTTTATTGATCAACCTGTTTAAATCTTTGTCGTTTTTACGGACCTCTTCGATCTTCTCGACGGAGTGCAGAACAGTCGTGTGATGCTTGCCGCCGAACTGGCGTCCGATTTCCGGGAGCGAAGCTTCGGTCAGGTGCTTGGCCAGGTACATTGCGATCTGGCGGGGATAAACGATAGCGCGAGAATTATTTTTCGCTTTGATCTCCACCAAGCGGAGGCCGAATTGTTCGGCGACCATCTTTTGTATGGATTCGATGGTGACCTTGCGGGCTTGCGAGTCGATAAAGTTCTTGAGTACCTGCTGCGCGTACGGGAGCGTGATCTCGGCGCCAATCAACGAGGAGTGAGCGACCAGGCGGATCAGAGCGCCTTCGAGTTCGCGAACATTGGAACGGATATTGGAGGCGACGTAGAGAGCGACGTCTGTTGGCAGGGTGACTTTCTCCTGCTCGGCCTTCTTTTGGAGAATTGCAACCTTGGTTTCGAGATCGGGCGGCTGGATATCGGCGATCAATCCCCACTCGAAACGGCTACGCAGGCGATCCTCGATTTCAGCCAGTTCCTTCGGGGAGCGATCGCTGGCGATGACGATCTGCTTCATCGACTCGTGCAGGGCGTTAAAGGTGTGGAAGAACTCTTCCTGAGTGCGCTCCTTCTGGGCGAGGAACTGGATGTCGTCGATGAGGAGAACGTCAACGTTCCGAAACTTGTCGCGGAACGTGGTCATCTTGTCATAGCGCAGCGAGTTGATCATGTCATTGGTGAACTTCTCGCTGGAGACGTAGCAGATGGCGGCATGAGGTGTACGGCGCTTGATCTCGTGGCCGATGGCCTGCATGAGATGAGTCTTGCCCATGCCGACGCCGCCGTAGAGGAAGAGCGGGTTGTAGGCTTTCGAGGGGCGCTCGGCGACAGCCTGGCAAGCCGCGTGAGCGAACTGGTTGCCGCTGCCGATGACGAAGGCATCGAAGGTGTAGCGCGGGTTGAGTTGCGCGGCACCATCCCAGTCGAAGCGGGCTTGCGAAGGACCGGCAGTCATAGTTCCCGAGCTCAATCCGCCATCGTGACGCACGGGGGTTGCCGCAGGATCGTCGTCCGGAGTTACGAATTTCACTTCGCTGAATCCGAGGCCCAGAACATCGACAGCTTCCTGAATCAGATCAGCATACTTGTCGCCGGCGTGGCGAAATTCAACGGTGGGAACGCGAACGAATAAAACTCCCCCACTCGAGTGACTGTAGCGCGTGGGCTTGAGCCATGTATCGTAGGAGTGCCGGTTGATTTTTTTTTCCAGCGCATCGAGAATGCGCGCCCATGGGTTCGTAGAGAGGGTCGTTGTGCCTGTTGCTGACATATATGAAATTTTCACCACTGAGCCCCCCGCGGCTGGGTGAGGGCGCCTGTTCAAAACTAACGTTGGTCAGTAGCTGGAAACATCAATTTTACTGCGGAATACGCTCGTTGTATCGTTGCGGCAAAATATTTTGCGAAGTCTCCAAGAAGGACCAGTGCTGGATACTAGCACAAAAATTTTTCGTCGCGGAGAAATCTTTCGGCTGGAATTCCGTTGCGAAGACTCTATTCAGAACCGCGAGGCAACGATTGTCAAGTACCGCGCGAGTTAATGCCGCACGCGCGGTGCAATTTGGATCGGTGGCCGCTTCGCGGGCTGGGAGAAAATCTTACGCTGCAGAGGACGCAGAGAAATCGCAGAGCGCTGTGAGACCACGCCTCACTGCGGCACGTGGGCATTCGTTAACTACCGTGAGCTTCGTCACTGCCAGCATTTGAAATCAGGAGCAATGTACAGGGGGTTCATGCTGCGAGTGTGTGCCGAAGAGACACTGCAGGCGGCTTAGAACATGGACGTGCTGAAGAAAGTCACACTGCTGGTGACGGCTACGGTTGCAATTGTTCTCATGGTTGGGTGGAGTGTTCACATGTTTGGATTCCGGAGTCTCATCACCGCGTTCGTCGTGAACTGGTTTGTCGTTTGCTGGATTGCCACTGCAAGTCTGATTCTCAATTTCTCGTTGCCATCGAGCTATTACGAGACCAAGTCTTTTGAAGCAGGCCAACTCTACGAGCGCTTGGGCGTTCGGTTTTGCAAGAAACTCCTGAAGCGCGGGCCGCTTCGGATTCTCAGCCCGAAGTTGCGGATTCCGAATCGGATCGCGCTGGAGTCTCTACGGGAGCTCGAGAACCAAATGCGCAAGGCCGAGACGTTTCACATTGTCGCATTCAGCGTAATGATGTTCGTCGCAGGCTACGCTGCGGTGAGGGGATGGCTCGGCGCGCTGGCATGGATGGTACTGTTTAACGGCCTCTTCAACATTTATCCGACGATGCTGCAGCGGTATAACCGAATGAAGCTGCAGAGATTAATCGGCAGCATCACGGAAAGGCAATCGGAGTGCCTGTAACCTACGGTGTGACCGGTCCGGTTTCTGGCGAGGGATGACATGGATTCAAGCGAGCGCGGGGTCGCTTCGGTCCGGAACGTCAGTTTGTTTACCTCCCCAAAAGAATTAGCCTGCTTTCTTCCGCACCTTTGTTCCCATGCGCAACAGCTTCCTTACCGTTCCGGTGGGCAAGCTCTTCATCTGGTCATGCAACTCGGTGACTGCCTCGAAAAATCCGGCCATGGCTTCCAGGCGTTCGCGGGTGTAATCCGCGCCCGATTCTTTGGGATCGAGGTCAGCAAGGCAGCGGCGCAGCATTTCGCGCGTGGGATCGATCTCGCGGCGCTTTCTCTGCTCAATGACGAGGCGGAACATTTCCCAGACGTCTTTCATGGACTCGTAGTGCTCGCGGCGGTCGCCGAGGACGTGCACGGCACGCACGATGCCCCAGGTTTCGAGCTCGCGGATTGACGTGCTGACGTTAGAGCGGGCGACGCTGAGGGTCTGGGCGATTTCCTCGGCCGGAAGCGGTTTGGGGGAGAGGTAGAGGAGAGCGTGAATCTGGGCGACCGTGCGGTTAATGCCCCAGCGTGTGCCCATCTCTCCCCAGTGGAGGATGTACTGCTTTTGGAGTCCAGTTAGTTCCGCCATATCGGACCTTTCAGTACAAACTGAATATAGTGACCAATCCGTGGGAGTGTCAAATGCGGATCGGCACCTCCGTTCGGGACGACTGAAGCGGCAATGTGCTCGTATCGATGTTCTCTCCGGCCTCTAATCGTACTTCTGGCAAAATCAGCCACGGGTGGGGCACGCCGTGAACGCGCGCGCCGCCGGTGATACGGACGAAGGCGTGTGCCCCTACACTTGCGGACTTGACCGGGGGACGGGGGTGACTTACATTTGCGACATTTCGATTTCGGAGGACTCGTATGCTTGACGGATTCAAGAAATTCATCCTGCGCGGCAATGTTGTGGATATGGCGGTGGGCGTGGTGGTGGGCGCGGCGTTTGGCGCGGTTGTGACTGAACTCACTAAGGCGTTTCTGACTCCGCTGATTGCGCTCGTTGTGGGCAAGCCAGATTACTCGAATCTGAAGTTTACGATCCGGACGACGACGTTTCCGATCGGGGAGTTCATCAACGCGCTCATTTCATTTGTGCTGATCGCCGCGGCAGTTTATTTCTTTGTGGTTGTGCCAGTGAACTGGCTTATGGCGCGGATGCATAAGGACGAGCCTACGGCAGCGCCGACAACCAGGAAGTGTCCGGAGTGCCTCAGTGAAATTCCGATTGAGGCGAAGCGGTGCTCGCATTGCACGCAGGTGGTAATGGCGAGAGTGGCCTAGCTACCTTCCGCTACGACCAGCCGATCCAAATCAAAAACCCCACTTCTGGCAAACGGCCAGAAGTGGGGCACCCTCAGATACCCCCGTGAATACAAGAGATTGAGCGCAGTTGAAGCTGTGGCCGCAGCGAATGCATCCTCTCGCGTAACATGATGGGATGAGAGTTGGGCGGGCCAGGCGGTTGGGCTGCGTCTTATTGGCGGTGAGTGCCGCGGGGGTGGCACAACAGCCAGGGCAGTCCCCATCTTCTTCCTCAAAACATACGAAGAGTTCGCCGGCGCGGCTATTGCCGGATATTGGTTCCGGGACGGTGGCGAATGGGGTATATCGGAATCGGGCGCTTGCTCTGAGTTGCAAGATTCCTGCGGGCTGGGTGCTGCGGACTGACGAGATGAATACGCGGGAGGAGGAGCCAGACTCTGAGAACTCCTCAAACGCAAAATCTTCAGCACAGGCGTCCGCAGGGCAGAACAGCGGCGGACGGGTTTTGCTGGCGGCGTTTTCGCGGCCTCCGGAGGCGAGGGGAGAAGACGTGAATTCATCCCTGGTGATTGCGGCAGAGCCGGTGGCGGCTTATCCGGGGCTGAAGGAAGCGCCGCAGTATTTGGGCCCGCTGACGGAAGTGGCGAAGGCGCAAGGGTTCACCGTCGACGACGAACCATATGAGATGCAGATTGGGACGAAGGTTGTGGTACGTGGGGACTTTCACAAAGACGTCGGGTCGCGGGTGATGCGGCAATCGACGCTGGCATTTCTGGCGCAGGGGTATGCCGTGTCGATCACGGTCATTGCGGGGACGCAGGATGATGTGGAGGAGTTGGTTGACGGCGTGAGTTTCGGCGCTGGCAAGTAGACTTATCTTCCACGGTTTGGATGAACGCGGATCGCTGCAGATAGATAACCTGGAAAGCCGAGCGCAGGGATCTGCGTTCCCTCTTCGAATGACACCTGTTCCGAAATCCCTACTAGTCGAGGGGGTCGGAGTAGAGGCTCAGGTCTTTCTCGCCGCGGGCTTTTTTGTCGGCGTACTTTTTCATCCAGGCCTCCCAGGATTTGCCGGCGGCGGTGTCGCGGCCGGTGAAAGCCAGGGCGGCGATGTCCGCGTAGGAGATGGCTACCTTTTCGTTGGAGTTTTTGGGATAGAGGCGGACTTGCGAGTCGCCCAGCGTTTTGCCGCTGCGTCGGTCGAAGAGGTAGCCTTCGATTTTTGTGCCGTCTTTGCGGGTGATGGTGATGTCTCCCCGGTAGTCGAAGGCTTTTTCTAACGCCTGGCGGAGGTCTTCTTCGCTGGCTACCTCGGGGATCCAGCCTTCTAGTTTTTCGTGCTCTACGCCTGGGGCTACTTCAAGCGCGTCTGGATTTTGGACGTGTGGAGGATGCTGATCTTGGTGTCCTGCTTCTTTTCCTGTCATCTTCTTAAAATCTTAGACCGCTGAGTCCGCTGAGAACCTCCGCAGAGGGCGCTGAGAAAGACATTTAAACACTAAGGACACGAAGGTCCACTAAGGAAATCTTTCGTCCCTTGCTATGCCCTGGTTTCTTGCCAGTGCGTCGCGCTCGACGTCGGTTCGATTTGGATCAGGGGGTTCACTGGCGCTTGCGGTTCGTCTAGCATCTTCAGCGCTTCTTTATCTTTATAGGTCGTGAACAGCGTGGCTTTCACTGTTGCCAGGAACCCGTCCAGGGAGCTGAAGGTCGCGTTGACCGCGCTGGCTTCGTATCCGCTGTGGACCATGCAGTTGGCGCAGGCCGGATTGCCCGATTCCGTGCCGTAGTTCTCCCACTCTGTGGTTTCGATCAGCTCTTTGAAGCTTTCAGCGTAGCCGTCTTGCAGCAAGTAGCACGGTTTTTGCCAGCCGAAGACGTTGTAGGTCGGCATGCCCCATGGCGTGCAGGGATAGGTGCGCTTGCCCATCAGGAATTCCAAGAACAAGGGCGAGAGATTGAATTGCCAGCGCTTCTTGCGATTCGACAAAATCGCGCGGAACATGCGTCTGGTGCGAGCGCGGCCCAGAAAATGTTTCTGGTCCGGGGCTTTGTCGTAGGAGTATCCCGGCGAGAGCATCATGCCTTCGACACCGAGGTCCATCATTTCGTCGAAGAAGGCGCGGACGGATTTAGGATTGGCGCCGTCGAATAGCGTCGTGTTCGTAGTGACGCGGAAGCCGCGGCGAAGGGCTTCTTTTACCGCATCAACGGCGATGTCATATCCGCCTTCGCGGCAGACGGCGAGGTCATGTTCTTCGCGCTGGCCGTCCAAGTGGACGGAGAACGTCAGATACTTGCTCGGCTTGAAGAGGTGGATCTTCTCATTCAGCAGCAAGGCATTCGTGCAGAGGTAGATGTACTTTTTGCGGGCGACCAGGCCTTCGACGATCTGGTCGATCTGGGGGTGCATCAGAGGCTCGCCGCCAGGGATCGAGACCATGGGGGCGCCGCATTCGTCGACGGCGCGGAAGCATTCTTCGGGGCTCAGATCCTTCTTGAGGATGTGGGCGGGGTATTGGATTTTGCCGCATCCGGCGCAAGCCAAGTTGCAGCGGAAGAGCGGTTCCAGCATGAGGACGAGCGGGTATTGCTTGCGTCCGGCGAGCTTTTGGCGGATCACGTAGCTGGCTACGGTCCACATTTGTGAGACGGGTACTGGCATGCTGTGAGGGAACCCCTTCTTCTCTACATTTTAGCAGGGAATGGGCATCGGTCTCGGCCCTGGGGATTGGGATTGGCACGGGGGCAGGGCTCTGAGTGCAATTTTATTGATTGCAGCACTCGGGTTGCCGACGACCAACGCTTGAGAAATAATGCGCACGAAGCGGCATCGAAATGCAATTGGCGAAAAAAGCCGACCGGAGTCGAGCTATCGCCTATTGGGTGACCACGGCTCTGCTCGCCTTCGAACTTTGTCTTGGGGGGATGTGGGACGTTTGGAAGGTGCCGCAGGTTCGCGGAGCTGGTGTATCTGATTGTGATGATTGGAGTCACCACAGCCTCGTGGGCATTACGGCCACCCGCCCGCCGCAATTTCCCGGCTTATTGAGCCGGACGTGATGCCATCGATCGCAGGGCTTGGTGCGCTTTTTTCGGGAGAGCGTGAGGTTTGTGGCAGACCTCACCCCGTTCGTGATGATCTAGTCAAACCACGAGTGGGTCGCCCGCCTTGGGCGAGTTCCCCTTGACTACTGCCGTTTGGGATGAAAGCGGGCCGTCTCGGTCTTTGCCTTCAGATCATAGTGCGTGTAAGTGACGTCATGCTCGCCTACGACGATCGGTTCAACATCGGCAGGAATTATCCAAATCTTCTGGGGGTCGACGGCGATGCTGTTGTCGTAGAGGATCGTCTGGCGATCGAACCTGGCTTTGCACACGTCCCGCTCTTGGGCTGCAGTCTGCAGATCCGCCTTGGTGCTTTCCAGCTGAGCTTGCACCGGATTTTTTTCCAGTTCAGCGGTGAGTTTCTGTAGCGCCGCTTTTTCGGCAGACCGAGCGGCAGCACGCTTCACAACGGGTGTGACAAAGACATAGGAGATCAGAGTCGTAACCAGGCAGCCTGCGGCGAAACAGAGCGCGTACTTCTGCCACTGGGTCTTTTCTATCAAATCGTTGGTTTCAAACATTTCCTCCTCCCGATGACCTGCTCTATGTCCGAGACTACCTTGCAACGTCTACGTTTCCTATAGCTCAAATTGGACATTCGTGATGTTATGGAGCCCAGCACGTCGCAGAGACATGGACGAACGCTTGAATCAACGCAGTGAGGCGACAGAATACGAATCTGGTCACTCAGGCTTTCCCGAACGGCGAGCAGTGGTTTCAGAGTTCGATTTCACTACTCCAGAACCGCGCGTCCCTGGTACCCACTCCCTGCAGAGAACGCAAGGATGAAGCACTCTCAATCGTGGCGATGGCAGCAGACCAAAGGGTGTGCCAAACCGCCTGATATTTGCTCAAGTTGTACCGATCAAACGGAAGCAGGGCCGGCAGGCGTCTTCAAACACTCGGACAATTTCCAGAACGCAACACCGTAAGCAGTCTCATCGTTGACACAGCATCGCAGTACGACCGGGCTCGTACCAGCACCTCTGAAGAGTGCGAGCAATGGAGCCGCGAGTTTCGGGCCGAATGGCAAGTCGACTGACGCTGCACGATCAAAGAGGGTGCGAAACACTCCCCAGCGTCGCTGAAGCTGCTCGAAGGGTTTCGGTGGAAAGACCACTATGACATTATCCGGCTTACCTCGTGCGCCAATCTGTTCGTATTCCCAGCGTAGTCCGGGAGTGGACCCCAGGATCGAAACCACGCAAGCAGATTCCTCAAGATACTTTCGAATGCAGTCGCGCCATTGAGACTCCTCAACATATTCTCTGGCCGCACCCAGAGGACTGAGATTCTCGCCGGGCTTACCGACGGCGATAACCGGACCAAGTTTCCAGATGCAGTTTACGACGTACTCCTCGAGCGTAAAGGCCTCTTTTGCAGCGTGGAAGAACCACAACAACCGCGGATTTCTTTGGAGAATAAGATCGTCGTCTTCGAAGGATCGCAACAGGAGAACCGGAGGCCTGGTATCGAGCTTTCTGACCTCTTGAACGCGAAGCGCCAGTTCCCGTCTCCCGCGAGTCCAGGAACGCCCAGCCCAGCGTGCGAAGGGCAAATAAACCAAGGCAGCAAACAATAGGTGCCCTGTAACGAACGCAACCGGAGCGGCAACCATAACACCTACGATGCCAGTTAGCAGGGACGCTGCGAATGTATGCAGTGCCGTACGCCAACGACCATCCCGCGGAAGCTGCGACCATGCGCTGCGCGTTTCTGGTTTAATCCATAGTGGAGTCCTTCGGCGATGCCAGATAGCCTTTAGGCCGTGCCGAACCGTAATCCAGGTTGGAATCAATAGCAGGATGAGGCCAGCGGCAGCTTCCAGATTTGACTTTGACGTTTCGTCCGGGCGCCGCGCTATCAGGTCCCTCGCAAAGATGACAGTCCCAACTACTGCAAAGAGACTGAGCGCGCTCACGGCCAACGTCATCAACATGACAGCCCACGTGGATCCGTGCTCAATGGCGCGTCCGATCAGAGCGAGGAAAATCGCGGCACAGATCATGGAGAACCACACACCCCAGCTTCGGCTGTCGAGTATGAAAGCAATCAATGCTACCCCGGCAAAGGCGAACGCCAGAATGTTGGGGAATACTGCGGCCACGTCCAATCGCTTGATGGCCACAACTTCGTCGCTGACATCAATGGTTGTGTAGGGCATCGATCTACTGCCTTCAGTCCCTTACCGATAACTTCCCTCTAGAACGGCCGCAAGAATCAAGGAGTTGAGGCGGAGTAGGACTCGCCAAGGCCGCGCAATGACAGTTGCTTCTTGCGAGCACTCGCCGCCATGACGGACCCTATCAGATGGAAAATCTGCGAAGCAATGGCAGACTAAGAGCGTCTCCCGGCGCCTCGGCATTCTCAGGCCACGAGGTGCGCGGGTTCACCGTGGACGAGAAAGGGGCCAGGCCGGAATGAAGTCAGGCCTGCTGCGAGGGCTACCAGGCGGGCTTGCCGTCGGGGAAACGGAAGGTTAGGGTTTCGCCTCCCTTGACCATTTCCCGGGCCAGGATCAGATCCGTGGCGCCCTGCTTGACCTTGGAGCCCTTGATCTCGACTGCTTCATCGGCTTTGAAAGCAATTCCCATCTGGTCGAGGAAGCTCTTGGGACAGAGAAAGATCTGGACAGGGTCTTTCCCTTTGTCGGGATCGGTCTTGGTCACCAGGTAGGCGATGGGCTTAGCGCCTGTAGGCGGAACAAGCTTCAATTCGGCAACCGTGACTTTGATCGTGGTTTCGGTGGCAGTGTCGTATTTGGGAGGCGCCTGAGAAAACGCAGGGGTTGCGGCGGCGACAAGAGCAACGAGCGGGAGAAGGTGCTTGTGAACTCTACAGAGGATCATCTTGGACCCTCCATTCGGGAGCGAATCTTAGTCCGGAACCGAAAGAAAAGCAATGGAATAGTCGGATCGGCTATCGGTCCATCTAGGTCTATCTATAGCTATGCCGGGGGGAACGGCACGCGCCCCTTCGCTGCGCACGAAGGCGTCCGCCCCTACATAACCTACAATCACTGCAACCTGGGGGTGGGGCCGATCGTCTAAGGAACGTGTCCTTTCGTTGGCAACCACGTGCGAGTGGCTCTTGTGCCGACGAAGGAAGTCCGGTACGCTAGTCCCAACATTGGTATGTTTAGTCCCCACCCGAACCTTGCTGATGAAGTGAACCGGGGGATCATCCAGTCGGAGATCGAGGGCGGAGTGTTTCTGAACGAACTGCCGCCGTCGACGGTGCTGGAGATTCAGACGATGCATCATTGCTACCGGGCGGTAATGTTGGGTGGGAGTGAGGCTATGCTGTCGGGGCATCCGGAGTTCTGTCCTGAGCCGGTGCAGGTGGCGATCTCGGGGTCGACCTGGGGCGGGTCGATGCTGAAACTGCAGTTTGTGGGCCGCGGGATGCATCTGGAGTTTCGGCATCCGGAGTATCCGATGCCGATCGTGACGTCGGCCATTCAGGAGATCCGCGACAAGGTAACGCTGCCGCCGATGGAGTTGGATACTCGGGCGCACGGGGCGCATTCCTAACTGCCGGCTTCCGGCTTCCCCGAATCCTTGCCTTTACTCTTCTCTTCTGTCTCATGGCAGTGCTCTGACCGTGACACGAGCGTTTCCCAGAGCGGCAAGCCCTTCACCCTGCGCACGCTCTCGGCACCCCAGTTTCATTGCTTTGCGGGACCAAAGCCCCACGAGAGCTTTTCGGGCGGGCTGCGCCCGTCCCTACATAAGCCGTGATCCGAAACATTGACTTGATGGGACAACATTGACTTGATGGGATTGACACTCTAGTATTCCGGCCAGCAGGCTACAGGCTCCACTTATGGCGCTACTCATTAACTCTCGGGAAGTCTCTCACGTTACCATTCTTGATATTCGAGGGCGCATCGTGCTCGGGGATGAGATTCATTCCCTCCGCGATGCGGTGCGTAACCTGGTGGGTGAGGGCAAGAAAAAGATCATCCTCAATCTGGCAGAGGTGGACTACATCGACAGCTCGGGTGTGGGCGAGCTGGTGGGATGCTTCACCACCGTGCGCAATGCCGGTGGGGAGCTGAAGCTTCTGAACCTGACGCAGAAGGTGCAGGATGTACTGCATGTAACCAAGCTGTATACAGTGTTCGACGTTCGCGATGATGAGTTCCACGCGGTGAAGTCATTCGATTACTACTTCGCGAAGTGATGGTCGGGTGTGAAGGCTGCTGATTGTTCCCGTCTTTCCTGCGCTCCTCGGTCGTCTCCTGGATTGACGCAGGTTTTCGGAGAGCGGGTCAAGTGGAGACGTGTTCGCTCATTCGACGCAGGCTTCGCCTGCTGGGCTCTTCGACAGCGCTCAGGGCGGACTGCGACTATCCCCACAATCGAACCGTTCTTGGCACGTTACACGGCGCCTCTTTCGCGCTACCATAGCGGCAAAACGTCCCAGGGTCACCGGAGTCGCTCGTGCGGGGAGTGGCTGTGTGAATGGCAGTGAAGATCGTCGAACGCTGCAAGAGAAAACTGCCCGGGAACTAGTCTGGACTTCTAATCGAACATTTCAGGGATGGAGCTGCTCGCAATGCGAGTGGAACTCACCGCTGCCCACTTTGCTCAGCGATGCGGATGCGCGTATGGCGTATGACCGGCTGGCGGCGGGGAAGTTTCGCGAGCACAAGTGCGCGGATCATCTGGCGCGGATTGGGTTGGTTGTGGATGACGAAAGCTTTACGGCGCGCATCCGGAAGCTGGTGTCGCAGGGATTCAAGCCGAAGGATGCGGTCGAGTTGTTTCTGCAGGAAGCCGCGCTGGAGTTTCGCAATGAACCGCAGACCCTGGCTCGGGCGAAGGCTGAGGGGGAGGATTTTCTGCGCAGGGTGAAGGCGGGGCTGATTTGAGGATGCTCACCACGAAGATTATCGCGAGTCCCCCAGTCGTTTGACGATGCATTTCAGCGGCTAAAGCCGCTTGAAAGTGAATCGATTATCGCAGCGAGTTGCATGGGTCCTCCGGCGCGCCAAAAACCGCGCGCCTCAGGATGACAAGGCTTGCCAAGAATTTACTCGCCGACAAGTCATTCGTAGCGTAGGGCGACCATGGGGTCGACTTTGGTGGCGCGCTTTGCGGGAATGTAGCACGCCAGCAGCGCCGTTGCGATCAGCAGAGCGATCACCGCGGCGAACGTTAACGGGTCGGTGGCTGTAACACCGAACAATAGCGACGAGAGGCTGCGCGTGATTGCAACGGATCCGGCCAAGCCGATGAGTACGCCGATGCCGATCGTGCGCATGCCTTGACTCAGGATCATCGTCAGGACGTCAGTGGAGCGGGCACCCAGGGCGACGCGAACTCCGATCTCACGCGTGCGGCGGCTGGCTGAGTAGGCCATCACGCCGAAGACGCCCGCGGTTGCGAGCAAGAGCGCGACCATTCCGAAGAAAGCAATCAGGATGACGTTGAAGCGGCGCGAACCCAGCGATGCGGAATAGATCTGCGCGAAGGTCCGGAAGTTCGCCGGCAATTCGGGATTGAGTTCCTGCAACACGTTGCGCGCGGCAGTCGTGACCATGTGTGTGTCGGTATCGGTGAGCATGATGAGCGTGATCACGGGGCGCGGGCGTTGGAACAGATTCACATAGACGGTCGGATGCGGCGGAGCATCGAGTCCGTATTCGTGGACATCGGCGACGACACCGACGACGGTCAGCAGCCGCATGTCGCCGTCCATGTTGCCGAATTGGATAGTGTGGCCGATAGGATCTTCGCCGGGCCAACGGGTGCGCGCAAGCGACTCGCTGATGACGGCGACGTGGGGCGCATCGCGCGTGTCGCGATCATCGAAGAGGCGTCCACGGAGTAGAGGGATCCCGAGTGTCTGGAAATATCCACTCGTGACAACACCGAAGTCCGCAGTACCGAGGCGCTCCTTCTCTTGGAACAACCGGTCGAATTGACGGGAGAGTTCTTCATCGCTGTGCGGAGTTTTGGGGAGTTCGTCCTCGGTCATCAGCAGGAACAGGCCGTCGGGAAGGCCGCCGTCCATGGGGAGGCCGCTGGTGGCGCCGACTTTTTGCACGCCGGGAAGCTGTTTCAGGCGGTCGATCAAATTGGCAAAGAGTGCTACCTGGCCGGTCCTTGACTTCATGTCAGTCCAATTGCGCCAAGGCAGCGAGACGTCCATGGTGACGATTTTGTCGACGCGGAAGCCGGGGTCGACCTCGAGGACTTTTTGCAGGCTCCGGCCGAGTAGCCCGGCACCGATGACTAGGACGAGGGTGATGGCGACTTGTGCGGCGACAATTGCGCGCCCGAGACGTTGGCTGCGTTGTGAACCGGATTGTGGGCGGCCGCCTTCGGCGAGGGCTTCGCGAACGTCGCTCCCGGTTGCGCGGACTGCAGTGAAGATGCCGAGTCCGCAGGCGACAGCGGTGGAGAGCAGAAAGGCAAAACTCAGGACCGGGACATTGATCGAGATACTGTCGAGTCGCGGAAGGTCTTTGGGAGCGAGTGCAATGAGTCCGGACACGCCGGTGAATGCGCCTAGAGTTCCGAGAGTGCCGGCGGCGAGCGACAGCAGGAAGGCTTCGGTCAGGAATTGGCGGATGAGGCGGGTGCGACCGGCACCCAGCGCGCTGCGTACCGCGAGTTCACGCTGGCGAGCGGAGGCTTGGGCGAGCAACAGGTTGGCAACGTTGGCGCAAGCCACGACAAGGAGAAATCCGACAGCCCCGAGCAGAATCAGCAGGGCTGGCCGGGCTTTGCCAGTCATCGAAACCTGCAGGGGAACGACGGCAGCATCTTTGAGGAGGTAGTCGTTTTGTTCCGGTGAGCTGTCATGAATGCGGCGTGCGATGGTGCTGATCTCCGCATTGGCCTGCTGCGGCGTTACGCCGTCGTGGAGGCGCGCGACAGCGTCGTAGTTGTGCGAGGTACGGCTAGGATTCTCACCGTCGAGATCGGCGGGTACATACAGCTCGGCTTCTGAAGGAAATTGAAATCCGTCGGGCAGCACGCCAACGATGGAGTAGATAGCATTGTCGATCTTGATATGTAGCTGAGAGAGAGCAGACGACGAGCCGAGATGTTGTTTCCAATATCCGTGACCAACCAGAGCGACCGGAGCGGCGCCTTTGCGCGCGTCGGTGGAAATGAAGTCGCGTCCGAGGACGGGGCCCACTCGGAAGACCTTCAAAAATTCGGGCGTGACAGCCGCGACCATGGTGCGCGTGGGCTGGGAGCCTCCGGATATCGAGGAAATGTCGGCGCTGTACTTGGCCATCGCCTCAAAACTGCGGTTCTGGTCGCGGAAGTCGTCGAAGTTGGGGTCGGCCAGGCGCGACCATGTGCCATGCGTGTTGATTTCGTGAATGGCCATGATGCGGCCGGGGTCGTTGTAAGGAAGGGGCCGCAGCAGGACTCCATAGACCACGCTGAAGATGGCAGTGGTGGCGCCGATGGCTAGCGCAAGCGTGAGAACGGAAACGGCCGTAAAGCCGGGGCTGCGGCGAAGGATGCGAGAGGCGTGGCGGAGGTCTTGAAAGAGCGTTTGCATTGAGGTATCCGCACCGTGGAATGGTGCAACTGGGATGCCAGGTTTTCAAGATGTAATTGCTTGTCGTTCAGAGAGTTTCTCGGGCCCGAGCGCCAGGGTTTGACCATCGGCGAGATAAGGTGTGCGAAATCGGACAGACGATGTCATTTTTGCCAGCGGGGCAGTGCTAACCCCAGCGGCTGAAGCCAAATCATCCTGCATGCGATTTTCGGCACGACTGAAAGTCGTGCCTTTCCTGTTTTTGCGTCTCGAAAACAGGGCGGAACATGAGCCTTGCCTGGGCGGCTCAGCGCTTGGAAAGAACCTGGACCACTTGTTGGCGGTGGTCGTACATGAGGGGCGAGTCTGGCTCCATGAGGATCCGGACCGTCAAGGCCTGCAGCAGGTAGTTGTGATTCTGGAAGCGTGCCAGCGATTCAGGAGTCGTATGGGTCCATATGTCGCGGTCTTCCTCCTGAAAACGTGCGAGCCACGGGGAGAATTCGGAACCGTCGAACTCCTTTCGGCGGATTACAGAGACGGCGGCAGCCGCGAGGCGATCTTGTTCTCCCTGCGTGAAGACTTCTGTTGCGGTCGCGAGTCGCGCCCGGATGGCTTGAAGAATTGCGTCCGCTTCCTGCTTGGTGAGCTGCGGGTTGTCGGAAAGTGCTGCGAGCAAGTCGCCGGTATGCGCGGTCGCGTGGATCCAGTGCAGGGAGCGATCGTAACCGCGGAGGTCGTGTTCATCTTGTAGATATGCGACCGCTTCCGCGACAAGATTGTGATAACGCTCGGGCCCGAGGAATGGGGATTTGACTTCGCGGCGGGCGATCTCGGAGAGGCAGAGTGCGGAGAAAGATCTTTTCAGAACCGAATCGGTGCCGGACTCGCCGATGCCGCTTTTCAGGTTGGTGCGCCATTCGTCGGTGAGTGCGATCAGCGTTGGCGTGGAGAGTACGTTGCCACGGTAGATCCAGGTTGCGAGGATGGAGTAGGCGAGATCGTCGCGGAGTTCAGGGTCGGGGGAGGCGAGCATCGCGCTGAGTTCGTGAGCGAGGGCGTCGGCAGATTCGTTCTCAGGAACAGCGGCGTGTTGCTTCAGAATCCCGCGCCAGAAGTCTTTGTCATGCTTCGGTTGCGCGGCATGCGCATGGGCGGAGGCAAAGCCGATGAGTAGCAAAAGTACGATTGCAGGCCTGAGGAACATGGCGGTTCTCCGAACGGAAGTAGCCGAGGCGTCTCGGCTCTGATTAGGAAGACGAGAAAGCATAGCAAGAGGTCAACGCCGCCAGCCTGGTCGACTCAAGGCAGGGCGCACACAACCCTCGAATAACATCGTCAAAGAAGGGTACTCGGTTGACTCTATACTTCGGTATAGGGTTGAGAATCTTCCCATGAGAATCGGCGAATTGGCGGGCAAGGCGGGAGTGAACATACAGTCGGTGCGATTTTATGAGCGACGGCGGATCCTGCGGGAGCCTGCGCGGACGGCGTCAGGATATCGGGTGTACTCGAAGGGTGATGTTGAGGACATTCTGTTCGTAAAGCAATGTCAAGAGCTGGGATTTACGTTGAAGGAGATCCAGCCGATGGTGAATCTGCATCGGGCCGCGGCGCGGCTCACGGAGGCGGGTGTGCGGCGTCCCGCGGAGTTTCGTGATATCGGGCAACTGGCGCAGGTGAAGCTCAAGCAGATCGACGAAAAGATGCGCGCGCTGAAGTCGGTGCGGGCGCGGCTGCTGGCGATGATTGACCGGATTGAAACGGTGAGTTCGGTAGGGTGTCCGGGAGCGGCGGCGCCACGGCGTGGGGGCAGTCGGTGAGGCGGGCGCGTTGATTCCAGCAACAATCCCGAACGTTCTCAGAAGAGTTGCGGGAGTATCTCTCCTGCCTTCTCCAGATAGCATTGCGTGAATGCTGACGCGTTGGCAGGCTCTTCTGGTCCGACGTAAATCGTCTTAGCGCGGGCGCGTACGTGTGCGACAAAACTCGCGGCGGGCTCGACCACGCCTGAAGTTCCTATCGCCATGAAGATGGTGCATGCGTCCAGTGCGCGGATTATTCTTTCCAACTCGAACGGTACTTCCCCGAACCAGCAAATGTGAGGACGAATTCCTCCGCCGCAGGCGCACCGGGGAAGCTCGGCCGGCGGCTCGTACAGATGCGCATCGTCAAAGGGTGGACGGGGGCAGGAATCGCAGCGGCTCTTGAAGAGCTCGCCGTGCATGTGGATTACGTTCTTCGAACCCGCTTGCTCGTGGAGATTGTCGACATTCTGCGTGCACAAGAAGAGTCGATCCGCCAATCTTTGCTCCAGCTTTGCTAACGCGAAATGGGCCGGATTAGGCCTGGCGGAGGAAGCGACCTGGCGGCGCATGGAATAGAACTCCCACACCAGCTGCGGATCGCGAGCCCACGCATGAGGAGAAGCAACCTCCTCGATCCGGTAGTTGCGCCATAGTCCATCGGCGCCTCGGAATGTTGGAATTCCACTTTCAGCGCTGACCCCTGCTCCCGTGAGAATGAAAACGCGGTCCGATGGAGATATCGAGATTTCGGATAGTTTCGCCACGCAGCCCGATTCTACGCTGGCGCAAGATTGCTGATTGTTCGTAAAGAGACACATTTTTCCGGTTGACCCTCTAGCTTGGTATAGGCCGCAGACTCCAGGGAGCAGGTTGGGAACGGAGGGAGACAGCCGTGAATTCCATTTCCGCTCGAACTGTTTGGCCGCGGTGGGTTTTTCTGCTGGCGGCACTTGCTGCCTTGGCGCTGGGAATCGCATGGCGTGGGGCGGGGAGGATGATGCGGATGCATGTGGAGGCTGCAAACACAGGTGAGCTCGCAGGTCTGAAGGCAGAGGACGAAACCAAGATTGCTGTTGAAATTACGGGCGTCTCGGGCCAAGAGGAGGCAGGCGGGCACATTCGCGGCACGCTGCTCGAGAAGCACGATGATGCCCACTACGTCCGCACGGCGAATCCGGCTGAGATTTCATGGGGACGGGAAACTGCGCTGGTCATGGGAAAGGCCGAAGACATCCACGCGGGTGCGGTTGTGCACGTCACGGGAACCGTGTTCACGGATCGGAGTGTGCGGGCCAAGCAGATCGTGATCCTCACCGGTTACGTGCAGGTGAAATAGAGCGCGATGCTGGTGTGTGCGATGGGGAACATTGCGGCGCGGATCGCGGTCATGCTTTGTCTTGTGGTGATCGGGCTTCCCTATCTGCTGCATCGCGGGCGGCTGTGGCCGCATTACTGGGCGGGGTACATCGTGCTGGGGTTGTCCTTCTTGCACGCTGGCAGTGTAATGACGGCCATGCGGCGCGCCAATGCCACGGGAATTTGGGCCGCTAGCGGAGCGCTGTCGCTTCTCGCGTTCGAGATTGCTCTGGGATTGAGCTTGCGTGAAAGCGCATGGAAAGAACGCGCTGCTGTACGGAGGATTCATTTCTGGATAGCAGTCTCGTTTGTTTCCTTATTGACGGTGCACTTGTGGCTGAACGCATAACGTCGGCACCCTTCAGCGCACGCGCCCAAAAGGCCCAACTCCATGCCAGTCCCTTCAAAAAGCTTTGACGCAGAGATCGCCGAGAGAACCCGCAGAGAACGCTGAGAAAGACAACTCGAAAGCCAAGGCCTCTGCGGCCTCTGTGGCTTTTCTCCGCGTTCTCTGCGGTTACGTCTTTACCGAATTCGGGAATGCTCTCGACTTTTTCTGGACGCGTGAGCTTCCCCCACGAGGCAACCGCAGTAGATTTGATTACAGGTTGCTTGGCGCGCTCACACACAACCGAGCAGATCAATGGGGCCGCGATCAAGATCCATCGAAGACTCGTGCCGGGACTGCTTGAGTCTGCGTATGAGGCATGTCTGGTCTACGAACTGGAACAGCTTGGTTTGCATGTGCAGCGGCAAAGAGCCGTGCCGCTGATCTATGAATCGGTGAAGCCGGAATGCGGGTTGGCGGACCTGGTCGTTAACCGCGAGGTCGTCGTCGAGATCAAATGCAAGGACATGATTCATCCTGTTGATCAGGCGCAGTTGCTTTCTTGTCTCCGGTTACTGAATCTTCGGGTTGGTCTGCTTCTCAACTTCCATGAGGTTGCGCTTAAGGATGGAATCCGGCGAATGGTGAACAATTATCAGGATTACTCTCCAATTGAGGGCAGCTCTAGACTGCACGAGGTAACCGCTGAGACCGCAGAGAAAACCCGCTGAGTGCGCTAAGGATACCTCGCCGCGTGAACCCCCTCTCATGGCTACTCTTGAACAGCGTGTAAGTTATTGAAAGCATGTGGGTGCATCACTCGCGCTATAAGTTCTGTCTTAGATTTCCTCGGACTTCCACAGGGAAGTCTCAACGTCCACAGTTTCTGCACAACGGCGGCTGTTTTTTGTGTTGCGAGGCGCGACGAAGTCATGGAGAGTGTGTGCAGCGAAACGTGAGAGTTCCTGGCTGGGCCGGATGATTGCGGCAGAGCCAGCGGTAACCGGCGATTCTCGAGAGTGAATGGCCGGGGGGATACATCCAGAAACGCGCTTGCGCGACTGGTTGCCCGGGCCTGCGGCCTCCTCCCCCTTCTGCTCTTCGGAGCAAAAGAAAGGCTGCTGGCCACCGCAAAGTTGTGAGTTGCCATCTCACGATGGCGTCTCGACAACTGGGCTTCGCAGATCGGCACTCGCTTGGGCGGGCGCTGTCGGGTTGAAGCCTCATTGCGCCGCCTCCGCGGTGACAAGGCAGGTCAGGAACACACGAACAATGCGGCCTGGGGTGGCTGGCCCTAGGCCGCATTCTAGTCTGTACTCCTCGCCACGGAACTGCGCGGATATCCACGATTTATCCCTCTCATTGATATTCGTCTTTTGTTCGCCTATACTCAAGAGCAACCCATAAGGGGTAGTCCCGCTTGGCACCCCATGTCATCGAATGTCGCGCCAACTTTTTTTCATTTTGCGACGGTTTTCCAAAGGGTGCGCGTCGCATTCACAAGGGGATTGGCGCTAGGGTTCGCATGACGATTCTTAAAACCAGATTAGGGAATTTTCTTGGCGACTACCGATTACACGATCAGCACGCTTCCGGCGAATGTGGATGCCGAGAAGTCGATCTTGGGCGCGATCCTGCTCGATAACTTTGCGTACAACCAGGCAGCGGAGCATCTGCGCGTCGAAGATTTTTCACTGGATTCGCACCGGCGCATTTATGGGCGCATGGTGGATCTGGCGGAATCGTCGCGGCCGATCGACATGATTACGCTGATCGAGGAACTCGAGCGGCACAAAGAGCTGCAGGCGATCGGTGATGTGGCGTACGTATCGAGCCTGGTCGAGGGCGTGCCGGAGCGGCCTTCGATCGAGCACTACGTCAAGATCGTGCGCGATAAGGCGCTGCTGCGCGGATTGATTTCCGCCGCGAGCGCAGCGATTGCGCGAGCATCGGACCAGACAGACGCTGCGGAAGATGTGCTCAGTGATGCCGAGGCGGCAATTTTTCAGCTCTCGGAAAAGCGCATTGGGCGCGGGTTCATGGGGATCCAGGAGATCGTCCGAGAGAGTATTGGATCAGTCGACGCACTCCTGCAGCGCGGGCAGCGCATCACCGGGCTGGAGACTCACTATACGGATCTGGATGAGATGACCAGCGGCCTGCAGCGTTCCGATCTGGTGATCATTGCGGCGCGGCCTTCGATGGGCAAGACCGCATTCGTAATGAACATTGCGGAGAACGCAGCGATTGAAGATCAGCAGGTCGTGGGAGTGTTCTCGCTGGAAATGTCGCGCGAAGCTCTGCTGATGCGCTTGTTGTGTTCGCAGGCGCGAGTCGATGCTCACAAGATGCGGACAGGATCGTTGTGGCAAGACGATACGAAAAAAGTCGTACGGGCCATGGAACAGCTGGCGCATGCGCCGATCTTCATCGACGACACGCCGGGAATTTCTCTGAGTGAGATGCGTGCCAAGGCGCGCCGGCTGAAGCAATCGCAGGGGCGGCTGGATTTGATCATCGTGGATTACCTGCAGCTGATGTCTGGTGGCGGCAAGCGATTTGAGAACCGCACCCAGGAAGTGTCGGCGATTTCACGCGGGCTGAAAGCGCTTGCAAAAGAGTTGAGCGTTCCAGTGGTCGCACTCTCGCAGTTGAGCCGCGCACCGGAAAGCCGCGGCGGGGATCATCGTCCGCAGCTGGCGGATTTGCGCGAATCGGGATCCATTGAGCAAGATGCCGATCTCGTGATGTTCATCTTCCGCGAGGAAGTTTACAAGCAGGACGATCCGGAGTTGCAGGGGCGAGCGGAGATCATCATTGCCAAACAGCGCAATGGTCCGATCGGGCGGGTGAAGATGGCATTCATCAAGCATTGCACCAGATTTGAGTCACTGGCCGAGGGCGGAATGGCCGGCGAGGAGTAGCCTAGTGATCTACAGGGATCACTGTAGGGCGACCGGGGTAAGTACTGTGGGAACTTCGGTTTGCGAGGGTGGTCCGGAGGATGCTCAGCCTGTGGAAAAGCTTGTGGAAGTGGAAATGACTCGGAAAATTACTTCGGGAAAAGACCGATCGGTCGGTGAGCGGCAGACTCGAAGTCGCTCTTTAAATCCATGAATAGTAACCAGTTATGTAATTCACCCTGCATTAACATGGAGCAACTTCGCCTTCGGCGGTTTTTGTTCCAGTTTTGAGATTTGCACATTTTAAGGTCCTAGCACCTTCGTTTTCACCGCCACTTTAGGGGGCATTTCCAGATGTGCGACTCAACCCCCATCAACGAAACGGCCGATGCGAGCGAGCAGTTTTCGTGATGGCTGCAGGGGGTGCTTCTGAACACTATCCGCCCCGGTGGCGTGCACGAGTAATTGTCATCGATGGAACGTTCCGTCCATCGATTTCCGGTTGTGCTCTGTACCATTTATTCACAGCGGTCGGCCGCTCATCGGCCGCTCGGCTCGCGTCATTCCTGAACTGCAGTTGCTGCCCATCAGCGAACCGCTGAGCTAGAATCGAACCACAGGCGCGCATTCATGACTACAGCAACCCGCACCAACCCGCTCTCCTACCTCACTGACCAGCTCAACGAACTCAAGGCCAAGGGTACGCACTTCAAACTTCGTGTCCTCGAGGACGAGCAGGCACCCGTCTGCACGTTCGACGGGAAGAAAGTCATCAATCTCGCCTCGAACAATTACCTTGGCCTGACCACGCATCCCAAGCTGCGTGAGGCAGCGCTGGAAGCCACCCGCAAGTACGGTGTGGGATCAGGCGCGGTCCGCACGATCGCCGGCACGATGAAGATCCACATGGAGCTGGAAGAGAAGATTGCACGCTTCAAGAACGTCGAGGCCTGCGTAGTCTTTCAATCGGGATTTGCGGCGAATGCAGGCACAGTTTCGGCCGTCCTGGGCAAAGATGATTTCATCATCTCCGACGCGCTGAATCACGCGTCGATCATCGACGGCGCGCGGCTGTCGAAGGCCAAGATCCTGGTCTTCCGCCACAAAGACATCGAGCATGCCGAGGAACAGCTTGCCAGCGTGAAGAACGAGCCGGGGAAAAAACTCCTGATCTCCGACGGTGTCTTCTCCATGGACGGCGACATCGGGCCCCTCCCTGCGCTCTGCGACCTCGCGGAAAAATACTGCGCCATCATGATGGTCGATGACGCGCACGCCTCAGGCGTGCTGGGCCGCAACGGACGCGGCACCATCGATCATTTCAATGTCCATGGCCGCGTGGACATCCAGGTCGGGACTCTCTCGAAGGCGATCGGCGCGCTGGGCGGATACGTCTGCGGCACCCGCGATTTGATCGATTTCCTCTACCACCGTGCCCGACCGTTCCTGTTCTCGACGTCGCATCCGCCGTCGGTTGCGGCGACGTGCATTGCGGCATTCGATGTCCTTGAGCAAGAGCCGGAGCGCATGGAAAAGCTCTGGGAGAACACGCGCTTCTGGAAGAAAGAGCTCGGCCTGCTGGGATTTGACATCGGAGGCAAGACCACGCCCGCCAGCGAGACCCCGATCACGCCACTCATCATCGGCGATGGCAAGCTCACCATGGACTTCTCCCGCGAGTTGTTTAAGGAAGGCGTGTTCGGGACTGGGATCACTTACCCGACCGTGCCCGAGGGGAAGGCTCGGATACGCACCATCATGACGGCGACACACACGAAAGACGAATTACAGAGAGCGCTGGAGGCGCTCAAAAGCGTTGGCACACGAATGAGTATTCTGAACGGTAGATGAGAGTTGTCTACCCTTACCGAAGTCGCGCTGGCCGTGGACTGCCGATGGATTCCAAGTGCCGCAGCGCTCAGCCTGTCAACGGTGCCGGGCACTTGGTGGAGAAGCAGGTGGGCTTGGGTGGAGCCTGGTTTGTTCTTTCGGGGCTGTTGTTTCCGCAGTAGCCCGTCCTTTTCCAATGAATTGGCGGAAGTCTGGGTCCGACTGCAGATCTTTGAAATACCTGCTTTCAGCAACAATGCTGACCCATCCCGCGTCTCGAAGAACTAACCGCCGCAACAGAGAAATTGCTTCCGCCCTCCTGCCACCCAGCGCAGCAACGCCGGCGAGGTTGTATAGCACGTCGTTGATCTCGCGCTCTTCACGTGCCCATTTTTGGGCCAACAAGAGATCTTGCTGGGCTTCCTCGAGCCGCCCCAATCGCTTGAGGATGGCTCCGCGATAGGCATACAGCCGCGAACGATCATTTTCCGGCAGTTCGGCGGGCGACAGAGCGATCGCTTCGCTGTAGGCGCGGAGTGCTTCAACGTCTGTTTCGTGACCCTCTCGCGTGTTGGCAAGATTAACCGCCCGGATGTAGTAGTCCTCCCAGTTTGCGGTGTCGGTAGCATCACTTTTTAACGATGCCCGCCCGCCAACTTTCCGCTGGACTGCTCGAAGGCCATCAAGGATGTCTTCGAGCACCTCGCGATCACTACGCTGACGCCGCGAACTATGCTGGCCCAGGGGTCTTAATGGAATGACCTGGAGCGCGGTTTCGAGCTGGGCCCACTGACCCTCGAAGATGTTAACAAAGACATTCTCGGGAAGTCGGTGGTCTCCTGTTGCGCGGTTGACCGCGGACGCAAGGGCAAACAGGCCTTCCCGGTCCGCCTCGACCGCTTGAAACTGGGCAAGTGGAAAAGTCAGGTCGGCCTTCCGAACGCCGAGCAGAACAGGCACCAGTCGAGCAGCATCGAGAGCCTTGGCCAAGGCACCCGCCTCGAACAAAAGCCATGGCGCTGACAAGTTCTCAGGCGTCAAACAGATGACGCCGAAATTTGTGCTTTTCAAGCGTGCTGAAATCTGCTCGTTCCAACGCTGGCCTGCGTCGATGTCACGCTCGGACACCCAGGGATCGGAACGTTGGACCACGGCCTTTAGCCAGTCACGAAGTTGAATGGCGAGGGACTTGCTCCTCTGGCCTGACCACGAAATAAAAATTTCCAGACTATCTGCCACGTTCTCTCCTTCGCGTGATGATTCCAAGTAACCCGATGAAGAGAGCAGTGAACAATTACATCTCTTTCGATCGCCTGTCAACCGTCCTGAGTTGCGACTCACTCTGGCACTACTTCGATCGCCGAGACGGTCGCGTACCGTGACACTGGGACAAACTCGAGCAGCAGTTTCCCTTGTGCGTTCGGCTCCAGCCCTTTGATCTTGCGAACCAGCGGCCGGTTCTCCCCCGCTTCGTCGAGGATATTCAGCTTCGCCACGATCGTCTTGCCGTTACAAAAGACGTTAAACACGCGCTCCTGCGAAGATGTAGCCTCCTTGCCTTGGGGAAGGTTGACACTTTCCGGTGCGGCATGGTGTTCGATGAAGTGCAGGGTCACGGTGTAGTGGCCGGGCGGAACCGGGATCGCATAAGAAAAGTGTCCCCACCGTTCCGTCTCGTAGAATTCCGGATCGTCTGTACCCTGCGCCGGTTCCTGGTTACTGCTGATCTGTCCTCCCTTGAAGTAGGCATCCGGACTCCACCAGCGGCTGTCGTTTGAGTAATACGGCACATCGCGCGCCACAATCCGCACTGGTCGGATCTGACCGCGCACCCCAGGCAGAATCTCAATGGCCGACAACATGGCGCTGCCATTTCGCCCCGAGAAGCTCAAATGCAGCTGTCCGTCCTTGGATGGGGAGATGTCGTGGAAGACCTTGACCTCCGCGGTTCGCTCTCCTCCCGCATCTGCGAGCACATCGAATTCCTGCAGAAGAATCTCTCCATTCGCGCTGACCGTCATGGTCCGGCTGCCCTCGCCGCCGCCGCCGCTGTTCTCCGGGCCATATAGGGTTTCGGCAAAGTGAAGCCGCAACTCATACACGCCTGGTTTCAGCGGAATGTTGTAGCTGAAATCCCCCTGTCGGCTGTCGCGATAGATAATCGGATCCTGCGTCCGCCAGATGTGCTGTACGGAACTCTGCACGGCGTTTCCGCCGGAGAAATAGGTATCGGGATCCCATAGCTTCCCTGCGTGATCGACATACTTACGCATCGATCCGGCCAGAATGTGGACCTCGTCTCCTACGGGAAGTCCGACCGTGGGCTCGGCAACGGGCTGCTGGTACACCGGGGCGGGGACGACTTGAGCTTTTTGTCTCTTTCCTACCCAAAACGCCGCCGCCAGAAGTCCGCACATCACGATGATTGCGGAACCCAGGAGCCACAACGATCGGGACTTCCAGGTGGTCTTCACGTCGGAGACCTGGACGTGAGCTTCTGTCGGGCTCACGACTGGCATTGCACTATGATCGTTTGGCGCTACCACCCTCTGAAACAGCGGCACGTACTGGCCCACGGGTACGGTGATGTGGATTACGTGCGCGGCTCCCTCGTGGGCATAGAACTCGCTTAGGCGCTTACGCAGACGGTTGGCCTGCACGCGCACAATCGAATCAGTATCCTGATCAAATGAATCCTGCCGGTCGAAGACGTCGACCGCCACGGAATACTCTTTGATCTGGTCAGTTTCTCCCGCGAAGGTCTTTTCGCAAAGATAAGAAAGGAGGTGGCTCAGCGCCGGAGACCGCGCAAAAACAGGCGAGCGCAAAACCGCCTGCAACTCAGCCCGTTCTTCCTCCCAGGATGTCAACGCCGCCGTGGTCGAAGGCACCTGAAACCTCCCAGCACGCTTGGCCCGCGCCTTCTGCTCTTGTTATACGCCTGTTCGCACAATATCGTTCCTGCAAACGGTTAAGTAACCCCTGTAACCCGGCTGTTTTTCTGATTCAAGTGTCACTGTTGCATTTCGCCTCTCATCCAGTAACCACTTGCGATTGCGGAAGTTACACTCGCAACATAGTGTATCTGCGCCGGTCTAACCGGCGCGTAGCGGCTATAGCGTTGTAGCGCTCCGCCATTCGCGGCATAACAGGGTCAGTCGCGGCGAGCAAGACACCCGAACCTGGGCACCCGCGAGAAAGAGGCCAATATGCGGAACACCACACTTAAATTCATGCTGCTGGCGGTATTGCTGACCTTAACAAGGTATAGCGCCGCCGATTCCTGGCCCGAGCAGGGCGGGGTAAAGATGGACGCGATGAGCGTCGCCGATCTGGAGAAGGCTGGCGACCAGGCGCGCGCCGCCAAGGATTACACCTTGGCGATCGACTATTTCCAGGCGGCACTGCGGAAAGACCGCAAAAATGCCGTCCTTTACAACAAGCTCGGACTGGCTGAGCTGCGTAAAGACGACATCGCTTCTGCCCGGCTGGATTTCTTGAAGGCGGTAAAACTGGACTCCAAGTATGCCGAGGCAGTAAACAACGTCGGCGCGGTCGAATACATGCGCAAGAACTACAACTCCGCCGCCAAATACTTCAAGAAGGCGGTCGCCCTGGACGAGAGTCACGCGACCTACCACGTGAACCTCGGGGCGGCCTGGTTCAGCCAGAAGAAGATGGATCGCGCGATCGCCGAATACATGCGTGCCATGGAACTCGATCCTGATGCGCTGCGCCGCGAATCCCGCACCGGCATCGCCGCGCAGATCGCCAGCCCTGAGGAAAGAGCTCAGTACTCTTATCTCCTGGCCAAAGCTTATGCCAAGCGTGGTGACGTGGACGGCTGCCTCCAGTGCCTGAAGCGAGCCAAAGAAGAGGGTTTCCGCAATCTGGCTAACGTTTACCGGGATGAAGAATTTAGCCGCTTGCGCGACAACCCGAAACTGCAGGAGGTGGTACCTCCGCCGATCGTGAAGTAGAACCAGACTTCACGGGCTTCTCCCCTGCCTGGGACAGGGGAGAAGCCCCGGCGGAGGGCGGTGCCCTCCTCAGGGAAACCGACCCACTACGGGTCGGTTTCACTTCATTTCAAAGAGCGTCCGTTTCCATTCCTCTTCCGACGCTGTTTCCGGATGCTCAGCCTTCCAGCGCATCGCGGCCGTAATGCGAGTCCGCCCGCTGGGATGATCATAGAAAATAAACTCTTCCACCGCCCCAGGATCGAGCTTCCGATACTCTCCCAGCAGCATATCCACATTAGCCTCGGCATCGGGCTGACGGGCGGCATTGAGCCCGTACATGTCGGCCTCGTATTCCATCGTGCGCGTGACTGTGTTGGTTACCGGGGTGGCAAGGAAAAAGAACAGAGAAAAAACGATAGCCGCCAGCGGCAGCACCGCAATATCTCCGACCTCCCGAATATCCCAAGCTGCCCCCCAGCGCGTTAGAGCAAAATTGATTCCCCAGTTCACGAACGCGAACGCGATCACCATTAACACCCCGAACATCACCAGACCCTTGTAGGAGTGATTGAGGACGTAATGCCCCATCTCGTGCCCCATGGTTGTCGCGATTTCGGGCAGCGTGCAGCGATTCAGAAGATTGTCATTTAATGAGATCCGCATGGTATGGGCGAATCCACTGACATTCGCGCTTACTCGCCTGGATTGGCGGGAAGCATCAAATTCGTAGACATCCTTAGCCGGAATTCCGTTCGCGCGCGCCATCTGGAGAATGGGGTCGCGTACTTTCGCGTCCTCGAGCAATCGATACTTATTGAATAGCGGCGCAATGTAGACAGGAGCAATCAGCGCAACGAACGCGGCGAACACAATCATCAGGACTGCACCCCAAACCCACCAGTTCTTTCCCAGTCGCCTGACCAGGCCGAACAACGGCACGATGAGAATTGCGCCCAGGACGATGCTCACCAAAAATGCGACGATTTGGTCACGCATCCATTGGCCGAAGTCCTGATTCAGTAGCCCGTATTTGTGCTCGCGGAAGTAGCCTTCATACAAATTGAGGGGAAACGTCAGCACGGAAACAACCACGATGAACTGCACCCAGTACAGTGCCGTCTGGATAGGCCGGAACCGCGTGATCTTTTCGGCTAGATTGCGCATCTTCGCCGACCAGCGGAATTCCAGAAGCAGCCACATGACGAAGGCTGAGACCAGAAAATCCCACAGAATCAACCAGTAACCACCCTCGAAATAGGCGTTCGAGCGCGCACGCTCAGTGGGCGGCATCTTGGCCAGATATGCGTCCACTGCGGCCTTGATGTCGAACGATTGCGATGCTTGCGGCGACGTTGTGGCTTGACCCGCCGCTCCACTCATCTGGCCCGCAGTGAAGGCGCTGAACGACAGGATGAAGAATAGTAGCCAAGCAACAATTCGGTTCATGAAGGCCTCCGAAATTGCAGAAGCGCTGTTCAGGAATGAGGCGCGTCAGTCCATCCCGTAAACGATCTTTCCTCCCACGATCGTAGCCATCACTTTCCCCGTAAGCTGCCATCCATCGAATGGCGTGTTCCGGGAGATCGAGCGAGAGTTCGCGGCTTCGAACGTCCAGCGCTTTTTCGGGTCGAGGATGGTTACGTCGGCAAAGCTGCCGCGGGCCAGCGAGCCGCGTCCGCTCAGGTCGAAGACTCGGGCCGGCCCGGAAGTGAAGAGTTCTACGATTCGCGGGAGCGGGATCCGGCGCTCGCCATGCAGTTTGGTAATCGCCAGCGCCAGAGCCGTTTCCAGGCCGGTAATGCCGAAAGCGGCGCGCTCAAATTCCACCACTTTTTCGTGCGGGGCATGCGGAGCATGATCGGTGGCAATTGCGTCCACCGTTCCATCCGCCAAGGCGACGAGGATGGCCTCGCGATCCGCCGCAGAGCGCAGCGGCGGATTCATCTTGCAGTTCGTGTCGTATTGACCGACGTTCTCGTCAATCAAGGCGAAATGGTGCGGAGTGACTTCGCATGTGACGCGCGCCTTGGCTCGCTTGCCGCGGCGCACGGCTTTAAGCGCGTCTGCGGTGGAGAGATGCGCAACATGGAGTCGCGATTCCCGCACCTGTTGCGCCAGCGTGACATCGCGATCCACAATCGTCGCCTCGGCCGAAGCCGGCATGGCGCGTAGCCCCAGCCGAAAGCTCGTCGCGCCCGCATGCATCGAGCAGTTCTCAGTCATGCGCGTGTCTTCCGCGTGTTGCACGACCGGGAAATTCAGCTCTGCGCCGAGCCGCAGGGCCATGCGCATGATGTCGTCATCGAGGATAGGTTTTCCGTCATCCGTAACAGCAACCGCGCCTGCGCGCCGTAGTGCCGCAAAATCCGTCAGTGTTCCGCCTTTGCTCCCGCGCGTCGCAGCGGCGATTGGAAACACGTTCACCAGTGCTCCGCGCTCGGCCTGCCGCAGCCAACTCACCCACTCGGGTGTGTCAACCACTGGATGGGTATTAGGCATGGTGCAAACGGAAGTGAAGCCACCCGCCGCTGCCGTTAGCGTACCCGTGGCGATTGTCTCCTTGTAGCCCTGCCCAGGTTCGCGCAGGTGCACATGCAGGTCGATAAATCCGGGTGCGACGACCAGTCCCTTCGCATCGAGTTTCTCGTCCGCCCCTCCACGGATCTTGTTCGGAGGCGCCACCTCTGCCACGCGCCCGTCGCACAAGAGCACATCCATCGGCGCATTAATTTTGGCCGCCGGATCAATCACATGCCCGCCCTTGATCAAGAGGCTTCTGTGTTCAGGTCGTGTCATCGCACCCTGCTTTGTCATCCTGAGGCGCGCGCATTTTGCGCGCCGGAGGACCTATGCAACTGCCGCTTGCGCAAAAACGGCAAGGAGAATCGCCGCCTGCGCCGTATCCGTGGTGATTCGCGTAAATCCGGGGCTCATCGCGCCTTCCCCAGCGCCCGCGCCAGGATGGCCATCCGCGTGGGAACTCCGTTATGGACTTCATCGACGATGACTGACTGCGGCCCATCAGCCACTTCCGCCGTCAATTCCAGCCCTCGGATGATGGGCCCGGGATGCATCACGATCGCATCTCGTTTTGCCAGCTTCAAACGCCCCGCCGTCATCTGATACCGGGCAATATAGTCCTGTAAACGAATCTTCTGTCCCGCCAGACGTTCTTTTTGTACGCGCAGCAGCATGACCACGTCCGTTCCGCGCAGCGCATCTTCGATGTGCCGCGTGACCCGCAGGGCCGGCGTGAGTGTGGCCGCAACCTCGGGAACAAACTCTGGAGGACCGCAGAGCGTGATCTTCACTCCGAACCGCGTTAACAGATGGCAAGCACTGCGCGCTACACGGCTGTGAAAGATGTCTCCAATAATCGTCGCCTGCAAGCCTCGGAATGATTTCTTATGCTTCAGAATCGTCACCCCATCGAGCAAAGCCTGCGACGGATGCTCGTGCATTCCATCGCCGGCATTGACGATCGGGATATTCACGTGCGTGGCCATGAGATGGGGCGCACCCGCTGACGGATGCCGCATCACGATGCAGTCCGCCCCCACGGCACGGAGCGTGTATCCGGTGTCGATCACCGACTCGCCTTTCTCGATGCTCGATCCCGAGGACTGCACAAGCGTAGTGGTCGCGCCCAGCGCCTTGGCTGCGAATTCAAAGGAAGTGCGGGTCCGCGTCGATGCTTCGTAAAACAGAAGCACTACGCGCTTGCCTCGAAGCAAAGGGCGCGGCTTCTGCGGATTCATCCGCCTCGCCAACTTCAGCAGGCCCTCGATTTCTTTTGTATCGAGGTGTTCGATCCCTAGCAGTGATCCGCGCGCGGGCGTATTCATCGAGACGGGTTCAGCGACAAAAATGCAAACGCTGCATCATACGCGCCGACCGCGAACGCCGCAAGACCTGCCGTCACTCCCAAACATCGAACGGATGTCCCGCTTCTCGCCGCCTTTGACAGAAGCAGGACTTCCAAGACCCCTCAACCGACTCCCTCTCGGGATGCTCTTCTCCTACATTTGCATTTACAATCCTTGCGGCAACCGGCCATCCAGAAAGTCTTGCCTTTGCAAAATCCTATCCCCGTCGCCGTGGTAGGCGTGGGCGTCTTCGGACGAAATCACGCGCGTATCTATAAGGAACTTGAACTCCAGGGAGAGCCGGTCCGGCTACTGGGAGTCGTCGATCCTGACACCGGCCGCGCTGACGCCGTCGCGCGCGAATTCCAATGTAAGGCCTTCGGCTCGGTCGCTCAGTTGATTACCACCCACAGTGAAGTTCAGGCAGCCTCCGTCGCGGTCCCCACAGTCCATCATCTCGAAGTCTCTCGTGAATTGATGAAAGCCGGCGTGGACGTACTCATCGAAAAGCCGGTCGCGACTACGCTGGACCAGGCTGACGAACTGGCGAAACTTGCAACGGACCACAAAAGAATCGTGCAGGTCGGCCACCTGGAGCGCTTCAACCCTGCGGTGCAGGCGACTATTCCGATCCTCACCCAACCAATGTTTTTCGAAGGCCATCGCCTGAGTGTCTTCACTCCGCGCTCGCTCGATGTCGACGTCGTCCTCGACCTTATGATTCACGACCTCGACATCGTGCTGGCATTCGCCAACTCACCGGTGCGAGAGGTCCGTGCCGTAGGGCTTCCCGTGCTTTCCGGCAAAGTCGACATCGCCAACGTGCGCATCGAGTTCGAATCGGGCTGCATCGCCAACTTCACCGCGAGTCGGGTTTCCACCGAGCGCGTCCGCAAGCTGCGCTTCTTCCAGCCGCGTCAGTACATTTCTCTGGACTACGGCCGCCAGGAAGTCCTGGTGTTCACGGTTGGGTCTGGCGAGGCTTCGGTCGGAACACCTTCGGTGAATCCGCAAATCGGCGTCAACAAGCTGGCGGTCGCCGCGGAAGAACCGCTGCACGCCCAGCTGAAATCGTTCCTGCGGGCGGTGCGGCAGCGATCAACTCCCACAGTATCGCTTGAGGATGGCCGCCGCGCGCTCGCACTCGCGTTGGACATTCTGGCGGCCATCCGCGAGCACAGCAAGAAGGTGGATCTGCCGGGAATCAACAAACACAGACACTGACATTCTTTACAGACTGATTCTGACGGATAAGACCTTAGAATTGGGCTGCGTTATGCTTGGCGATCTGTGACATCCATCGCTTGTTTACATATGTTTACACGCCAAAGTCGCGGCCCAAATGTCAGCAGCGAAATCGCACGAAAGATGCGAAAATGAAGATAACTTGGTTGTACAGCAGCGCGCCGTTGGCCGTCCTTCCAGGAGGAGTCCGGATGCAACGCCGCGAGTCTATTTAGTGTCCAATAACTGGCGGATACAGCTAAGTCCCATTAGCTAAACGAGCGCATGCCAATCACGCAGATACCATTCCAGGATCCAGTTGCCCCGCCAGAAAAAGGCCAGCCTGAGCAGCTGGAACTGTATGCGCAACGGGACTGGGAAGCGGCGTATCGGGACCTGGATGCGCGGGTGCCACACCTGCTGATCCAACTGCAGGATGATTTGCAGCGTTCGCGGCGGCGCGAGGCAGCGTGGATTTCCCTTCTCGTTCACATTCTTCTGGTCATCTTCATCCTAAATTTTCCAACCATCCGAAAGTACTTGCCGTTCCAAACGGTCGTTGTTCTGCCGCAGAGCTTCGCCAAAGACCGGGGCATTACGTTTCTGACCCTGCCGCCGGACGAGCAAAAGTTGACTCGCAGGCCGAACACAAATATCGCTTCAGACAAGGATCGAATCGCGACGTCGAAACGTCCGGAGCTGGATCCGAAGGAACTTCGGAAGCTGCTACCGTCCCCGCCCCCTGGCGCTCCTGGTCTGCAGGGACCGAATGCAGCACAGCCTTCCCCGCCGCAAGCGATGATGCAGAATCCGGCGCAGGGTGCCCCGTCGGCGCCGCGTCCGCAGCTTGAGAACAATCAGACCGCGCAACTGCAGGCACCTGCCCAACCGGAAAAATCGTTCAGCAAATACACGCAGGGCATGAGCCCCGGCTCGGTCATTCAGCAGGCTACCCAAGCTGCCGCAGCACGGCGTGGCATGGGCGGTGGCCAGGAAGGAGATTTCGGACTCGGTACTGGCGCTCACGGTCGGCAGGTCGGGGCGTTTGACATTCTGAGCGACACGCAGGGAGTCGACTTCGGACCCTATTTGCAGCGCATTCTTCAAGAAGTGCGCGAAAACTGGTATCACCTCATCCCCGAATCCGCCGAGATGAAGAAAGGCAAGCTGGCAATTGAATTTGCGATCACGAAAGACGGGCAGGTTGCCGGTATGCGACTCGTTCTCTCGTCCGGCGATGCGGCGCTTGATCGGCCGGCATGGGGCAGCATCACCGGTTCCAATCCCTTTCCGCCCCTTCCCAACGAGTTCACCGGCCCATACCTGGCGCTCCGCTTCCGCTTCTACTACAACCCCGACAAAGCAGACCTGGAATAGAACATCTGAGAGTCAATCTTTTCCAGGCAGGACAGACTCAGTAATACTCACCTGCTCAGATTTTCCCCATTCCTCGAGAGTTAATGGCGCACAAGGGGGCAACACTTTGACTCATTCGAAGGATTCGATTTCGGCAGCATCTCGATGCGTGCGGTTCTGTTCGGGGAGCCACCGCTAAGGACTTAGTCGGCCTTGTCACGCTGCGCCGCGTCTTTGGGGGCGAGGGACCCATGCATTCTGCCCGCGGTACCGTTGCAATCCAGGAATGCAGAGGTTCCTTCGGACCGCGAAAAACGCGGTCCTCACGATAACAAGGGGATGGGCAACCCAACGCGCAAAGGCGGCTGACGCATGGCCCTACCACACCCTGCACTGGTTCTGATTCACCATCGGCTGCCCCGCTTTGCAGTGAAAGGCCTCCTGAAACTGCGGCATGTTGGAGACGACCCCGTTGGTGCGATACTTCTCTGGAGAGTGGGGATCAACGGTCGCGCGCAGGCGCTTGCTCTCGTCGCGCACATGCCCGCACCAACTCTGCCCGTACCCAACGAAGAATCGTTGCTCGGGCGTGAGCCCATCGATCGGGTCCAGTTTCTGCCCCTTGGTGTCGTCCTTCCACGCCATATAAGCGAGCAGCACTCCGCCTAAATCAGCCACATCCTCGCCGAGCGTGAGTTTCCCGTTGATGTGGATGTCATCGACGACCACGTACTTCGAATACTGATCTGAGATGCAGCTGGCGCGTTTCTCGAACTCCTTCGCGTCTTCTGGAGTCCACCAGTCCCGCAGATTCCCCTGGGCATCGAACTGCCGGCCTTCGTCGTCGAAGCCGTGCGTTAGCTCGTGCCCCACGGTGCCGCCGGTGTCGCCGTAGTTGGGAGCCGCGTCCGACTCGGGATCAAACGCCGGAGGCTGCAGCACGCCGGCAGGGAAGTTGATGTCATTCATCTGCGGGTTGTAATAAGCGTTCACCGTCGGCGGAGTCATGTCCCACTCGCCCTTATCCACGGGCTTGCCAATTTTCCCGAGCTGGCGATTGAATTCAAACTGCCGCGCCCGCTCCACGTTGCCCAGACTGTCTCCGCGCACGATCTCGAGCTTCGAGTAGTCGCGCCATTTATCGGGATAGCCGATTTTGTTGGCCATCGCCTTCAGCTTGATGAGGGCCTGCTGCTTGGTAGTCGGCGACATCCAGCTCAGGGTGTTGATGTCCTGCTCCATTGCCGCGCGAATTTCATTGACGACCTTCAGCGCCTGCTGCTTGGCTTGCGGAGAAAAATACTTCTCGACGTAGGCTTGCCCCAGCGCCTCTCCAAGGTAGTCATCGACATCTTCGGTGCAGCGCTTCCAGCGCGGTTTCAGCTGCTGCTGGCCCTGCAGAGTCTTGCCATAGAAGGCAAAGTTCTCGTTCAGAAAGGGGGAGGAAAGATGCGCGGCACTGCTGTGCACCAGATGCCAACGCAAATAAGTTTTCCAGTCGTCGAGGCTGGCCTTCCCAATCTCTTCATTCAGTGTCTTGAAGAAATTCGGCACGGCAACATTCAGGGACGTCAGAGAAGGCAGTCCGACTTTCGTGAAATAAATCTGCCATTGGAATTCGGGCGAGATCTTCTCCAGCTCGGTGCTGGTCAGCTTGTGATCCAGGTTCTTTGGATCGCGTCGTTCGACCCGGGTCAACGACCCTTTCGCCAAGTTGGTCTCAATTCGCATCACCGTCTGGGCCTCGGCCGCAGCCACATCGGATTTATCGCCAAGGAGTTCGAACATCTTCTGCACATGAGCAAGGTAGGCTTTCCGCAACTCTTCTGACTTGGCGTCAGTCTTCAGGTAATAGTCACGATCGGGAAGACCCAGCCCGCCCTGATCGGCGTTGGCGACAACCTGGCTGGCATCGCGAAAATCCTGTATCGATTCGAAACGAAAGAGGACATTGTTGGTAGACATGACGGACGCCGCGTCGGCCAGTTCGGCCTTCGATCCGATCTTCGCAATGCGATCCAGCTCGGGCTTGAGCGGTTCAATGCCTCGATCCTCAATCGCCTTCTCATCCATGCAGGAGGCGTAGTAGTCGCCAATCTTCTGATTCACTGCATTGCGCCCCGCATCCGGCGCAGATGCCGCTTCCAGGATCCCGCGCAGCTGTTCCTTGTTCTCATCTTCCATCTTCGAGTACAAATCCCACGACGACTGGTCCGGAGGAATGGGATTGTTCTTGATCCATCCGCCGCAGGCGTACTCGAAGAAATCCACGCAAGGATCAAGTGTCCGATCCATCGCCGTGATATCAAGCGCGGGTGTGTGCGTCGCAGTAGCCTGCTGTGCATTGCCAGCCGGAGAAAGGCAGAGGTAGAGGAGGAATGCAACCACACCAAAGCGCAGAACTTTCATCGAAGGCTCCATGGCAAGAATGAATCTAAAACAGCGGGACGCAAGAGTATAGAACTTTGGGCCCGGAGAGTGTGTCAAATCGTTCGCTGACACTCGCGAGTCACCCTGAGCAGAGCAATAGATATCGAAGACGCCTGATCCGATTGATCATCATCCCTTGCGCAGGTGGATTGATCCATCGCCCGTGCGGATAGTTAGCAGGCTTCCGCCGCCGTTCAGCTTTCCGTGAATCTCATTCTGGCGAATCTTTCCTTCGGTCGTGACCGGCATATCGAGATCAATGTGACCGTCGCTCGTGTGCAGATCCACATCCGCTGACAGGTCACCGGGAACTTCCAGCGACACGCTACCATCGCCCGTCTCAAGGCGCCAGCCGCTAGCAAGAGATGAACCGTTCTTGGCGCGAACGTCAACATGCCCATCGCCGGTCTTCAATCCCAGTTCGTCAAAGCGTCCACTTGCCTGGATGTGCCCATCGCCGGTCGTCGCGTGCAGCTTGCCGTCTACACCATCCAGGTTGATGGATCCGTCTCCGGTGTGCAGGTCCATCTCGCCCTTTAGTCCGGCCACATCGATCTTCCCGTCGCCAGTACGGAGATTTGCTCGGCCTTCACGTGGCATCTGGATGATGATGTCAACGCGATGCTGCCCCCATTCGATATTGAAGTTGTGATGTGGATAGTGCACCTCGATTTCAACCGAATCGCCCGTCTGGTGCTCATCGACGCGAATACCGCCTTCCCCGATTTTGTAGTTGCTGGTGATCACCCTCGCTTCGATCGTGTTCTGGTCCCAAGTGGTCACGCGAATGTTCGCGTCCGAGGTTTCGACACGCAAATCGGGCCTGCCGCTAATCTTGTAGGTTTTCGACCACTCCTCAGCGCGTACAGATACGACCGCAAGACTGCAGGCAAGAACTGCCAGCGATGCACGGACGACAAGTGATTTCATGGAACTCCTCCGGCGGGAAAGCACACCTTCGCCCGCCCTGTTAGACGTGGTTACGCGGAATCAGTGAGGTTGGTTCCGCCAACCTGTTTTTCCGCTGAATTGGGACGGATATAGGCCAAGCGGATCAACGTACGCTCCGAAAATGGCAGGTACAGCAAACCGGCACTGGCGGCGAAGGCCGCCCCAAGTCCTATGTCCTCCGCCAGTAGAAATGGCGCAATTGCCCAGAGCTGATCCAGGGCGAGAACAAAGGGGAACATCCGGCGAAACTTCTCGTCCAGCCGCTGGTAGTCGAACCCTATGGCAGACAGCAGATAGCAGCGCAGCGGAATTCCGACGCCGGCTGTAATCATTACGGCTCCGACGAGGGTGGTCGCGCCCCAATAGGGCAAAAACGAGTCAGCAATTCGTTGCACTTCTCTCAGCCGAAACAAGGCTGCGAGATAAAAGCACAGATACATGATTTGAATCAGCGCGAACAGGCCGCGCGTCAATCCACGGCGAGGGATCGGAACCTCGAGCTCCGGGTGGAGTGGGGCTGTGGGCGAATCAGGCTCCGAATGCGCCGCCGCAGAAATGGCTGCGCTGGCATCGGCGGCAACTCCGTACGGCTGCGTGGTAGGAAGAGACGTGGCGGGTTCAGGAGAACCCTGAACCGGCGCCTGCACGGGAGCAATAAACCGATATCCGCGCCGGGCCAGTGTCTCCACAAAGCGCGGGCTTGCAGCCGAGTCTCCCAACGCTTCGCGGACTTTATTGATGGCCGTGTTCAGGCTGTGGTCAAAGTCGACGAAGGTGTCCGATGCCCACAACTTCTGCCGCAGTTCTTCGCGCGTGACCACGTCGCCCGCGCGCTCCAGCAGAAGGGTTAAAACCTGAATGGGCTGTCCTTGCAAACGGAGTCGGACTCCGCTCTTCCGCAGTTCGCCAGTGTTGAAGTCGAGCTCGAATACACCAAACCGCGCGATCCGGATGTTGTTGGGCTGCGCTGCCATTACGACGACGTAGTGTAGCACCGAGAGGGAGAGGCGGTCTTAAGGTGTTGGGTCGTAAGTCTTCGGCCCGGGCTTGTGACTGCCCGCAGCTCTTGGGGACCGACGGCGAGCTACACTCGCGGAGCCTCCAAGCCGGCGACGAACAGCAAAGACCCGCCCACAGCGCTACAATATCCGCGTGCTCATGCCAAAGTCCGAACAAGACGCTGCGCACAAGCACCACCGGCATGCCGTGTATGCATCCGAGACCACGGGACTGCTTCTGATCGCCGTGGTGCTGCTGGTCCTTACCCTGATTCGCTACTGGCGCGAAATTCACTGGAGCCTGCGCTGAACGTGGGTTCAGACTCGGCTCAGATACCATCCCCCGATCCGCTGCTCGTCGTCATCCTTGGCCCTACCGCGAGTGGAAAGACAGCCCTGTCACTCGCCGTCGCGGAAAAATTCAATGGTGAAATCGTCAACTGCGATTCGGTCGCAATGTACCGAGAATTCGACATTGGAACGGCAAAGCCAAGCCTCGCCGACCGCGCTCGCGTGCCGCACCATCTTTTTGACTGTATCGATCCCACGCAAGATGTCACGGCAGGAGAGTACGCAAGGCAGGCACGGCAGATTTTGCAGGAGATCAAGTCGCGGGAGCGCCTGCCGATCGTCGTCGGAGGAACCGGACTCTATCTTCGCGCGCTCCTCGAAGGACTTTTCGCCGGCCCGGAGCGCTCCGAACAATTACGGGAGCGACTGCGGCAACGAGCCGCGGAGCGGGGCTCGAATTACCTGCACCGGATCTTGTCGCGCCTCGATTACCCCACTGCCGAAAAGATTCATCCCAACGATGTTCCCAAGCTGATCCGTGCGCTCGAGGTGTGCCTCGAGTCACGACAAAAGATGTCCGAACTATGGCAGCAAGGAAGAGACCCGCTGCGCGGATTCCGTATCCAGCGGCTTGGCCTGGATCTCGATCGCGCCGCTCTCTATGCACGCATCAACGAGCGCGCCGAGCGGATGCTCGAAATGGGCCTAATCGACGAAGCTAAGGAGTTAATTGGCAAGTACGGTGCTAACGCAGGCCCGCTAGGCTCGCTAGGTTACAAACAAGCCGCCGAGTTTCTGCGAGGTGGCCTACTGCGTGAGCAGATAATCCCAGCGCTTCAACAAGGCCACCGCAACTATGCAAAGCGGCAGATGACTTGGTTCCGCCGCGAACCGGAAGTGAGATGGCTGCGAGGATTCGGCGAGGACCCCCAGATCCAGCACGCTGCGATCGAAGCGATCGAATCTTCTCTCCTCCGCCCCAAAGGCCATATCGAAAACAGGTGATCTGAAGTGCTATACCTGACATCGACCCTCCCCTCTGCTATCGTTCCGGCATGCCGAAAATCATATCTGTGCCGCTTCTTGCACTCGTCCTATGCCTGCCCGTGCTTGCAAAAGAAAAATCAAAATCCCCCGCCCCGATCCGCCATAGCAGTGCGGCAGACAAATGGGCCGAGAAGACTCTTCGGAAGCTGAGCGTCGAGGAAAGAGTCGGCCAACTCTTCATGGTCTGGTGCCGCGCCAGCTTTTTAAATGTCGAAAGCCCCGAATACCTCCAGCTGCGCGAGGCGATGGAGAAGTATCACGTGGGCTCATTTGCTATGACCGTGCATGTGGACGGCCCGAACCTCCTGCGCAGCGAGCCATACGAGGCGGCGGAATTGCTCAACCGTCTACAGAAAGATTCGAGGCTGCCTCTGCTCTTCGCGGCAGACTTCGAGCGTGGAGTCGCCACGCGCCTGATGGGAACGACGAATTTCCCCCACGCCATGGCCTTCGGCGCCAACGGCAAGATGGAAGATGCCGAAGCCTTTGGCCGGATCACCGCCCAGGAGGCGCGTGCCGTCGGCGTGCACTGGAATTTCTTTCCCGATGCTGACGTGAATTCGAATCCTGCTAACCCCATCATCAACACGCGATCGTTCGGAGAAGATCCCAAACAGGTCGCAGATCTGGTCACCGCGTACATCAAGGGAGCGCATGAAGGCGGCATGCTCACGACGGTGAAGCATTTCCCCGGTCACGGAGACACGGCCACCGACTCGCATCTCGGAGTCGCCAGCGTGAATGTGGATCGCGCTCATCTCGCATCCATCGAGCTTCCGCCGTTCAAGCAGGCGATTGGCGCTGGCGTTGATTCCGTTATGGTTGCGCACGTAACCGTCCCGGCACTCGATTCCGACCCGAACCATGTCGCCACCATTTCGCCGACCGTGGTCTCGGACCTGCTGGAAAAACAGCTCGGCTTCAAGGGAATCATCGTGACGGACGCCCTGGACATGGCCGGACTGACACACTTATTCGCTAACGACATCGGTCGGGCGGCCGTCGAGGCCTTCAAGGCGGGCAACGACCTGCTGATCATCCCAGCCGATCTGCCGGCTTCGCATGCGGCCATGGTTAAGGCCGTCAAGTCCGGTGAGATTTCTGTCCAGCGCCTGGATCGCTCCGTCCTCAAGATCCTGAAAACAAAGGCGGCTCTCGACCTCAACGAGTCCCGGACGGTAGACCTGAATGCCATCGCGACTGTGGTCGGAAAGCCGCAGAACCTCGCCTTTGGCCAGCAGGTGGCAGACAACGCGGTCACCCTGGTGCGCGACAACGGCAAAATGCTTCCCCTGAAATCGAAGGGAACCGCCAAAGCCGCCCTTCCGTACATAACCAGAGAGGAGACGCATAACGACGTCGTCGCCGTGCTGTTTTCCGAGGACGTACGGTCGGACTCGGGCCGCGCGTTCGCGCGCGAGTTTCATACTCGCGTTCCGGACTCGCGCCTAATTTACGTTGATCCGAGAATCGCCGCCGCGATGAGCGACGAAGTACTAAAGGCAGTTGATGCCGCTCAGACGGTGGTTGCCGCCGTCTACGTGATCCCGATGGCGGGAAAGATCGGCAACTCGGTCGCGATGGCGGATGCGACTGGCACGCTTCTGCAGCAGGTGCTCGATCGCGCCGCGGCGAAGACGACGGTGATCGCTATGGGGAATCCTTACCTGGCAAGCGACTTTCCGAAAATCGAGAACTACGTGTGCACATTCTCCAACGCGACGGTCTCCGAGATCGCAGCCGTAAAAGCGCTCTTCGGAGAGATTCCGATTCGTGGCCACCTTCCGGTCACGATTCCCAACGTCGCTAAGCGTGGCGCGGGGCTCGAACGTCCGGCGCAACTTGCCATGGGAGGCGCGGGCAATGAGCAAAACTAGGGTTTGGCTGATCGGCAGCGCATCGTTCACGTTTGCAATCCTGCTTCTGTCTGCGTGCAGTGTGAACGTGCAGAAAGAGAAGAACGGTCAGGACAGGCAAGTTGACATCAGCACTCCGATGGGCGGCATTCACGTGAGCAAAGAAGTCAGCCCGGAAGACGTCGGCATCGTCGTGTACCCGGGAGCCAGCCTGAAGGAAAAAGGCAACGGCGAAAACAAGAGCGCAAATGTGAGCCTATCCAGCTTCGGCTATGGCTTGCGGGTGATCGCGCTGGAGTATGAATCGAAAGATGCGCCCGAAAAGGTAGTCGCGTTTTACAAGGACCAGCTCACGAAATTTGGAAGCGTTCTCGTCTGCCATACCACCGGATTTGACATGAATGCTGACATCAACAAGCACGACGGAAGTTCGCATGAACTCACCTGCGAGGCAGACCACGGGCACAATATCGAACTGAAGGTCGGAACCAAGGAGAATCAACACATCGTCGCCATTGAGCCTTCTGGCACCGGCTCGAACTTCTCCCTGGTATACGTTCGTACGCACGGAAAGGATGCCGAGATTTAACCCGCTTTGTCTTAGGAGTTTCTATGTTCCGAGTTGCAACTCTACCCCTGTGTATGGCGCTGATGGGCAGCTTGCCTGCCCTGGCGCAAGAAGACGGAAAAGACAAGAACGTCGATGTACGAAGCCCAGTCGGCGACCTGCATGTGGGCAAAGATGCCGATGCGCAGAAGGCCGGGCTGCCGATCTATCCCGGTGCACGTCCACAACACACGGACAGGGATGAACCCCTCAATCTCGCCCTTTCCACCGAAAAGTTCGGGATGAAACTGATCGTCGCCAAATACGAAACAGACGACTCCTCAGAAAAGGTCCTTGCTTTCTACCGCGAGAAGATGAAGAGGTACGGCAGAGTCCTCGAATGCCACAATACTGGTGATCACAGCGGGTTCCACTCCGATGACGACCAGAAGGAAGGTTCGCAGGAACTCAGGTGCGAAGGAGACAATTCGGGACCGGTGCGAGAACTAAAAGTCGGCACTGAAGATAACCAGCACATCGTCGCACTGGAAGAGCCGAAGGGCGGCAAGGTCACCCCGTTTGTGATCGTCTATCTGCGCAAGCACGAAAAGGGAGATATTTGATTCGTCCACATTGAACTTGCCTTAAATGATCCGCGGGCGCCGCCTTCAGCGTCGCGATGAAGGAGCCTCGTTCAGAACTCTTTGCCGCCGCCGTGCAATCCACCTGTCCGAATACAGCGGGACTAGGGGCGCAACTCGCTCCCGGTTGCGCGTCCCAATTCCCTTGCGTTACCTTTCAGAGTTAACTCATCCCGTCGATGGACCAACCCTGCTACAAATGCGCCCAGCTAGTTGAAGAAGGACGGGTCTTCTGCCCGCACTGCAAGGCTCCGCAGATTCGGGTCATTGTCGCAGAACCCGCCACAGTACCCGCTGCCGCGCCGCAACCGTCTGCACTGCCGGCCGCCGAAACGGTGCCGGTGATCGCTGTTCCGATGGGCTGGGACCAGGCTGCGCAACCGTGTGCCGTGGCCGCTCTCATCGGTGCGCTCAGTATGGTGTTCCAGTTAATCGTTCCGGTGATTGCCGCACTCGGAGCAGGATTTCTGGCCGTAGCCTTGTATCGGCGGCGCAATCCCGAAATCGCTGTCCATGCCCGCACCGGCGCCCGCCTGGGAGCCATCTGCGGATTCTTCTGCTTTGGCATGACCGCGATCCTCGCGGCCCTGCGGGTTGCCATCCTGCACGAAGGGGGCAAAATCCGGGCAACCCTTCTTGACGTCATTCAGCAGCAAGCTGCTCGATATCCCGACCCGCAGTTTCAGCCGACACTTGAATTCTTCCGCTCTCCCGCTGGACTGCTTGTCATGCTCGTCTTCTCGCTCATTGTGGGACTGATCATCTTCATTCTTCTCGGTATGCTCGGCGGCACCCTCGGCGGAGTCGGTTTGAGCCGCCGTGACCGAACCTAGCGGATCTTGCATCAAATCGACTCGATTCGAAAGGACAACGCTACATGCGCACCATCGCCCTGTTAACGATCTCAAATATCTTCATGACTTTCGCCTGGTATGGGCATCTGAAATTCCGCGAGGTCGCTCTCTGGAAGGTGGTCGTAATCAGCTGGCTGATCGCCTTTTTCGAATACTGCTTCCAGGTACCAGCCAACCGCATCGGCTCTTACGAATTCACCGCCGCCCAGCTGAAGACAATCCAGGAAGTCATCACGCTGACGGTGTTCGCGGTCTTCTCGGTCTTGTATCTGAAACAGCCCATGCGCTGGAATTACCTGGCCGGCTTCGCCTTGATCGTCGCTGCCGTGGCGGTCATTTTTAGGAAGTGGTGAGCTACCAAAGACCACGTAAAACAGGCGCCTCGGCTGTCCGCGGAGCGAAGCTCCCGCTGCGTCTTACGGCTTCGCGCGCCCGGTAGCCGCCTTCTGCAAAATCGCCATCTGCCCCGCGTGATACAACTCGTGCTGCGCAATCCCATGCAGCATGTGATAAAAGTCGTACCTTTTCCCCGGAACCTGATCGCGTAACCGCGATTCCGAAATCCGAGCCACCGTTTCGACCAGCTCATCGTGTGTGCCTTTTACTTGTGCGACGGCCTGCCGCCATGCCGCATCCGTTGGCATTTTGACCGGAGGGAAATTCTTCGTCCCCTTCATTTGACATTTCTTCCCGCCGAGCCGGATCAAACCGGCACGATCCCACGCTTCAACATGCAACAGAAGCTCCCATATGCTGTGGACATCGTCCAATGGCTTTGCCGACGCTGTCTTCGCGTCGATATCCCTGACCAATTCCAGCACCGCCGGCCCATGCCAAGCGTTTCCGTAAAACGCGCGCCGCAGCTGATCTGCAATGCGAGCAGCTTCCGATCTCCGCGCAGCTTTTTTCTTCTTCATGCCTGCTCCCCGCCGGCGACGATCGCGATTCCCGCCACATCCGCCGCCTCGATCACCTTCTCCCCATCGAGCAGCAAACACTTGCCTGCATCCACGGCCAAACAGGTCGAGCCTGCCGCCTTCATTACTTCGACCGTCTTCACTCCGATCACCGGTACATCGAACCGCATATCCTGATTCGGCTTGGCAATCTTCACGACAGTCAGATCCCGGCTCAGCGTCGACGCATCTCCATGCAACGATCGCATGATCTGTCCCGCGCGCTCGATGGTTGCATCCGTTCCTTCCATCGCCTCCACCGCCACACAGGCTGACTCGGCGATCACCACGGTCTGCCCAATATCATGCTGCGCCAGTTGATGCGCCACCAGACGCCCATATTCAATATTTTTGATTTCCTGCCCGGTAGGCATGCGGCGCGTCGCCACGCCTGGTTTCACGAGAAGGGGATCAAGCAGCCACGTCGATTTTTCCAGCACGATCCCTTCATCGGCCAGGACCTTGGCAACTCCGCCAAGAAGAGAATCCGTATTCCGCGTGGTGAGAGAGAGCAAAACCTTCGCCAGTCTCCAGTCCGGGCGGATACTCGAAAAGATCTGCTTGTGCTTCACCTGGCCCGCCATGATCGCCCGCCGCACGCCTTCGCGCTGAAATGTCTCGATAAGGTTCGAAAGCTCGCCGAGCGACAACCAGTGCACCGCTACCCCGCGCGACTCAATCTCAGGAAGTGTTTCTTCCTTGATCGCGGCGACCACGATGTCGTATCCCTGCGCCAACGCTGCATCCAGCACAAGAAAGGGAAACTTTCCGTTTCCTGCGATCAGCCCGAGCTTTTCCTTTGGTGAAGTCATATCCACTGCGGAAGGCCAGAAGCCCAGCCAGTCTAGCATCCAGTGAATTGCTTTGCGCGCTCTGAGGAATTTCTTCGCGTTCTCTGTGGTTAAAATCTCCAATCGCCATCTGTCAGCCACAGAAGCCGGCCATTCCTGAGAATCTGCCGCTCAGCTGTTATCGATCACCTCGAGATGCCATAATGCTTCGGGCCCAGCTGCCTCCAGGAGACACTAGCTTGCGATCTGCCCTCGCTCCCATACTGCTGATCTTGGTCGCCATCGTGATTCGTCAGGCCGATGCACAGAGCGCCGCGCTCGACACCCGCCGCGCCGAACTCAAACGCCTCCTCAACGACGAATGGGAACATACGCTGCGCAGAGCACCCGAATTTGCCACGATGGTTGGCGACAAGCGCTATAACGACCGCCTGAGCGATTTCTCTGACAAAGCCATCGCCGAGAATCTCGAGCACGAGCGCCAGGCGCTGAAAAAGTTCGAGGCTCTAGACGTCACCGGCTTTCCCGAGCAGGAAAGGCTTAATCAAGCGCTAATGGTGCGTGACCTGCGCGAGACTGTGGAAAGCGCACAATTCAAAAGCTGGGAGATGCCCGTCACCCAGTTTGGCGGGGTTCACCTGGAATACGCCTCGTTGACTTCCAACGTTCCATTTCACACAGTGAAAGACTACGAGAACTACTTGGCGCGTCTCCACCAGATTCCTCGCGTTCTCGACGAGGCCGTCGGGCACATGCGGGACGGCCTGCGCGACAATCTGATGCCTCCGAAGTACCTGCTCGAAAAAGTGGCCGCTCAGGCGCAACAGATCGCGGATGCGCCGCTCGACAAGAGTTCCTTCGCTGTGCCGCTACGAAAATTTCCCGACTCGATTTCCGCGGCTGACCGCTCGCGCCTGCAGGCAAGTGTCGAGGAAGCAGTCAGAACTGAAGTCGCACCCGCGTACGCCAGGTTCGCGAAATTCGTTCGCGAGGATTATGCTCCTCACGGGCGTCTCGAACCCGGTGTCTGGGCCCTTCCCGACGGAGAATCGCGGTACCACTTCGCCGTCCACCACCAGACCACAACCGACTTCACCTCCAGCCAGATCCATGAAATGGGTCTCAAGAGTGTCGCCCAGATCGAACAAGAGATGTTGAAGATCGCCAAGTCCCTTGGTTTCGACGATCTGAAATCATTCAACGCTCACATCCGTCACGACCCCGCACTGCACGCCAAGTCTGGCCGACAACTCCTCGAGCTTTACACGAAATATCGGGATCAGATGTACAACAAACTCCCCGAACTTTTCGGCCGCTTGCCCAAGAACAAGCTCGATGTCGTCCCGATGGAAGAGTTCCGCGCCCCTGACGGCGTCCCCGCCGACTACTCCCTCGGCGCGGGAGATGGCTCTCGCCCCGGCCGCATCAACGTCAATGAATACGCCCCTGAGAAGCGTTTGCTGCTGAACGTCGAGGCCATCGCCTACCACGAAGGTGTTCCCGGCCATCATCTCCAGTTCTCTATCGCCCAGGAACTCACCGACTTGCCTCCTTTCCGCCGCTTTGCGCTCGACCTCAACGCTTACACCGAAGGCTGGGCGTTTTACTCTGAGCGCTTGGGCAAAGAAGCTGGCTTCTATCAGGATCCGTACAGTGACTACGGGCGATTGCAGAACGAAATGTGGCGAGCCGTCCGCTGGGTCGTCGACACCGGAGTCCATTCGAAGCATTGGACCCGCCAGCAGATGATCGATTTCTTCCACGAGCACACCGCGATGGACGACCAGAACATCGAGACCGAAGTGGATCGCTACATTGCCTGGCCTGCGCAGGCCCTCTCCTACAAGATGGGCCAGATGAAAATCCTGGAATTGCGCGATAAGGCTCAGCGCGAACTAGGCCCGAAATTCGACCTGCGAGCCTTCCACGACGCGGTCCTGGACCAAGGCCCCCTTCCGCTGGATCTATTGGAGACGAAAATTACAGAATGGATCAAAGAGAGAAAGTAAGTGTCCCTGAATTTGGGCGGCGTTAGAATGTCACGCAATCCCAGCGTCCTTCGCGGCGTTGCTCAGCGAACTCTGCGGTTAAACGCTCTTCCCGGGACCGAGATCACTTGATAATCCCGCGCTCCGAAGCCTCAATGAACCGGATGAGCATGTCAACGTCCTCGCCGCGGTCCGTTTCCGACTTGAGCTTCTCCAGAGCCTGCGAAGTATTCAGCTTCGAAGCCAGCAAAATCTTGTAAGCGTGGTGAAGTTTTGTAATGCGTTCCTTTGAAAATCCGCGCCGCTGCAGTCCAACTTTGTTCAGGAGATAAGCGTGCGTCTCCCGTGACGCCGAAGTCATCGAGAATGGCAAGACGTCCTGGGTGATCGTTGTCCCGCCCCCAATGTAGGAGTGCGCCCCAATTCGTACGAACTGATGCACCGGGCACAGTGCACCCACGACAGCCCACTCGTCCACGATCACGTGCCCGCCCAGGGTCGCTCCATTCACGAGCATGGAGTGATCACCAATCACGCAGTCGTGCCCAATGTGGGTGTAAGCCATGATCAGGATGTGGCTCCCAACTTTCGTGAGTCCTCCGCCTTTCACTGTGCCGCGATTAATCGTCACGCACTCGCGAATCTCGTTGTGATCGCCAATCTCCAGCCGGGTTGGCTCACCTTTGTAAGTCACATCCTGCGGCGCCATCCCGATCGCCGCGAAGGGAAAAACCCCATTGTCAGATCCGATCTTCGTCGGACCCTCAATCGCGACGTGCGAAACGAGATGACATCCTTCTCCGAGCTCTACCTCCGCCCCGATCACACAGTAGGGCCCAACCTTGCAGGACGCGGGCACCCGCGCACTCGGATGAATGATGGCTGATGGGTGAATGTTGGAAGATGTCATTAGGAATCGGCAGCCGGGATCAGCAAGTCTTTCGTTTGTGTCCCTTTGTGGTGAAAGTTCTTTATTTGAAAGAAATGGTGCCGCGCGCCGGACATCAACCCTCGTCGTCGACAGTATCGTTGGAGGCCCGCCCGCGCGAACTGTCAATCAACTGGCAAGATACGGCCGCCTCCGCCACACGCCGTTCGCCGACGTAAGCGTACCCCTGCATCTTGGCCGCCGTCATTCCCGGAACAACACGCCACCCCTTCACTTCCACTTCCAGTCGCAGTTGATCCCCCGGTCCAACGGGCCGCCGGAATTTCGCCCGGTCAATTCCGGTAAATACCATGACCTTATTTTCGCGGTCTTCGACTTCGGTCAGCAGAAGCGCCCCACCAGCCTGCGCAATCGCCTCCACAATCAGCACACCCGGCATAATCGGCAGCCCAGGGAAGTGCCCGTCGAAGAAGGGCTCGTTGATGGTTACATTCTTGATCGCGACGATCCGCTCTTTGCGCTTAATGTCCAAAACCCGGTCGATCAGCAAGAATGGGTACCGGTGCGGAAGAATCTTCAGAATCTCGTGTATGTCCAACCCGGTCTTGGCCCCGGTAGAAGGCGCTTCCGGTGTAGAGGTACTCTCAGTCATAGTTCGCGTGAAACAGCCTGAAGATTATACTGTACGACTCGTGCATGAGGTCTGCGAAGGCGCTGGATCTCACGTTATTTTGCCCACCGTAGCGCGCACGTCAAAATATGGCTGCCAAAAGAACAACATCACCCTCCTCCGCCGGCCTCGATCGCCTGCACTACTTCGAATCCCGCAACGATGCCTTGCTCCAGACCATCCGCGAATTCGTCGAGATCGAATCGCCCAGCGACAACAAAGCCGCCGCCGACGGTATGGGCTCCTTCCTCGCCGAAAAGTTCGCTGCCCTCGGCGGACGCCCTCACCTGCACCGCGCCGAAGACTTCGGAGACAATCTACAAATCGATTTCCCGGGATCGGCCAACACCAAACCGGTGCTGTTGCTGGGCCATTTCGACACTGTCTATCCTCTGGGAACGCTCGCCAGTATGCCCTTTCGCGTGGACAATGGCCGCGTCTATGGGCCCGGTACGCTCGACATGAAAGCCGGCATAGCCCTCATGCTCTCCGCAATCGAAGCTCTGCAAACTTGGCACGGACAGCTACCGCGTCCGGTTACCGTCTTCCTCGTGTCCGACGAAGAGGTCGGCAGCTACTCGTCCCGCAAAATCACGGAAGATCTGGCCCGGAAATCTGCCGCTGTGCTCGTGCTCGAACCCGCCGCCGGACTTCGTGGCGCGGTCAAAACGGCCCGCAAGGGAGTGGGCGAATACGTTCTCACCGTCAAAGGGATCGCTGCGCATGCCGGACTCGATCCGGGCAAAGGCCACAGTGCCATCCTCGAACTCGCGCGCCAGATTGAGGTGATTGCAAACCTGAATGATTTGCAGAGCGGAATTTCGGTAAACCCCGGCGTTATTCGCGGTGGTACTCGCACCAATGTGGTCGCCGCCGAAGCTGTGGCCGAAATTGATGTACGCATCAAGAGCGCGAAACAAGCCGCCGGCCTCGATCGCAAGCTGCGCGCGTTGAAGCCCTTCGACAAGCATTGCCGGCTCAGCATGGAAGGCGGCATCAACCGTTCACCCATGGAACGTAATGAAGGCGTAGAAGCGCTATACAAAAAGGCAAAAGCCATCGCGAAGCAAATTGATTGGAAACTGGAGGAGGCCGCGGTCGGTGGCGGCTCCGACGGAAACTTCACCGCCGGCATAGGCATTCCCACACTCGACGGTCTGGGCGCAGTCGGCGACGGTGCCCACGCCGTTCACGAGCACATCCTCATCTCGGAACTGCCACGCCGAGCCCTGCTGCTCGCAGGAATGATCGAGTCCGTTTGACAACGCCACGAGTCACTGCGCTGTAAACACCAGGAAGTAATCCATGTTGTCGCCCTTCACGAAGTCATACTGGTCGACGAGCCTGTACCCGGCCTCTTTCGCCTCGCGAATCACCACGTCACTTCCCACGCCGTGATTCTCTCCATTTCCCTTCCGGTCAATAATCCCAATCCTCGCTCCCGTTCGTAGCGCCGCACGCACGTTCCGCAACAATTCCACCGGATGCGCCACCTCGTGATAAGTTTTCAGCAGCAGCACTGCATCTACGGAATTCGCCGGCAACATCGGGTCATCCGGCTTGCTCAGAATCGTCTTGATGTTCTGCAATTTCTCTCTTTGTGCTCTATCGGTGATATAGCGGACGGCCTCCGGATTAATATCGACCGCGTACACCGTCCCGTCTCCACTCCTTCTTGCCGCGCGTACCGTGAACCATCCCGATCCTGCGCCGATATCGGCCACGCTCTTTCCCGGCGCCACACCAAGAATGTCCATTACCCGTTTGATCTGCAGGCGCTCATCGCGCCCCGGTGACTCAAAGATTGATAAGTCACCCGCATAAGGCTCGCTCGTTTTACGCTGCTGATCAACGGGACTTGCAGCGGGAGCGGTGCCTTGTGCACTCAGACCCAAGCTGCACGCCAAAAAAAGAACGAGCGTTATGGTCCGTCGCAGGTTCATCACGCTTTCTCGCACGTCAGCCTCCTCGTCATAGACTCTCGCTCTAGTCCGGGGTGAGCAGGGTGCCCTGCTTCTCGGGGCCGTTATTCAGGAGAGGTATTTTGCCATGCTTTGACGGGCGCTTCCCAGCCGCTTAGAATCAATAGTAGAGCGATCTTGCCGGTTTCACCCCGGGGCTCATCCAGGAGGGCACTATGGGATCAAAACTAGGACTGCCGGAAATCATTCTCATAGTCGGCATCGCGCTTCTCTTGTTCGGACCCAGCAAGTTTGCCTCCCTCGGCAAAGGCCTTGGAGAGGGACTGCGAAATTTCAAGTCCGCTATGAAAGAGGGCGAGGAAGGCACGAAGAAGGACGAACAGCCGAAATCCTGATCACGCCTTAAGAACGATTGCGCTTCTTATCATCCGATAAGCCAGCGCAATCGGTAATCCCACCACATTGCTGTAGTCTCCTTCAATCCGTGTAATCCAACGCGACGCGATGCCTTGAATCGCATACGCTCCGGCTTTATCCATAGGCTCGCCTGTCGCCACGTAATCGAGAATTTCCTGATCCGGAATCTGGCTCATCGTCACCAGAGTCGTCTCTGAAGCTGTCGCAACATTAGCCTCCCGCTGATCACTGGCCACTGACCACTGTTCACCTACCCTTTGCTTCGCAACGCACACTCCGGTGATCACCTCGTGCGTCCGTCCTGCCAGAAGCCGCAGCATGCGACCGGCATCGTTGGCATCCACAGGCTTCCCCAGATTTGCGCCGTTCACGACCACGACGGTATCGGCTCCGAGCACGACATCCTGCGGCCGCGTCTTCCAAACCTTTACAGCCTTCTCCTGTGCCAGCCGTTCCGCGCATTCGCGCGCGCTTTCTCTGGGCAAAGGAATTTCGTCCACATCGGCCGGCTGCACCGTGAATTCAATTCCGGCATTACGCAGCAGTTCCTGACGTCGCGGAGAGGCCGAGGCAAGTACGATCATGCGAAAGATTTTATCGAATTGAAAATTGCGCTAGCTTTTGATCAGTTCGATCCGATTCCCAAAAGGATCAGCAATGTGAGAGCGTTCAATGCCAGGGACGCTGTCGTCCCGCGTCAACTCGACCCCGGCGCTTTTCAATCGCGCGACCATCCCGTCATAATCGAAGCAACGGAGGGCTGGATGAGCTTTCCGCGCAGGGCGAAAATCTGCTTCCACCCCTAGATGAATCTGCACCGGCCCGCATTCAAACCAGCAGCCACCTCGCTTGGCTAGCTCCCCCGGTTTCGCGACTTCCTTCATGCCGAGCAATGCCCCATAAAATGCGCGCGCACGCTCCTCGCCGCCCGCGGGTATGGCAAGTTGCACATGGTCAATCGCGCTGAATGGATAGGTAGTCAAAGTATATATGTGGAGACAGCCGCCTACGGCTGCCCGAACGCAGCCAATCGAAGCCAAGCCGCATTGGCTTTCTTGGCGATCTCAGCGGATGTTCTCCGCGACCTCTGCGGTTGAAGCCTTTGCCACCTCCAGCTAGCGAGTCCCCACGGAGCCCCTCGCCGAATCAATCAGCTTAGCCGAGTCGTACCCGATCCCATCCTTGAAAACGGTCTCGACATTCTCAATGTCCTCAATCTTCTTGGATGGATCCCCCTTAACCACCACCAGATCCGCCTGCTTCCCCGCGGCAATCGTCCCGATGCGATCCAGTTCGCCCAGATACTGCGCGCCGTTATAGGTGGCGATGTGAATCGCCTCCAATGGCGTAAATCCCGCCTCGACCAGCAATTCCACCTCGCGTTGATCGCCAAATCCCGCGATCACGCCGCCCATACCGGTCGGATCCAATCCAGCCAGCAACAGTCCTCCGGCTTTCGCGAACGCGTATTCGAACTCCAGCTCCTTCTTGAAGGCAGCGGAAAGTGGAGATTGCTCGCTGCCAAAATTCCGCTTCAGGAATCCCGCGTCGCTGTAACGCACCCGGTTTGCCAGCCACGCACTCTTGGCCTCCGTCGACAAAGCGTCGAGCTGCCGTGGCTGCACCGTAGGCCGGTCGGGAAAGCTTCCCATCTCAAATACCGGGAGCGTCGAAGTCATCGCCACATGATGCTGCACCAGATATTGAATCGTGTCGTGCAGCGGCCCGGAATTTACATCCAGCTTTGCCATGATCACCGGATCTTCCGGCTTCTCCGGACACTCATCGGGCTTCTTCCCCGCTAGAAATTCAGTGTCGACGAACAGTCCGTGTTCAAGATCGTCGATTCCGAGGTCTGCGGCTTCGCGAAACGTTACGGCACACAGATGTCCCGTTACTTTGGCGCCACGCTTGTGCGCCGTATCAATGGCCGCCTTCAGCTCGGCCCGCGTGATGAACATGTACGCTTTGAAATTGTCTACGCCCTCATCGAGCCAATAATTCACTGTCTTGACTGCATCGTCCGGTCCGGTCAGCTGGTGTAACTGAATTGCCCATGACCCCTTCCCCTCAAGATACGGTCCAGTGACATGCATCTTGGGTCCCGGCGTCTCCCCTACATTAATCGACTTTTTCAATTCGAGATCAGTGTAAGGCTCAAGCGATCCAGTGGTTCGAATCGTGGTGACTCCGCCGCCGAGGTACAGACGCGGAAAGCTGTAGGCCATTTCTCCAAACACGCCGCGCCCCACGGGATAGAACATGTGATCATGCATTCCCACCAGCCCAGGAATTACGGTGTATCCCTTTAGATCGAGAACCTGAGCATCCTTCGGCACACTCGCCGCTGAGGCATTGCCGACGGATTCAATTTTGCCTTTGCTGATGAGTAGGGTCTGGTCCTCGCGCGCCACCGCACCGGTGCCGTCAATTACGCGCACGTGCGTGAGCGCGACAACTGCAGCGTCGACCTTCACAAACTGCCGCACCTCCGGCGACAAGGTTTGCGCGACGCACAGCGAGTAAGAACCGAACAGCAAGAATAAGGCAGCACAAGTCTTCCGCATGATCTTCCCCAGAACTGCGAACGAGGTGGTTGCCCCGCGAGGGGGCATCTGAAAATAGCCCGCTAGTTTCGCCGGCGGGTGAACGACACGCAAAAACTACGCGTCCCGTGCGACGCACGAACCTTCTGAAAACGATGCCAGCCGCGCGGGAGCAAAGAAGGCGAGCGTCAAAACCAAGTTCCCGCCCGATACTTCCGGTACTCCTCTCCAAATGCCGACTCCAGCACTGACGCCTCTTTCCTCGCCCGCCAGATCTGCAGAGGGATAATTACCAGGAAAATCAGAAGCCACACCGGTCGCCCGAGAACCAGAATCAGTCCAACACCCACGCACGATCCAAAAACGTAAATCGGATTACAAATTTTCGAATAGAGGCCGTGCGTAACTAGACCCTTGGCCTGTGCCGTGATCGCCAGAGATCTTCCTAACTGAAAACGAGCAACAGTCCACAAAACGAAACTAATTGAGAGTACAACAATTCCGGAGATCTGCATCCAACCCCAAGCCGCCGGCGAATGCTCCCGAATCAAAATACCCAGCGCAGCACCCACGACCAACGTCAAAACAATATTGGCTGTAGTCATGAGTCGATCTCCGGAAGGAGAGTAAACGAGGCACGCGGCAATCGCAACTGATCGCCAAGGCCAGGAATTCACCTTCTCTGACCCGCTCCAACTCTGGCCCGCTCCAACAACGCAGTTCTAGCGCAATCGAAATGACGATGCTGGCTTCGGAGATGCTCCACTCGACAATTGGACCTGATCCCCAGATCTGGATCTTGTCTTCGCGAAGATGTTGTCGATGGCAAGTGGTCCAGAGCCTGCTAATACGAGTGTTGCCAGGCAGGCAAGATACAGCAGGTCGACCTCATAGCCGGGCGGTCCAAACTGCGGCCGACCAGCGGTGATCGTCTGGAGCTTAACAGAACTGAAACCATAAGGAAGATGCACGGTGACCATCGCCACCAGCAGAACTGCCGCCATTGGCACGCTCACCAACGGTACCAACACTCCCGCCAGCACGGCTAACCCGCCAACCAATTCGATAAGGATGGTCAGCCAACCCGTAAGTTCGGGTGCGGGGACCCCGAGCGCGTGCAGAATGGCGGCAAAGTGTGAGGGATGATGCACGATCTTCGCATAGCCATGCGCCATGAAGCCGTATCCCACAACGACTCGCAACGGAATCGGAGCCCAGCGTGCGATTCTCGAGCGCACTCCTCCACGTCTGCATTCCAGGCTCGCCAATTCCCCTTTCTCTGCGACTGCATTCATGAATGCCGAACTCCAATTCGTCATAATTGCCATCAGGGCGCTCGATCTGTAATGCCGATCGAGGTGTCTCTTGCAATCTGATTCGGAGCAAATCAAGGAAGTTGCAGGTTCGTTCGGCCTGTTCGCTGATGCTTTCAAACAACTCGCGACAAATCGGGATCATGCCCGGCCTGCTAGAATTACTACTGACCCGCTCTCATGGACTCCCAGCACATCCGGAATTTCGCGATCATCGCGCACATCGACCACGGCAAGTCCACGCTGGCCGACCGACTGCTGGAACTCACCGGATCGCTCACCGCCCGCGAGATGCAAGCCCAGGTGCTTGATTCGATGGATCTAGAGCGCGAGCGCGGCATCACCATCAAGGCCCACGCCGTCCGCATGATGTACACGGCGCACAACGGCGAAACTTATCAGCTCAACCTGATCGACACGCCGGGCCACGTGGATTTCTCGTACGAAGTATCCCGCTCGCTAGCCTCGTGTGAAGGCGCTCTCCTGATCGTAGATGCCTCGCAAGGCGTGGAAGCGCAAACACTCGCAAATTCCTATCTGGCGATCAACCATGGCCTCGAAATCATCCCGGTCATCAACAAGATCGACCTGCAAAGCGCCGACATCCCACGCACCAAGGAGATGATCGAAAGCGCCGTCGGACTCGATGCCAGCGACGCGGTACTCATCAGCGCGAAAACCGGCCAGGGTGTTCCGGACGTCCTCGAAGCGATAGTCAAGCGCATCCCGCCACCCAAGGGCTCGCCCAACAACAAGCTCCAGGCCCTGATCTTCGACTCCTGGTTCGACTCCTACCGCGGCGTCATCGTGCTAACCCGCGTGTTTCAGGGCACGCTCCGCAAGGGACAAAAAATCCGCCTGTGGTCGAACAATCGCGTCTTCGATGTGGAAGCGCTCGGTGTCTTGACACCCAAGCCTGTCGACATCGACGAACTCAAGGCCGGCGAAGCCGGATTCCTCATCGCCAACATCAAGAACGTCGCCGACACGAAAATCGGCGACACCATCACCGACGCCACCGACCCCGCCATCGAGCCCCTCCCCGGCTTCGAAGAAATCAAGCCCATGGTTTTTGCCGGGCTTTACACGGTAGACGCTCACGAGCACACGCAACTCCGTGAGGCCCTGGAAAAACTCCGGCTTAACGATTCGAGTTTCTTCTTTGAACCAGAGAGTTCCGCAGCCTTAGGTTTCGGCTTCCGCTGCGGATTCCTCGGCCTGCTCCACATGGAAATCATCCAGGAGCGTCTCGAACGCGAGTTCGGACTCGACCTGATCACGACCGCCCCCGGCGTGCGCTACAAGATCACGATGACAGACGGTTTTCTGATCGAAGTCGACAATCCTTCGCGCTGGCCCAACCCCGCGGCAATCGCGAAGGTTGAAGAGCCGGTGATCCTGGCGACGATTCTCACTGCCGAAGAATACGTTGGCGGAATTCTTGCACTGGTCGAAGAGAAACGCGGCAAGCAGAAGACTTTCGAATACGTCGGGTCCACTCGCGTCATGCTGCATTACGAGCTGCCGCTGAACGAAATCGTTCTGGATTTCTACGACCGCCTCAAATCGGTCTCTCGCGGCTACGCCTCGCTCGACTACCATCTCGCAGGCTACTGGGATTCGCCCATGGTCAAGCTCGACATCCTGGTCGCCGGCGATCCGGTTGACGCACTCTCAATCATCGTCCACCGCGACTTCGCCTACGAACGCGGCAAAGCACTGGTCTCGAAGATGCGGGAACTCATCCCACGGCAGATGTTCGAAGTCCCTATCCAGGCCTCAATCGGCGCGAAAATCATCGCCCGCGAAACCGTCCATGCCATGCGCAAGAACGTGTTGGCCAAATGCTACGGCGGCGATATCACGCGAAAGCGCAAACTGCTCGAGAAGCAGAAAGAAGGCAAGAAGCGCATGAAGCGCATCGGCCGCGTCGACATCCCCCAGGAAGCGTTCCTGGCGGTCCTGAAAGTTGGCGAAAGCAGCGATTAATCCAGTGTAGGGACGGACGCCTTCGTCCGTCCCGCGGGCGAAGCCCGCGTCCGTGCATATCAAAGCCCAGATCCGACTAACACCGGCTGCGGGGTTAATTGTCCGCCGCCGGACATTCTCTTCCACCTCCGGACACCCGCGCTGCCCTTGATCCCCGACCCGCGCGCCTTTCACCCTTTTGGATCCAACGCCTTCCTCGTGCTTACCCTCTCCAGCGGATCGGAGCGGAAAGTGCTAACGACCGCACATAGTACTCGTCTGTCTGCTTGAGACGCGGGAGGATGTCAGCATGACCGGCCTAGTCCAGGATCTTCGCTATGCACTCCGTCAAATGGGGAAGAACCGCGGTTTCGCGGCAGTTGCCATCATCACGATGGCACTCGGAATAGGTGCCAACAGCCTCATTTTTACCGTGCTGAACGGAGTCCTTCTCAGCCCTTTGCCATTTCCGAATCCCGATCAACTTGTCACACTGCACGAAAATAAGCCGAACTTCGAAGGCGGATCTCTCTCGTACCCCAATTTTCGTGACTGGCAGATCGCCAGCCACTCGTTTTCCGCCATGGCAATTGCTCGTACCTCTGCTTTTAGCCTCACCCGGATCGGAGAAGCCGAGCAAGTGAATGGCGAGTTCGTTTCCTCGTTTTTCTTTTCGGTGCTGGGCGTAAACCCCATGCAAGGTCGCACTTTCATGCAGGGTGAAGACGAAGTTGGTGCCGCTCCGGTTGCCTTGATCAGCGAAGGCCTATGGCAGCGCAAGTTCGGTTCCCCGGCAGATATCTTGGGAAAGACGATCACGCTGGACGCGAAGGACTACACCATCGTCGGAGTTATACCAGCGAGCTTCCATCTGCGAATCCCCGGATTTCGCGATTCCGACGTTTTTGTGCCCATTGGGCAATGGACCAATCCGTACCTGTTGAGCCGCGGCGCGGGATTGGGTATTCACGGAATCGCCCGCCTTAAGCCCGGAGTTTCCCTGGCTCAGGCGCGCGCCGACATGGAGACGGTCTCACGAAATCTGGCCGCCGCTTTCCCCGATGCTGACAAGGGAATTTCTGCCCAGATCGTTCCCCTCAAGCAAACGATGGTCGGTCACGTCGGCTCGTACCTCAGCGTCCTGATGGTCGCGGTGGGCTTTGTTTTGCTGATTGCCTGCGCCAATGTCGGCAGCCTTCTACTTGCCCGTTCTGCGGCAAGAACGCGGGAGTTCGCCGTTCGCACGACGCTAGGCGCATCCGTGCGCCGTGTGATTCAGCAACTTGTTACGGAGAGTATTCTTCTCGCATTGGCGGGTGGAGCGCTTGGCCTGTTCCTGGTAACCATCGGCATGCGGGCTATACTCGGCGTCTTGCCTTCCGCTTTGCCCCGTTCCGAGCAGGTCGGCATCGATCGCAATGTGCTGCTCTTCACCGCCGTTGTTTCCATCGTAGCGGGTGTCTTCTTCGGACTGGCCCCCGCCTTCAAGATTGCCCGCTCGAATCTGCAAGACAAGCTCAAGGAAATTGGACGTGGCGCAAGTGGAGTTCGTCATCGTATGCAGGACGTCTTCGTGATCTCAGAAATGGCTCTCGCAGTCGTGCTTCTGATCGGAGCCGGCCTGACCATCCGAAGCCTCATCCGTCTCTGGAGTATCGATCCCGGATTTAATGCCCACAATGTCCTCACCTTCGGGCTCTCTTTACCCCCTTCGATGATCCACGCGAAGCCCGAAGCAATCCGCGCCGCATTCCGCGACTTCGATGCCAGGCTCGCCTCGATCCCAGGCGTCCACGGAGTTTCACAAACATGGGGAGCGATTCCTTTCGATGGCGATGACGAGCAACTCTTCTGGCTCGAAGGACAGCCCAGGCCTGCCAACGAGAACGACATGAATTGGGTTATCGATTACATCGTCGAGCCCGATTATCTTCAGGCCATGCAGATTCCGTTGCAGCGCGGGCGGTTCTTCACCAGCAATGACAATGAGCGCTCTCCGTTGGTGGTTGTCATCGACGACGTCTTTGCCCAGAGATATTTCTCCCATCAGGACCCCGTCGGAAAGCGCATCTATCTCAATCGTGGCGCCGGGCAGCTCGCGGAAATCATCGGGGTCGTCGGTCACGTCAGACAGTGGGGATTGGACGCCGACGATCGCCAGACCCTGCGCGCCGAGTACTATCTTCCATGTTTGCAGATGCCGGACGACTTCATCGCTATGGCGCCTTCGGGATCGTCCGTCGTAGTTCGATCCGACACCGCCTTCGAGGAACTCAGCGGCAAGATCCGCCTTCTAAGCGCCGCAATGAGCAGTGAGCAAGTCATCTACGGCACTCTCACCATGGATTCGCTGATCTCGCAATCTCTGGCATCCCGCCGATTCTCCATGATTCTCCTCGTAGCCTTTGCTTCTTTGGCGCTACTGCTGGCCAGCGTCGGCATCTACGGATTGATCTCCTACATCGTCACAGAACGTACGCATGAGATCGGAGTTCGCGTAGCGCTCGGGGCACGTCCGTCCAATGTCTTCGGATTGATCTTAGGCAGAGGAGGAAAACTTGCCGCCATCGGTGTCGGCGCAGGATTAGTCGCCGCCTTGGGCCTCAGCCGGCTTATGGTGAGCATGCTTTACGGAGTCAGCCCCGCCGACCCAGTCACGTTTCTTGCGGTCGCGGCGGTGCTCACGGCTGTCGCACTAGCCGCCTGTTATCTTCCAGCCCGGCGCGCGACCAAGGTTGATCCCGCCGTCGCCCTTCGTTGCGATTGAAGGCCCGCTCCTGGATCACCACGGTTTCGGACTGGATCGAGTTACCGCACTCCATTCGGGTAAACGAGAATCTTGCTTGCCTCGCCAGTCTTCAGGCGTTCCATGGCTTTGCCGAAGTCCTTCATGGAGATGCGGTCGGTGATAGCTGGGTGCAGGTCGAGCTTGCCGGCCTTTAGAAGCGCGGTCATCTGGTACCACGTCTGGTACATGCGGCGCCCATTGATGCCCTGGATTGTGATGCCCTTGAAAATGATGTCTTCGGAGAAATTGAGCTGGATTGGCTTCGAAGTCAGGCCCAGGAGGGAAATGCGTCCGCCACGGCGCACGATATCGAAGGCTGTTCGAATGGAGTCTGGGTGCCCAGCCATCTCGAGCACAACGTCGACGCCGAGGCCGCCCGTCTTTTCCATCACAGTGGCCTTTACGTCTCCCTTCGCAGGATTGAGGACGTAGTCCGCTTTCATCTCGCGGGCGACACGCGCGCGGTGCTCGTTCACCTCGATAGCGAAAACTGACGTCGCGCCGACCGCTTTGGCCACGGCGATCGAGAACAGGCCGATGGGGCCACATCCAGTAATCGCAACAGTTTTGGCCGCGATCTCTCCCGCGAGCACCGTGTGCACGGCGTTGCCCAGGGGATCGAGGATGGAAGCGTATTCCAATGGAATAGCGGGATCGAGCTTCCAGATATTCGATTCCGGGATGACCACATACTCGGCGAAAGCACCATTGGCATCGACGCCGATGATCTTCACGTTCTGGCAGATGTGGGCTTCGCCGGTGCGGCACTGCAGGCACTTGCCGCAGGCGACGTGCATCTCGGCGGAGACGAAGTCGCCTTCTTTGACGCTGGTGACCTCATCGCCGAACGCAACCACTTCGCCGCAGAATTCGTGTCCGGGGATAAGCGGGGGCTTGATCCGGTTCTGCGCCCAGCGGTCCCAGTTGTAGATATGCAGGTCAGTACCGCAGATGGACGCAACCTTGACCTTTACGAGGACATCGGTGCGGCCGTATCCGGGGACTTTGACTTCGCGAACGTCAGCTCCCGGCGTTCGTTCTGGCTTGACGACCGCCAGCATCGTAGCTTCTCTTGTTGCGCCAGACATAATTGCCACCTATCACTTGAATGTCAGAATTCGTATGAACACAAAACGTATGATTCTAGCACTGTAGCCACCAGGCCATCCGACCGAACGGTTTGTTCATCAATCTGTAGTCACAACTCATTGGATGTTCAACATTCGCAAAAACAGGAGCTGGCACTGGTCCTTCGTGCGGTGAAGCGCATCGAAAGCTCGTCACCTGCGGAGGTAAATTTGCCGTTTCGATTCGCGATGCTCGTAACCCTCGGCTCCGTTCTCGCTACCGCCGCCTTCGGCGATTCCGGCGTGCCGGTTCGTTACAAAGAGGGAATAACACACGGTTTTCTCATACTCAGTAACCTCGGCGGCGAATCGAATCGCCGTCGGCGACCTTGTTCAGGTGGCTCATGGCAATCAGGTGACCAGCCGTCTCGTATATCACTTCCACGACGGATCGCTGCAGGATGAGACTACCGTTTTCTCGCAGCGCCGGAATTTGTCGCTGATCACCTACCATCTGATCCAGAAGGGGCCCGCATTTCCGCATCCCACCGAGGTCCTGGTGGAGACTGCGAAGGGGCAGGTAACAGTGCGCTACACCGACGATAAGGGAAATGAGAAAACCGAGAGCGAACATATGAAACTGCCGGCGGATCTCGCGAATGGTCTGGTCCTCACGGTGCTGAAGAATCTTCCTCCGGATGGTGATCTTCCGCAACTCTCGGTAGTGGTTGCCACCCCGAAGCCCCGCATCGTGAAGCTTTCGATTCGTTTTGAAGGAAAGGATCCGTTTGCTCTCGCGGACTCTCGCCGTGAGGCTCTGCATTACGTAATCAAGGTGGAAATTGGAGGCGTCGCGGGATTGCTGGCGCCACTGCTCGGGAAGCAGCCACCGGACGCGCATGTCTGGATCGTCGGCGGTGAAGCCCCAACATTCGTAAAATCAGAAGCACTTTCGTTTCTGGGTGGCCCGATTTGGCGTTCCGAGCTGGTTGCTCCTGTCTGGCCCAAGTCCGAGGGCGAGCCCAGAAATGCGGAGAACGACAAGCATTAATTGTCGGCGATGGTTGTGCTATTACAATCGGACTGATGCGCGACATCTGCTGCGCCATACTGCCGGTATTGTCGCTCTATGTCGCAATGCTCTTCGGCGTGGGGTCAGCGGCACCAGAGCCCCAAGAAACTGCTTCACAGCAGGAATTCACGAAACACCTGGTGGCCGCTGCGATCGAACGTACGCATCATTCAGTGCGCTATGTCTCCGCGTACGTGCGTATTCCTTACCCTGGCGGAGACGTACCTGCGGATACCGGCGTCTGCACTGACGAGATCATCCGGTCGTACCGGGCGGTCGGGGTCGATCTGCAGAAGGAAGTGCACGAAGACATGGTTAAGAATTTCTCCACTTATCCGAACCAGCGGCGATGGATGCTGGCACATCCTGATTCGAACATTGATCACCGGCGCGTCCCGAATTTAATGGTCTTCTTTCAGCGGAAGGGAGAGTCACTGCCGATTACCGCCAACGCGAAGGATTATGCGCCCGGGGATCTGGTGTCATGGGATCTCGGGCGCGGAGTGCCGCACATCGGGATTGTGGTGGATCAGAAATCGGGCGGCAGCGGGCGCTACATGGTCGTGCACAACATTGGCGAAGGGCCCAAAATGGAAGACGTCCTGTTTGATTGGAAAATAACGGGACACTACCGATACTTTGGTCCGAAGTTGTAGGCTGCCTATTTTTCCAGCGGGACACCTCGATCGAATCTGTCAGACGCTGCCTTCTTTTTGTTGAATTCTTCTGACTTTCCTCTTGGAATACTCAGCGTCTTCCACTCACTCGACCGCAGATGCTTGGCCAAAAATACGATCTGGCCGATGTGCTGTGCGTAATGGGCGATCTGGCGGTTGATGGCTTGCAGCACGGTATGCGGCTCGCCACGAATGGTCACCGTGTGCATGACATCATCCGGCTTGAGGGAATCAATGGCTCCATAAACACAAGCCCACCCTTCTTCCCACCATGACATCACTTCGCTGCGGGTGGTCGAGGGGCCAATCTCGAATTCGCGGTCGCGAAAGCGATCGGGCTTCTCGCCGTCGCTCGTGAGAAAGTCTGTGAACCGCGATCGCATATTGCCGGCAAGATGCTTGATGAGGACTGCCACGGAGTTGGATTCCGGGTCGAGCGTAACAAAGAAGTCCTCGTCGCGAAGCTGGTTCATGGCGCCCTCGCCCATGCGCTTGTGTCCTCGCAACTGTCGCCGCGCTTCTTCCAGGTAGTGAGTTGCCGCATCGGTTGCCATACTGTAGGTCTCCAAAGTTAAATTGCAGGAGTTGCCGGCGGAACAACCGGATAAGGGGCGATTGGACCATCCGGCTGCTGAATCAGTTCGAGCTCAACGCCCCCTGCCCACTGTGATAGCAGGTTGTACAGCCAAGCGCTGATCGCACCGATCACGAAGCCCATTGAACCGTAAGCGATAGGCAACAAGATTGCCAGTACGATGGCAATAAGCCCCGCGAACGGCACGTGATCTCTTTGTGCGAGTGTTCCCAACAGCGCAAACAAAAGAAAAACCGGCATCAATAGCAATCCGAGGCTGGCATAGAGCAGGCCCGCAATCTTCGCGACCGACATCACCCCCACGGATTTCAGCATGTACATATGGATGTTCCTTCACAAGATTTGTTCAAGAAATATTGTTAGCTCTCTCCCCAACCACCGCCGCCGGGGGTTTCAATCCGAACGCGCTCACCTTTGCGCAGACGGGTGCTGAATTTTCCCGGCATGGATTCGCGTGAACCGTCCTGGCGCACAATTGTGGCCTTTCCGGCAGCGCCCTCCGCGCCGCCGCTCAGTCCCCAGGGACCATAGGAACGGCGCTCACCGAGTAGTGTGACTTCGCAATCGGTGAGCACTTCGATCTCACGGACAATGCCGTCGCCGCCGGGGAGTTTTCCCGTTCCGCCGCTGCCGGCACGCAGCGAATACCATCGAACCCGAAGGGGATATGCGTACTCTATCGCTTCCGCCGGCGTATTCAGTGAATTCGTCATATGCGTGTGCACGCCGGAAACACCGGGCTTGCCTGGCCGGCCGCCCATGCCTCCGGCAATCGTTTCGTAATAGGTGAAGGACTCGCCTGTGCGGGGGTCAACACCGCCGATGGTGAGATTGTTCATGGTTCCCGAAGCGGCGGCTGGGATGCGATCGGGGATCGCCTGCGCCAGAGCACGAAGCAAAACATCCACGATGCGCTGCGAGGTCTCGACGTTCCCGCCCGCCACTGCAGCCGGCGGCCTGGCGTTCACGATCGTTCCCCCAGGCGAAATCACGTGGATGGGCCGCATGAGCCCTGCCGTAGCCGGAACGTCTTCGGCCAGCAAACAGCGGAAGACGTAGAAACAGGCGGAGTAGGTGATTGCGGCAACGGCGTTCACGCTACCTTCGACCTGAGGGTCGCTTCCCGTGAAGTCGACGATCACGGTAGCGCCAGAACCCTGCCGGCGACGGCCGCCAACCGGAGAAACCGCAACGCGGACCGCGATTTTCACCGGCCTGTCGCTGATACCGTCGCCATCCAGAAAATCCTCGGCACGGTATTCCCCCTCCGGCACGCGCTCGAGGAACGCGCGCATGAGTTCTTCGGCATAATCGAGCAGGTCCGCTGCGGCCCGCTTCGCGCGATCGACACCATAACGTCGGCAGACCTCCCGAAGGCGTTCGGCGCCGGTATGGCAGGCCGCGATCTGCGCGCCGAGATCGCCCTCGCGCTCTTCCGGGGTGCGCACGTTGTTCAGCAACATGGCCAGAACGTCGCGGTCGGTTATGCCTGCCCGCATCAGCTTCACTGGCGGGATGCGCACGCCTTCCTGATAGATCTCGCGGCACAGGCCCATCGATCCCGGATAGGCTCCGCCGACATCGGCATGATGCGCGCGCGAGGCCACGTAGAAATCCGGCCGCTGATTCCGTCCTTGCTGCACGGAAACCGGCGCGACCAGCGTGATGTCCGGCAGATGCGTTCCGCCACGGAAGGGGTCGTTGAGCATGACCACGTCGCCAGGGTACATGGGCCCGGCATCCATCGCCGCCTGCACCGACATTGGCATGGATCCGAGATGCACGGGCATGTGATCGCCCATCGCAATAGCCTGCCCTCCGCTGTCGAATACCGCGCAGGAGTAATCGCGGCGCTCTTTGATGTTGGGCGAGAATGCGGTCCGGCGTAGAGCGGCGCCCATTTCCTCCGCGATCGAGTGGTAGAGATTTTTGAAGATCTCAACCTCGATGGGGTCGCGCCGCATGTGCCGATACTACCAGTCGATGGTCGAGGGTCGTTAATCGTTGGCGGTCCGCGTCTTCCCCGTCGCGTCCCAGGTTGATCGGGTTTTGTTGTGCAGACCGGAGGGGTCGGCTAGCGGTAAACGACCGACGACTGGCGACGATTTCGTTTTGGACTGCAGAATTCTATTGACACTTTGTTAATACTGCCGCAATATCTTGGGTTATAGGGCCTTCCCATACTACAAGTAGGGCTGGCCTTTCAGATTAAGGGCCCAAAGTCGTTAACCCTTGCAAGGGAAAATCGTTCACGGAGGCACCTTCAATGGCAACCAAGAAGAAGGCAAAAAAGAAGAAACACTAACCGCAGCGAGGCGAACTCGCATACACCCCGATTTTTTCACTGGCCTCTTGAGAGAAGCACCTCTTAAGAGGCTTTTCTGTTGTCGGCGGGTAGATGATAATTGACCAAGCAGCGGCTGGCTTGCCGTCAATGCGAACCAATTCCATCGGCGTTGAAATCCGTTTGGAGGTGCATCGTGACAGAGTTTCGTTCGCGTTGCGTGGGGCCCCTCTTAATGCTTTGCCTCTCCGCTTTGAGTTGTGGTGGCGGCCGTCATCTGCAAAGCGTCACCCTTCAACCTTCGATCGCCACGGCGCAGAATGGTAAAGCGCAATTTAGCGCGACGGGCAATTTCAGTGCTCCGCCATCTCCGGTAACCCTGACCAGCAAGGACGTGGCCTGGTGCGCGGGCGGATTGGTCAGCGCGTCGAATGCGAGTCCGAGCGGATGTGCCGGGTTCGTCATTCCGTTTGCCACGGTGGACCAGAACGGATTGGCGACGTGCAGCCCCAGCTTGCACGGAACCGGGTATATCCTGGCCGGCGCCCAGTCGATTCCTGCGATGATGCCCGACGAGGGCTCTCAATTTAAGGTATTCGGATACGCAACGCTGACCTGCCCTTAAGTGCCCCGAAATTCTGCGTTTCCGCGTGCGACCTGTGTCACAATAGCCCCAGACGCGGGTGCCCCGCTTCTTGCCCGTTTTGCGAGCAGTGGAGATCGGCGCGATTGCGATGACAGCGAAAAAGAAAAGCAGCGGGAAACACGGCGAAGAAATCCTGATTCCGGACAAGCTGTATTTCCGGATCGGCGAAGTGGCCACGCTGTGCCGCCTGCCGGCGTACGTGCTGCGCTTCTGGGAATCAGAATTCCCCCAACTGCGGCCAATCAAGAGCAGCACCGGACAACGCATGTACCGCAAGCGCGACGTGGAAAGCGTGCTGCGCATCAAGCAGCTGCTTTACGAGCAGGGATTCACAATCTCAGGCGCCCGCCAGCAATTGCGCTCGGAAGTGAAGTCCGACAAGTCGCAAACGGCGATTCCCTTTCCCACTCAAGCGTCGCCTGAGATTCAGCACATCCGCCAGGGGCTAAGGGAGATTCTGGATTTGCTGTCGGCTCGCAGGACTGGTTAATACATCTCCTCACTGGGCATCCATCTTCAATTTCTGTTGTGCCCCTCGTTGTCATCCTGAGGCCCGCGCCTTTTGCGGGCCGGAGGACCCATGCACAGTCCGCCACCGCGAAGAAGGTGGCTCGTGACGACAGCCATTGCAGTAAAGGCTCTCTAAGCCCCGACCCAATTCCTTCGTTCCAGGATGGTAGGCGGTTCGTAGGTCTTGCCAAGCGCCAGATTTCTCTCCTCACGGCGTGTGGTCCACAACAGCAATGGGCCGAGCACTGCTGGCATCATGCGCGAGATGATTCCCGACTCGTGCTTGAACTCTTGTCTCACGGCACGGATCTGCTGGCTGACTTGCTCGTCGACCTTCCGGAACTGGTGTTCCATCGCCCACAATGCAGAGCTGTAAACGCCGCTCAGGCGCTGCATCTCACCTGCGAAACGTTGGCGCACCCGTGCGTCGGGCCAGTCTTTGTAACGCTTCCAGCCTGCCAGCAGCGTGCGCGCAATGCGGTACAGGCTGGGTCCATTGGCTTCATAATCACGCCAGAACGCCCAGTCGAGAAAGCGCTTGGAGTCGTCGCGCGAGATCGCGGCATGCTTGAAATTGAACTTGAACTGGCCGTGCACATCCGCATAATCGACATCGGTGAGCATGCGGCCTTCTTCTGACATCTGCTGATACAGCGGCGTGCCCGGCACCGGCGTGTACAACATGAACTGATGAAAGTCGGTGTCATGCGAAACGGCGTGCTCGATCTCGGCCAGAATGTTGTCGGGCGTGTGATGCTCGAGTCCAATGATCGTCGATCCTTGCACGCGAATTCCGTGCTCGCGCAGTTCGCGGGTGAGCTGGCGGGTGTCGCTGCCGTTGAGTTTACTGTAGCTGGCCTGCGGCGATTCCAATCCCATCCAGAGCCATGACACACCAAGTTCGACCAGTTCCTGCATCGTGTATTTGCGGATCGCATTCGCCGAGGCAAAGACGGACATGGTCCAGACCTTGTGCGCGGCCTTCATCCGCTCCAGCAGCCGCATGGCACGTTCCCGGTGCAGCAGAAAATTCTCATCCATGATGAAGAACGAGTGTACTTTCAACTCGTCTTCCATCTGCTGCATCACTTCGAACAACTCGTCGCCGCTCTCATAGAAGTTGACGAACTTACCTTTGCCGCCGAAGAAGGCCGAGGTGGTGCAGAAGTTGCAACCCATGGGGCAGCCCACTGAAGGAATGATCGTTGCCGCGGTCGCGCCCTTGCGCTCGGGCAGGCGGATACCCATGATGCGTGTGCGCAACCCAGAAACGATCGCCGGATGGTGGATAGGAGCGGTGTCATCTTCGCCAAGATAGTGGCGCATCCAGGAAACGCCTTCGCCGCGTACGATGTGGTCTGCGTCGATCATCTTCTCGATGCCCGGGATTGCGGTCACATGCCCGCCGACCACGATTTTCGACACCGGCGTGAGCTTGCGGATCATGCGGCACATCTCGCGCACTTTCACCACGTTCACGATGATCGACGAGATTCCGATGACATCGTAGGCATGCGTGGTAATTTCCCGCTCAAAATCGTCTCGCGTCGGAAAATCGAGCACAGTGCAGGGGGCTGAGATATTCGCCTGGATCATCATGATGCCCCAGGAGCGATGGAACATGCGCAGCGAAAAACTGCCCTGGGCGCGGGTGACTTGGTTGTGATACAGCTCCATCGGGTTGATGGAGCGGCTGCCGAACTCATCGTCCTGCGCGTATGGTCCGAAGACCGAGCTCAGCAGGATGCGGGCCTGTGTGCCCTTCGGATGTCGTTCAACACTGCTGGAGGTGTTGGGATTTGAGGCATGCGTCTTCACTTCGGTTCATTGTCCGTTCTCCCCACATGCCGTTCATCCCATCCTAGCGCTGCGGACTGCATCTCAAGCGGTCGAGACGCAGAAAACACAAAAACATTACAAAACTCGGGAAGAGTTCAAAACCCTAAACGGACCTAAGGAGTACCGGTGGCCTTGAATGGCGTGGGACTTCTGGCCTAGAATCGCTTGCTGCTATGGCATCAGAGCCGTTGGAAGTCGAGCGTCTGGATCGCGGAGTGCTGAGCTTCCGTGGTCCGCTCACGATGGAGAACGTAACTCCATTCCTGAACGCGGTGCGCCGCGAGACGGCTCCCACCATGATCCTGGATTTCTCGGGAGTTCCCTACCTTGATTCTTCCGGGCTTGGCTCGCTGGTGAGCGCGTGCACCTCCTGCATCAAGGCCGGGCGGCGGATCGCTATCACTGGCGTAAACAAGCGCGTTCTGAAAGTATTCGAGATCACGAAAGTCGAGCAGGTCCTGCTGATGTTCCCCACTTTGTCGGATGCCATCGAAGCGTTCACGAACGCGGGCACGGCATAAGGGCTCAGTTTTATTTTCCTGCTTCAGCGGCAATCCGCTTGACCGCCTCCGAGACTCCTCCCTTCACTTCGACTGAGACTGCGCCTCCAATGTCGAAGTTCTTTCCCTCGATCCCGTAGATGCGAAGTCGTGCCGGAAGGCAGCCGATTGCACGGGCTAGCTCGACGGCTTCGGCCAGACCGAGTCCGTGCGTGGAATCCGTCCTCTGCAAAGGCAGCGGGCGCGATGCGTCCCATATTTGTACCGTGCCCGCAGGAGCACCCGTGACCACGCAATCGACTACGATCACGTTGTCCGCGGCACTCCAGGCTTCCATCAGATCCGGAGCTGCGCCGTCGCAGATCCTGACAGCGATGCCCAGGTCGCGAAGGCGCTCGGCGACGAGCGCGCCCGCGGCATCGTCGGCGCGGTTGAGGTTGCCACAGGCAATGATCAGTACGGCAGGCGTTTTCTTAGCTGATGAGTCTCGCGACATACGGCTCGGGTTCGTCTGCGCAGGACAGCCGAAGGCCGCTGTCTCCGCCCAGGTTTGAAGGGTCCTGTTATTCCCGCTGGATCACGACCTTCAGAAAGTGCGTCGCGCACGAGATGCATGGATCGTAACATCGGACCGCCTGCTCGCACTTCCACGTGGCCTCTTCCAGAGGCCAGGCGGCCAGTTGGGCGGCGTATTCGCGCAGGTCGTCTTCGATCCGGCGCTGATTCTGCGAGGTGGGCGGAATGATCTTCGCGGTGACGATAATCCCCTTTTCGTCGACCGCATAGCGATGATAGAGAATTCCACGCGGCGCCTCCGTGATGGCCTGGCCAACACCGGTTCGATTGGGAACGTCGACGCGGGGAAAACTGGGCGGTTCGTAATCGACAATGATGCGCAGCGCCTCCACACAGGCAAAAACCAGTTCTACGGCCCTGACTTGAATGCTGCGGAAGAGATTCTTGACCGGCGGGCGCAGTTTTGCATCGGCGGCGGCCTGTCGCGCCGTGTCAGGAAGTTTGTCAAAGTTCAGATTGAATCGGGCCAGTGGGCCCACGAGGTACGACCCTCGGCCGCGAACGATCGAATGGAGTGCGTTCGAATGTTTAACGTGCAACTCCGCAAAGCGGTCTTCATATTCAGCCGGATCGATGTCGAGCCCATGGTTCGAAACCAAGCGTCCCTCACACAGCGCATACTCGGCGGGATGACGGAGCGCGACAAACTCGTAGTCCTGCTCAAAATCCGGAAATTGCAGGGTGGAGGTCCAGCGAACTGTGTCCAACGAAGCATTCAGCGCCCACTGCAGATCGTCCATCAGGTCGCGAAGTTGGACTTTTGACGGAACCTTATAGAACCCGCCAACCGCAGCAGAGATGGGATGGATTTCGCGGCCGCCCATCAGTTGAACGAGGCGGTTCCCAATTTGTTTGAGCCGCAGCGCCTTCTCGACCACGTCACGGTGATCCCCGGCCATCTCGATCACGTCCTGATAGCCGAGGAAGTCGGGGGCGTGCAGCATGTAAACGTGAAGAGCGTGGCTCTCGATCCACTCGCCGCAGTAGAAAAGACGCCGAAGGAGCCGAACGGCGGGATCGATCTTGATGCCCAACGCTCGCTCCATCGCGTGGACGGCGCTCATCTGATATGCGATCGGGCAGATTCCGCAGATCCTGGCAGTGATGTCGGGAGCTTCGGAGAAGTGCCGCCCGCGCAGGAATGCTTCGAACATGCGAGGCGGCTCGTAGATCCGTAGCTTCACGTCGGAGACACGGTCGCCCGCCATCTTGATGTAAAGTTCGCCCTCGCCCTCCACGCGCGCGAGCGTGTCGACTTTGATCGTTCTGGTCCCGCGTCCGCTCATGTGCGTTTACACTCCTCGCTGGCGCGGCGGAACTGCCACGCCCAGGCGTTGAAGCTGCGGAATGCGCGCGAGATCTGATCGTCGGTCTGCCCCAGAATCCTGAACTGAGAGGTCAGCGACGCCGTGTTCGGGCTTTCCATGGGCCCAAAGCAGCCGTAGCAGCCGCGGTCGTAAGTTGGACACAGAGCTCCGCACCCGGCTTGCGTCACCGGACCCAGGCAGGCGATGCCGCGCGCGACCGAGATGCATACGTTCCCCTTGCGTTTGCACTCCATGCAGACGCTGTAGGCGGGAATGTTGGGCTTCCGGCCGGCGAGTGTCGCCGTAATCAGCTCGATGAGCTGATATTTGTTGATGGGGCACCCGCGCAATTCGAAGTCCACCGGCACGTGCTCGGCAATTGGCGTCGACAGTTTCAATGTGCTGATGAATTGTGGCGTCGCGTACACCACGCCGATAAACTCGTCGACATCTTTCCAATTGCGCAGCGCTTGAACACCGCCCGCAGTGGCGCAGGCCCCGAGTGTAATCAGGGTCTTGCACTTGCGGCGCACTTCCTGAATCCGTTGGGCGTCGTGGTGGGTGGTGATCGATCCTTCCACCAGGCCGATGTCGTACGGGCCCTCGAGCATGTTGCGGCTGGCTTCGGGAAAGTATGCGATGTCGACCGCGCCCACTACGCCCAGCAATTCGTCTTCCGCATCGAGCAGACTGAGTTGGCAGCCATCGCAGGAGGCGAACTTGAAGACCCCAATTGTCGGCTTCAGCCCACTCTTCTTCCGTTTTGGTTCAGAGCTCATATTTTTCCAGCAGCGGCCGCAGTTGCTCGTACGGGAACACCGGACCTTCCTTGCAGAGGAAGTGCGGGCCGAATTGGCAGTGGCCGCAGAAACCGATGCCACACTTCATGTTGCGCTCCATCGAGAGATAAATGTCATTGCGGCTCAGTCCATAGTTCTCCAGTTCACGGGTCACGAAGCGCATCATGATCTCCGGACCGCAGACCATGGCGACTGACCGCGCTGGCTTCAGGCGCGCATACTTGAACAGCGTGGTGACCACGCCGACGTGGCCACGCCAGCTCATGCCGCCATAGTCGACGCTGGTCAGGACCTGCGTTTCTTTCTGCCGCGACCACGTCGCAAGTTCCTTGCGATAGAGCAGGTCTCGCGGACTGCGCGCTCCGTACAGAATCACCAACCGGCCGTAATCTTTGCGGTGATTCAACACCTCATAGATGACAGGACGGAGAGGCGCTAAGCCGATTCCACCCGCGACCACAATGACATCGTGTCCGCGGGCCGCCTGCACGGGCCAGCCGTTGCCATACGGCCCCCGCACTCCGATTGCCTCACCCACCGTTCGTGTGACCAGAGCATTCGTTGCCTGGCCCACGGATCGGACCGTGTAGACCAACCGGTCATGCTCGCCCGGATCACCGCTGATGGAGATAGGCAACTCTCCCACCCCAAACACCCACAGCATGCTGAACTGACCGGGCTGAAACCTCGTGTGGTTCGACCCCTCGTCGGGCACAAGTTTCAGCGTGAAAGTGTCGTAAGTCTCCTTCGCTACATCGCGGATGAGATATGACTGCGGGATCATTGCATTGGTTGTAACCGCGGTGGCCATAGATACCGTCACCTTATTGCGTAAACGTCGAGCAACTGCAGGCGCGTTGCTTCGAGGCGCTGCTCGATAATGCGCGCAAAACGCTTCAGGACTTCGTACCCGAGGTCATGGTTCTCCTCGCACTTGGTGCGCAAGCATCTCCCGTCAAGAGAGATCGCACGCACGTTGTCGAGAGCGCGAGCATTCAGCTTCCACTCATACGGGGGCAGCAGCCACGACCATCCCAGAATCTCGCCTTCGCCGAGCGTCGCTACGATGATCGGTTTACCCTGAGCCGGGAGCACTTCTACCGTAACCTTGCCTTCCCGGATCAGGTAAAACTCGTTCGCGGGATCGCCTTCGCGATAGATGTAGTCATTACGGTTAAATCGCACGTTTTTTGCGCAACCCACCATAAGGCGTGTAAACGACGGATCCAGGTCGGCCAGAAAAGGATGTTCAGCGATGACCCGCTCAAGAGTCTCCATGATTTCCTCCGTCTCTCAGGGCCCGGACTTCCTCGGTGATATCTATGCCCACCGGACACCAGGTAATGCAGCGCCCGCAGCCGACGCATCCCGAGCTGCCAAACTGGTCTTTCCATGCCGCGAGTTTGTGAGTGATCCACTGGCGGTAGCGCGACTTCGAGGAGTTGCGGACGCTGCCCCCATGGATGTACGAGAAGGCCATCGTGAAACAAGAGTCCCATTTCCTCCAACGCTCCGCGCGATCACCTGCCACGGAACTTGTATCTTCGACCGTCGTACAGAAACAGGTCGGACAGACCATGGTGCAGTTCGTACAACTCAGACAACGGGCAGCGACGTGCTCCCAGCGAGGATGCTCGAAGTTCTGATACAGCAACTCTTGAATTCCAGCCTGATCGATGCTCCGCACCTGTCCATCTGCAGCTGCCTGCACGCCAGCTTCGGCCTGACGGAGATCGGCTTCTGTTGCTGCGGTTGTCCGCAGTTTTCCCAATAGCTCAGAGCCCCGCTCCGTACCTGCTCGCACCAGAAATCGATGAGAGCCTCCGCCCGTCAGTTCCGTCATGACGAGATCAGCTCCCTCGGAAGCTGCCGGACCGGTCCCCATGGAAGCGCAGAAACAGGTGGAAGCGGCCTCTGTGCATTGCACCGCAATTAGAAACGCGCTGCGGCGGTGGGCTTCGTAAATCGGATCGCGGTATCGATCTTCCAGCAGGACCCGATCCTGAATTCGCATTGCTGCCAACTCGCAAGCCCTCACCCCCAAAAACGCCTTCCGCTTTTCCGGCTTCGCGTCGTTGTTCAGGATGTGAAAGGAACTGCCGTGGCGCTCTGCCGCCCATAGGCGCACTTCAGGGGGATGCAGAAACTTCTTCCAGCTTTGCGGGCTGTTCACGTAGCCGAAGAACGCGCCGTCATTTCGAGGCTTTAAGCGATACTTTTCGGGGGCCTGCTCATCAGACCAGCCTTGTGGAAGGTCCTGCACGCAGTCGATAGGACCGTACACAACAGCACCATCGCGCACGGTTGGCCCGAGGACCGCGTAGCCTTCTCGTGCGAGTGTGCTGATGAGGGAGCCAATTTCACTCGGCGCGAGGAGGGCATAGTCCTCCAGGGACACCGCACCATTCCAGGATTTTTCCCGGGCTGCCAGAACGCTTTCAGCAACCACAAGACCTCCTTCGGCCCGCCCATCACGATGGAAGGCAGAACATACGCGCGGGCTCAAAGGAACTGGATGCAGCGTTGCACCCAGAGCGAAACCTAACTCCGGTGCCGCTCATAAGGGAATGCAAACACGAGGAAGGAATGCCGTCAGTGACCGCAATCACGGTTGGGTTGCGGCCCTCGCGATCAGGCGACGCGGCCAGGGTCTGGCCTTTTGACTTGTCCGGCATTCGCGGCATCAAGCCGTATCCGGGTGACGCGGGCAGTTTCCTCTACGAGCTCGCTGGTGTACTTGGCACCTTCGCCAGCCATCACTTGTCCCGCAGCCAGCGCGAACCGGAGCGCATCGGCCTGGTCTTCAAAGTAAAGAACGACTTGTCCCGACATAGCACTTCTCCCCTGGATTGCCAGCTTTGGCCGTGGTCGCCTTGGCTGGAAAAGATCAATCGAGCTAACGATCGTCTTCGACGAGGGTGGCGAATGAGCTTGCCTTGAATTCTCAGGGACACGACCCGGCAGCTAAAGTGATTCTTTTGGTTACCGTAGCCTCTGCCGCATTTTCCCGTTTTCCTTGTAGTGCTTGTGAATTCAAGAACTGGCAGACGTCTGCTAGTGGACGTCAGGCTTCGGCCCGCAAATGTTTGTGGGAGGCATAATAAACGCAAGCAAGAACAACACTCCGAGCAGCCCGTCGATTCCGCCAAGCACCATGTTCGAAGGATGAAGGCGGTGCTGCAGATAGAGCACAGTCTGGGATGCGGCAAAACTGAACTTCTCGAAGACTGCAGGGACCATCACCAGGCGGAAGCGCAAAGGATCTCTCGCGATCACGATGCAGGCAAACTGCCAGGCCAGCGCGCAGCCCGCAAATCCATAGCTGAGACATGTAGGGACAGCCGCCTCGGCTGTCTCGCTTGTGATGCAAGCCTCATCCCAATGGGGAAGCTCGGAGGAAAGAAAACGACCCTATTCGCCACCCACCGTAAGCCCGTCAATGCGGAGTGTGGGTGCCGCAACCGATCCCCGGAACTCAAGATCGTTCGCAATCTCCGAGATATTGAGAAACAAATCCTTCAGATTCCCCGCGACCGTGATTTCCTCGACCGGGTAAGTCAATTCGCCGCCCTGAATCCACAAACCAGAGGCACCGCGCGAGTAGTCACCCGTCACAAGGTTCACGCCCTGCCCGAGAAATTCAGTCACGTACAAGCCTTCTTGGATTCCTCCGATCAACTCCTTTGGAGCTTTAGGCCCGGGTTGCAGGAAGTAGTTTCCCGGCCCAATGCCCGGAGTACCCGCAAGTCCTCGCGAAGCGTTCGCCGTCGTTTGCAGCCCGAGTTTCTTCGCAGTGTATGTATTGAGAAGATACGATTTCAGCACGCCGTTTTCGATCACAACGGTCCGGCGTGTAGGAATACCCTCTCCGTCAAACGGCGACGTGCCAAATCCGCCAGGAATGGTGCCATCGTCAATGACGTTCACAATCTCTCCTGCGATTTTCTGTCCCAGTTTGCCCGCAAGAAAGGATGCGCCGCGATAGACCGAATCCCCGTTAATGCCTTCGAAGATGTGCTCGAGGATTGAGGTCGAAACCATCGGATCAAAAACAATCGGGACTTTCGCCGTTTTCACTTTCTTTGCGCCCAGCCTGCGGAGCGTGCGCTCCGCAGCAATGCGCCCGACCTTTTCGGGAGAGTCGAGCTTCTTCAGCGTGCGCGCGACTGAATACCAGTAATCGCGCTGCATGGCTCCGTCTTCGGCTTGAGCAATCGGCACCGCGGCGGTTGAGCAATACGAGCGCCTGTATTCACCCACGAAGCCATGCGAGTTGGCCAGAACCTTGCGTCCAGTTGCGGCATCGAACGAGCCACCTTCCGAGTTCTTGATACGCGGGTCGAAATCGAGCGCAGCCTTTTCCGTGCGGCGAGCATAATCGATCCGGTCGGCCCCGGGCAGCGAGTAGACGTCTTCGTGGTAGAGATCCAGATCTCCCGAAAGCTGCCCGAGTTGCGACGCATCAGGAATTCCGCCGTAAGGATCTTCCGAAGTGATCTTCGCCAGTTCCAGCGCGGAGTTCACCATGCGGTCGAGCCCCTGCTTCGAAAAATCACTCGAGTAGGTGCTGGCGGCGCGCTGTCCGAAAAACACACGCACCCCGATCGATTTCGAGCCGGATTCCTTGAGTGTTTCAACCTGGCCGAGTCGGACGAGCGTCGAGAATTCGTCGCCTTCGCGGACAACACACTCGGCGGCCGAAGCGCCGGCCTTCATGGCGCGGGCTACGATGTCCTGGGCGACTTCCTTCAAATCCGTTCCGAGTTTGGGCGTTTCGAGTTCAGTAGGGGACATAGGAAATTCTTTCAAGAAACCCGTTCACCACCGAGGACATGGAGGATGACGGAATATCGAAGTATCCGTGGAATCTGTCTGAATTGGTGGCAAAGAAGTCTCACTGCATGAAGCCACCGGGATCTTTGCGGGCGGTTCCACCCACAGTAAGCCGATCGACCTTCAACGTCGGAATCCCGACGCCCACCGGCACCGCCTGGCCATCTTTGCCGCAGGTACCGACGCCTTCATCCAGCTTTAGATCGTTGCCAACCATGCTGACGCGGGTGAGCACATCGGGACCATTCCCGATCAGCGTCGCTCCCTTGATCGGGGCGGTAATCTTGCCGTCTTCGATCATGTAGGCTTCGCTGGCGGAGAAAACGAATTTCCCGTTGGTGATGTCGACCTGTCCTCCGCCGAAATTCACCGCGTACACGCCATGCTTCACCGAACGGATGATATCCTCCGGATTGTCGTTTCCCGCCAGCATGTACGTATTAGTCATGCGCGGCATGGGAATGTGTTCGTAGCTCTCACGCCGCCCGTTGCCGGTATTAGCCATTCCCATCAGACGAGCTGAAAGCTTATCGCTCAGATAACCCTTCAGGATTCCGTTCTCGATCAGAACGGTCTCCTGCGTAGAGTTGCCCTCATCATCGACGTTGAGCGAACCACGCCGCCACGGCATAGTGCCATTATCCACAACCGTGCACTTCTCGCTCGCCACGCGCTTGCCGATCAGGCCTGCAAAGGCCGATGTCTTTTTGCGATTGAAATCGGCTTCAAGCCCATGGCCGACCGCCTCGTGCAGCAGAACGCCGGGCCACCCCGGGCCGAGCACGACTTCCATTTCTCCCGCGGGAGCTTCGCGGGCATCTAGCTGCAGAATGGCCTGCCGCGCCGATTCGCGGGCAAAGTACTCCGGAGTCTTCTCCCCGAAGAAGAAGTCGAGTGCTACACGCCCTCCGCCCCCCGAAGTTCCGCGCGCGGAGTTTCCGTCGGTTTTCGCGATGCAACTCACGTTCATGCGTGCCAGCGGCTGAGAATCTTCGGCGAAGGTGCCGTCAGAAGCCACGACCAGGATGTTGCGCAGCTCGTCCGCATAGTTCGCGCGGACTTCCTTGATCCGCGGATCGTAGGCTCGGGCGGTCTTGTCCGCCCGCATCAGCAGTTCGACCTTCGCACTGATCTCGGCATCAACACTTGGCAGGGTGACCGGATACAGGCTGCGTGCCTGCGACTTCTGGAATCCTTGCACCGTAGCTTTAGCCGGCGCGCTGGCAATCAGCGCCGCAGTTCGCGCCGCATGCAGAATGCGGTCCGCGGAAAGATCGTCCGTGTAGGCATAACCGGTGCGCTCGCCCGAGACCACACGTACTCCGCATCCCGCGGAGATCCCCTGGCTCGCCGACTTGATCATGGACTCATCCATGGAGAGCGACGTCGAAGATAGGTATTCGAAATAAAGGTCGGCGTAATCTCCGCCAGCCGAAAGGGCAGCAGCCAGATAACGCTCCAGATCGCGCTCGGTCAGACCGTAATGTTCAAAGAAAAAACGACTCTTATCTCTGTGATTTTCCACGTTATATAGATGCCGGCGAGTGTCCTGCGGACTCGAAGGCGTGCCCCCGTACCCCATTATCCCACAAGCCAAGAATGCACCTGCTCCGCAGCGCTGCGAGCAGATCCTTGCCGCGGTGGGCCCGGTCCCGGAGGAGCCACCTGGTAGTAGCCCGCCGCTTCAGCGGCGGGTCAAGTCCCTTGCCCGAAGTTTTCCACACGCCCATGTTCATTCGTCACAGACTCGGAAGGCCCCGATTCATGACAATTCCAACATGAATGCCGAGGCCCTCACCCGCACCCTACAGGAGTTTCTAGTCGACGCAACCGGCGCAGTCGTGCTCGAAGACGGCGCCGTCACGTTCGATCTGGCGGAGGCCAGGTACTCGATTTCCGGCGAACACAATAAATGCCTCCTCCACCTCTGGTCTCCCGGGAGAAATACCGTTCGCCGAGTGCTCGATGCCGAGGTAAAGAACGGTACTCTCCGGCTCTCCGTGCAACGACTCGGCCAGACACATCCCACGAAGCTCGAGATCTGCCGCGAGCGCGACCGCCGCTCCCCGTCAGCCAAGCGAGCAGCCCGCGCCGCGTACCAGCAAAAGCTCAAGCGCGCGATCGAACGCCACTTCCCCGGATTCACCATAGGCCGGCTGACCACTGGCATAGATCTGGAAAAGTCATTCGGACCCATCTATGCCCGTGGGCTGCTGCGGCAGGGACAAACGACCTTCGCACTCCTGGGAGTCAATGCCTCGGAGACACAAAACTCCGTCGACGCCGCGCTGACCTTCGGAATCTTGTGGCTCGATCTTTGCCGCCAAGCTTCAAACAGAACGACGTTGATGGAAGGCCTGATTCTCTTTGTACCCGCTGGCTGCTCCTCCTTAGTCCGCGAGCGGATGGCAAATCTGAATCGAGCCGCCGCTAAATGGCGGTTGTTCGAGTTCGATGAGCGCCACGACGCAGTAGCCGAAATCGACTGCAGCGATCGTGGAAACATCGCGACCCGTCTGGTGCATGCAACGAACGAGGCGGCCGCCCTAGAACGATTCGACGAATCGATCACCCGCGTTCAAACGATCCTGCCGAATTGCGACGTGGCTGTGCTCTCTCCTGCAGAAATCGGATTCCGCTGGCGCGGACTGGAATTCGCTCGCGCTCGTCTGGCAGCCGAAGCCGTCACCTTCCGTAGCAAGCAGGAAATTGTCTTCGGCGTTGGCGCCGAAGAACGCACGCTGGAAGATCGCAACTGGTCGTTGTTCGTGCAGCTGCTCACCGCATTGCGCGAGGCGAGGCACCCGTACGGACCGCGCCAACACCGCCTGTTTCGCATACACCCCGAGCGGTGGCTCGAGTCTCTCGTGCGCGCTGATGTCAGCCTGATCGACGAGCACCTGGAAGCCGAGTCCGCTTACTCGCAGGTGCCTGCATTTTCCGCCGCCGCTCGGGCCATGATCGACGTGCTCACGTTGACCCACGAAGGACGCCTGGCCGTCGTGGAGTTGAAAGCCGATGAGGATATCCATCTTCCTCTGCAGGGTCTGGATTATTGGGCGCGAGTACAATGGCACCACAACAGGGGCGAATTCCTGAAGTTCGGCTATTTTGGCGGCCGGGTATTGTCGGAGAAATCTCCACTCCTTTTCTTGGTCGCCCCCGCGCTGCATGTGCACCCCTCGACAGATGCTATCCTGCGCTACATCTCGCCCGATATCGACTGGGCCTTCGTAGGGATTGACGAGCGCTGGCGGGAAGCCGCTCGCGTGGTATTTCGAAAACGCCCGCATCACCAAGACACCGACCCAAGGAGGCGATCAAGTTTGCGCGAGAGTGCCAAAACAGCGTGACAATCAGCTCGTGTAGGGGCGGACGCCTTCGTCCGCCCCGCGAGCGAAGCGAGCGTCTAGCGAAGGAGAATCTTCAAAGAGTCAATCGCGTACGCAGACCTCTAGTCGCGAATTATTTCCACGCTTCCAGTAGCCGCCGCACATCCACCAACTGGGCGACATGGTACGAGTTATGATCCGCCACCAGCAGGGCTTCCCGCAGGATTGTCTGTCCATCGCCCCAAGGAATCTTCGCAAACAGATCAGTCTTGGGATCCTTGACCAGATCCTTCATCGCCTTCAGGTCAGACTCGAACTGATCGATGCTCCTCGACCAGGCCTCGCCGCTTGGCGGAGCCTCAGTCTTCGGCCAATACCCTTCCGGCCATTTCGGCGACTCGTGCTTCTGGTTGCGGCTGAATTCCAGAATGTCCCACTGGGCGAGGCGCAGATGTTCCAGAATCATCCACGCAGAATGCGGAAAATTCTCAGGCTTCGTGCCGCGCAGTTTGGGCGGGAGGCCCTTGATGGCATCCTCAAAGGTGGCGTGCGCGTGGCCCCCGGTGAGCAGTTCGAGCAGGTGCTGGCGTAGAGAAGCGTTCGGATCGTCAGGCATTCGAATCCTCCCCGCATTGGATGCTTCGAATAGGCCAGAAGACTTCCCTTAGTGGTGGGTGCCACCCTCCCAGCCGCCTTCGCGAGATGCGGGAGCTCCTGACCTCGCACGGCCCAGCCTGTGGATATGACATTCATCCGCGCGAATCCCCAAAATCGACTTTCAATTCCCAACGTCCTACAATTCCCTTATGGGCACCCTCGGCCAGCAGACTCCCGTCGCCGAAGAGCGCGACAACAGCCGCCTGATTATCGTCGCCGCCGTAGTCGTGGTGATCGCTGTCATGGTGGGGATTGCATACCTGCTGCGCGAGGCGCCCAAGAAAGTCGTACCGCCCTCACCCTACATCGCGCAATTGAAACTTTCAGATTTCAAGATGTCCGCCGCTGAAAATTTCATCGGCCATACGGTCAGCTACATCGATGGCAGCATCACCGATACCGGCGATAAGACAGTCACACGCGTGATGGTAGAGGTGAACTTCCTCGATTCCATGGGTCAGCTGGCCCAACGCGAAGAGCTCCCGCTACGAGTGATTCGCACCAACGGAGCCTACAACGAGCCAGTCGACCTCAACATTGCCCCGCTAGTCCCGGGACAGACCGCTCCCTTCCGCCTGACGTTCGACAGCATCTCCCAGCAGTGGAACCGCCAGTATCCACAGATTCGGATCACCGACGTCACGGTGAAGTAATCTGCAGCAGGAACACTTCCCGCTACGAAAATCGGCGATAATATCCGGCAGCCGGATTCTCGACACTGCCGTGAAAGTCCTTCTCATACTGCTGGTTCTGGGTCCTGCTGCCTTACTGGCTCAAAGTCCTTTCGACGGCACATGGGTACTCGATCCTCCCGTCCCGCAGAAGCCCATCGAATATTCACTGGCGAACGGAGTGTTCCGCTGTTCCGGATGCATCGCAAACGTCGAAGTCAAAGCCGACGGTTTCGATCACAAAGTCGCCGAGACCGATTATTGGGACACTCTGAACGTCCAACCTCTCGACTCGCACGCCGTCGAGATCATCGCAAAAAAGGCCGGTAAGACGATGTACATGGAATTCGCGTCGGTTTCGGCCGATGGCTCAACTTTGACCCAATTGATCAAAGACACTACCGAATCCGATACCGTCACGATCGAGACTCTAGCCCGAAGACTGGATAAAGGCGCCCCTGAGGCGCACGCGATTTCGGGCTCCTGGAAGGCCTATCAGACCAACCGCTCAAGTAACGGCTCCCTGATCAATTACAAGTGCACCAAGGAAGGATTCAGCGCCGAAACTCCGCTGGGCGAGAAATACGCGGCCAAGTTCGACGGCAAGTTCTATCCCGTCGAAGACGATCCCGGCCAAACCTTAGTCGCTGCCAGACTGATAAATCCCAACACGGTGGAACTCACGCACAAAAGAAACGACAAGGTCGTGAGCGTTGCCCGAATGACGGTCGCGCCAGACGGCAAAACCATTCACGTTGTCTTCGACAACAAAGATGCTGGCACGACAACAACATTCGGCTTCCACCGCCAAAAATAGACAGTAAGAGCCTGCCCCTTTATGGCCCTGTGTCCCCTCTGGTGAATGCTTCGTGTCGTACGCGTAAAATGCTCAAGTGCCCGAAGTAAAGCCATTCCGCCTGACGGAGTCGGTAAAAGCCGCGGGTTGAGCGTCCAAGCTGAGTCCGGCGGCGCTGGACAAGGTGCTTGGGAAATTAGCCCGGCAACACGACCCGAATGTTCTGGTCGGCTTCGACCACGCCGACGACGCCGGAGTGTATCAACTCACCCCCGAGCAGGCGCTGGTGCAGACCGTAGATTTCTTCACTCCGATCGTTGACGATCCGTACACCTTCGGCCAGATCGCCGCGACCAATTCGTTGAGCGATGTGTACGCCATGGGCGGGCGCCCCCTGACCGCGCTGGCGCTGGTCTGCTTTCCCGACAAGGCTGACCTGGAAATTCTGGAACGTATCCTCGCCGGAGGCCTCTCGAAGATGATCGAGGCCGGATGCACGGTGATCGGAGGTCACAGCATCCGCGACGAAGAAACGAAATTCGGGTACTCGGTCACAGGCGTGATCCATCCGAAGAAGATCTATCAAAACGCCGGAGCGCAACCCGGAGACAAACTGATCCTCACGAAAGCCTTGGGTACAGGCGTGATCTCCACCGCAATCAAAAAAGGAAAAGCAGAGCAACCCTGGATCGACGCGGCAACCGCCTCAATGACCACGCTGAACAAAAAAGCCGCAGATGTGATAAAGGCGCGTGTAGGGGCGGACGCCTTCGTCCGCCCCGCCGTGCAAAGCGAGGCAACCACGCCGGAAGCTGGCTTCCACGTTCACTCCATGACCGACATCACCGGCTTCGGCCTCATCGGCCACCTGCGTGAAATCCTGTTGGCATCGAATGTCTCGGCTGCAATCTCCGTCGGCAAAGTTCCAGCCCTCGAAGGCGCCATCGACTGCATCCACGCCGGCCACATCCCCGGAGGCCTGAAAAACAATCGCGACTTCGCCGAATGCCTGGTCGAATACGACCAGCAAGTCCCCGAAGATCTTCGCCTGCTCCTCTATGATCCCCAGACCGCGGGAGGCCTTCTGGTCTGCTCTCCCGCGGGAGACGCGTTGACGCAAGCCCTCAATCAGTCAGGAGTTCCGGCCACCCAGATCGGTGAGGTGCTCCCTCTGACCAAACCGCGCATCCGCGTCACAAGATAAGACTCGAAAAAAGGGTTTTGATCCAACACTTCGGAGATTTCATGTGGCGACTCAGTCGAGTCGCGGAGCGGCACAATACTGGAACTCACTGGTGGCTGTACCGCAGTAACCTCCATTCGTCGTTCTGCCGATGCTACTTTCTCCCAATCACCAGTCATGGGCATTCCCGCCTCCGATTGGAATTCAGGGAGGTCTCCATGTTCGCTACCGGTACCGCTGTGGCGCCTGCTGCGGCGCCAGCGCCCGTCAATGCAGCGGCCGTTGAACGAAAGATCAAGCTGCAGGCTGGCACAAACGGTGGCGCAAGATGGTTCATGGCCGTCGCCCTGTTCTCGGTCATCAACTCGGCTCTCATGTTCTTCAACGCCAAAATGCATTTCATCGTCGGCCTTGGTGTAACGCAGATCGCCGACACCATCGGCAAGTTGGGCGGCACAGTGGGTAGCATCGCCGGACTCATCGTGAGCCTCTTCGCCGCCGCGATGTTTCTGGTCTTCTGGAAATTCGCCCGCGAAGGAAATCAGTGGGCCTTCATCGCTGGCATGGTTCTCTATGCGCTAGACGGCCTGATCTTCCTTGGATTCGGGCTATGGCTCGACCTGGGCTTCCACGCGTTCGCCCTGTTCGGCATCTACAAGGGATTGACGTCTCTGAATGAGTTAAACCAACTGAACCGCCAGAGACCGTCAGTAGCGCCCTCCCAAGCAGTGATTCAATAATCCATCGGTCGGGTTTTCCTCTGCTTCCCTCTGTTCCCCGTGGTGGAGTTTTTTCTTTGGCACCCTCCAGAATCACGCGGCATCTATAGAGGCGTAAAATCCTGCTCGATTCCTCCTAAAGGTGCCATCATGAAAACCCGCTTTCTCGGCCATACCGGACTAGAAGTCTCCGCCCAAGGTCTCGGCTGCATGGGTATGTCCGAGTTCTACTCAGGATTCGACGACGCCGAATCGATCGCTACCATCCACCGAGCGCTGGAGATCGGAATCTTCTTTCTCGACACCGCCGACGTCTACGGTCCTCACAAGAACGAAGAACTCGTCGGACGCGCTGTCAAGGGCCGCCGGGACGAAGTCGTACTCGCCACAAAATTCGGAATCGTCCGCGATCCTAAGAATCCCCACTCCCGCGGCGTGAGCGGCAAGCCCGAGTACGTGCGGCAATCCTGCGAAGGCAGCCTGCGACGCCTGGGCGTAGAAACCATCGACCTCTACTACCAACACCGAGTCGATCCAAATACTCCTATCGAAGACACAGTCGGTGCTATGGCCGAGTTGGTGCAGGAGGGCAAAGTCCGCTATCTAGGTCTGTCGGAAGCCGGCCCTGAAACTCTTCGCCGCGCCATGATGGTTCATCCCATCACCGCCTTGCAAACCGAGTACTCTCTGTGGACGCGCGATCCCGAAGACAACGAAGTCCTCACTACCTGCCGCGAACTCGGCATCGGCTTCGTCGCCTACAGCCCGCTCGGGCGCGGATTTCTCACCGGCCAATTCCGCACCTTCGAAGATCTCGCCCCCGACGACTACCGCCGCAACTCCCCACGTTTCCAGGGAGAAAATTTCCAGAAGAATCTGGACCTGGTCCGCGAAGTCGAGAAACTCGCCCTTGATAAAAGATGCAAGCCTTCCCAACTCGCGCTCGCCTGGGTGATGGCGCAAGGCGAAGACACAGTCCCAATCCCCGGCACCAAGCGCAGGAAGTATCTTGACGAAAACGCCACTGCCGCCGAGATCGAGCTTTCGGCGGACGATCTCGCGCGCCTCGACGAAGTTTTCCCCAAAGATGCCGCCGCTGGCCAGCGCTATCCTGAGCACATGATGGCCCTGGTCAACCGCTGATACAAGTCATCAGAAATGGGGACAGCCGCCTCGGCTGTCCCGCGATGGCAAAGCCCAAGTCATGGCGCGTCGATAGGGACGAAATGCCGCGAACCCGAGAATTTAACTGCTTATTCCCATCTGCCCGAGAATGTAGGCGTAATCGAACGATGCATCATGGAGTCGATCGTAGCGACCGGACGCCCCTCCATGGCCCGCAGGCTTCAAGTTCGTTTTGAAGATCAGAATGTTATGGTCGGTGCGCGTAGCGCGCATTTTCGCCACATACTTCGCCGGTTCCCAGTACATCACCTGGCTGTCGTTGAACGAGGTCTTCACCAGCATGTTCGGATACGCCTTCGCCTCGACGTTGTCATAGGGTGAGTACGTGATCATGTAATCGAAGGCGGCCTTCTCTTTCGGATTGCCCCATTCTTCGAACTCCCCCACGGTCAACGGCAGGCTCTCGTCGAGCATGGTGTTCATCACATCGACGAATGGAACTTTGACCACCGCGGCGTGAAACAGATCCGGGCGCATGTTGAGCACCGCACCCATCAGCAACCCACCGGCACTCGCTCCCTCTATTACCAGTTTGCTTTTCGATCCGTAGCCGCGCTTGGTGAGGTCTTCCGCCACCGCGATGAAATCGGTGAAGGTATTCTTCTTGTTCATCATACGACCCGCGTCGTGCCACGGCTTCCCCATCTCGCCCCCACCGCGAATGTGCGCGACGGCATACACGACTCCGCGATCCACCAGGCTGAAGATGTTCGAGTTGAACCACATGTCGAGCGAGATGCCGTAGGAGCCGTATCCGTAGAGATAGAGCGGGCCAGTGCCGTCCAGCTTCGCACCCTTCAAATGCACCACGGAAACGGGGATCTTCGACCCATCGGCAGCGACCGTGTAGATCTGCTCGACGTCATACTTCTTCGGATCATATCCACCCGGCACTTCCTTCTGCTTCAGCAACTGCGATGCACCGGTCTCCATGTCATACGCGAAGACCGACTCCGGTGTGATCGGAGACTGATACCGGTAACGAAATTCCGTAGTGTCGTACACGCGATTGATATATGCAGAAACCGCATAGGCAGGCTCTGGGAACGAAAGTCGGCGCGAGTGCCCGTTACGCAGGTCGACAACACGAATTTGCGGCAGCCCATTTTCGCGTTCGTACAAGACCAGGAAATTCTTGAACAGATCCATGTCATCGAGCATGATCGCCGGATTGTGCGCCATCACCTCGTGCCAGTTCTTGGCGCCGGGGTCGCTGACCGGAGCGGTGACGAGGCGAAAGTTGCGTCCGTTGTCGTTCGTGCGGATGTAAAACGAAGCGGCATTGTGGTCGACGTAATATTCGACACCGTGCTTGCGGGGCTCGACAATTTTCCAGTCCGCGGCAGAATCCTTCGCTGAGATGTAGCGGGCTTCGCTGGTGGTGTGGCTGCGCAGTTCCATGATGATGTAATCCTGGCTGCGCGTTTTGAAGGCGCCGACAGTAAACATCTCGTCAGGCTCCTCATAGACGAGCGTGTCCGGATCCGAAGATCCAACAGTGTGCCGATAAAGCCGGTACTGCCGCTTTGAAACGGCGTCCTCCTGTGTATAGAAGATAGAGCGATTGTCGTTCGCCCAAACCACAGAGCCCACACGCTCCGCATGATCAGTAAATGTCTGCCCGGTGCGCAGATCCTTCACCGCGAGATTGAACTGCCGGTATCCGCTGTTGTCGTAACTGTAGGCCAGCAGGTTGCTGTCAGTGCTCACAGCAAATGCTTGCACGGTCATAAAGGCCTGGCCCTTGGCCAGTTCGTTGACGTCGAGCAGGACTTCTTCGTTCGCGTCGGCGCTGATCTTCTTCCGGCAACGGATCGGGTACTGCTTGCCGGCTTCCGTCCGGATGTAATAGAAGTACCCGCCTTCCTTATAGGGAACCTCCACGTCCGTCTCTTTCATCCGGCTCAGCATCTCGTCGTAAAGCTTCTTCTGGAACGCCTCAGTAGGCTTCATCACGATGTCGGTGTAGGCGTTCTCGGCCTCGAGATAGGCGCGAACTTCAGGATTGGACTTCTCGCGCAGCCAGAAATAGTTATCCGTAAGCTTGTAGCCGTTGATCTCGGTGACGTGAGGTATTTTCTTGGCCACGGGCGGCGCAGGAAGATCATCCGCGGCGGTGAAGACGAGCGTGGAGACTGTAGTCATAGTGAGTAGGACGCGACTCAACAATAGATGATTCATGTAGGGCTCCGGGTGCTGGTCGGCGCAAGCGGGAAACATAATACGCTGGGCCGGAGGAATGCAATGGCGAGGGATAGAACCGGCACCGCTCGAATGTGACTCTCCTGGGCGGTTCATCGTGGCCTTAAAGTAGACGCGAAGATCCCGGCTAGCTTCTAGGGAGGTACCTTAGCCCAAACTCCCCGTTTTTCCTTAATTGACCGATTGCTAGGTTCTACATCCTCCAATTGATACCTGAGAGCGCCTCTCTCGGCCCAAGATGGCAGATGCGGCTCGGATCAGCCGGATTGGGGCGTTCCACAAACCCCACCGGCAGGGGAGAAAACTCATATGAAATCACTGAATAGCATTTTGATAGGAATGGCACTGGCCATCACGCTTGCCTGTACAAACACGAAGGCTCCTGATGTGACCGATAACGTGCGGCACGCTTTGGATAGCGCTGGATTTAACGATGTGAGCGTGAGTCAGGATCGCGACAAGAATGTTGTGACCCTGAGCGGAACTATTCCCACGGATGACGACAAGGCCCGGGCGGAATCGATCGCCAAGTCGCAAGCCGGTTCAGCAGTTGTGGCGGACGAGATCGGAGTCCGTCCGAAGGGCGACGAAGGTACCGCCAAGAAAGTCGACTCGGAACTCGACTCCGGCATCGACAAGAACCTTGAAGCAACGCTTGTGGAGCACAGGATGAATCGGGCGGTTCGTTACGACGTGAACAACGGAGTGGTGACGTTGAAGGGCGACGTGCCGTCGCAGGGCCAACGGGCCAACGTGGAAAAACTGGCTCAGCAGGTGCCGAACGTGAAGCAGGTAGTGAACGAGCTCGAGGTCAAAAATCAGCGGGCGACTTCGACGAAGTAAGTCTCAGATGTGAACGGGTGTCCCACTTCTGGCCGACTTTGCCAGAAGTGGGGGTTTCCGACAGAGCGAACAACCCGCCCCGCAAGCGAGCGTCAGTTTCCAAAAAATCTTGTCAATAGGCAGAATTTACACGATCGGGGCTAAGCTCAAGCAACCACGGCAAATATAAAGTTCGTTTCTTTGCCGGATAATTCGCCCCAATTTGCTATCCTGAAAGTATAGAGAGAATTTCAAAGGCGCGGCCCTCGGGTCGCGCTTTTCTTTTGTCCCGAATCAGCCACAAATGCATGTAGAAACAGCCGCCTCAGCCTGCCCTGAGCGGAGTCGAAGGGGCTCTCCAGCGGATCAAAGCTCCGCGGTTGAAAGCTGCGTCTGACCCGGGACCTCGAATCATAAAGGATGTTACGGGAGCATGAAATATTGGGAGCGATTCACCAGCTTGAAACAGCGCGGCGAATGGGTGGAACTGCAATTCATGGCGCGTGCCGCGCAACACTGCTTTGCCGTCAGCAAGCCCTGGGGAGACACGCGGGCTTACGACGTCGGTATCGAACACGAAGAAAACTTTCTCCGGGTCCAGGTCAAATCAACAGTCGTGAGGTGCGGCGCCGGATACCGCTGCATGTTCCTGCCCAACCACCGCAAGAAGCGCGACTACTCGCTCGACCAGATCGACCTGTTCGCCGCCTACGTGATTCCTGAAGATGCCTGGTACCTGATCCCGGCAGTGCGCCTCCTGGGTTGGCGCAGGCGCACCATGGCGATGCTGTGTCCGGTCGTCGAGCCCGCAAAGAAGGCCAGCTACATCTACGAAGGCTACCGCGAAGCATGGAACCTGTTGAAGAAGACCAGGAGCGAATTAATAGACTTTGGGCGCGCCGGGTGCCCCATCTCTCGCACGCCCTCTGCGCGAGAAGTGAGAAAGTCACCGCAAGCCCGCAAGCCGCGCCGCAAGCGACCGATCCCGAAGGGGTCATCGAAAATAGCCCGCCAGTTCACTGGCGGGAAGCGACCCCAAAATACCCACCGCGTGCCGGAGCCACACCTGAACCCTCGACACATTCGGAAGGATCGGGCACGGCGCGAGGCAGGCACCGGGAAGGGCACGAGTTCACTCGTGCCATCAGCGCAGCAACAGTAGTCCGGTTTTAGCCGCTGAGGTCCGCTGTGTCCGAGAGGAATCAATCGGGCGCGGCCTACAACCTGGAGCGCCGGGGCTGGCCCACCCTGTCGCATAGAACGCGACAAGGGTGGGGCACTCCCTTCATCTTGGTTAAGGTTCGATTTCTGTAGTGAATCCCAACGGGCTCTGTTCCGTCCCCGCGTTTGGGTCTGACTTATTCTTCCCTCAAGACAGGCTGGTAAAACCGGGAGTGCCCCATCCTTGTCCCTGCGCTTTTTGCAGAGACATGGTGGGGACTTTGACTGGAAGCAGAACGGCTGAAAGATCACACCCATGGTCTCTCTCTTCCTCGCTGTCCACTGCGATTCAATCTCCACCGCTCCCTCACATCCGGAAACGTAATGACGGAAGCTACTCCATAACCAGTCTCCGGGCCTCTCGACCAGTCCCCGCTTCACGGGATTTCGATGCATATAACGTAACTTCTCAATCCGCTTTTCCTCGCTCCAGACGTTGAAATCGTAGTAACGCGTTTGCCAGAAGGGCTGATCCGCGAATCGACTGGGCAGGCTTCGTCCTACGTTCTGCTTCAGCATTTGAATTGCTGTGCAGAGGCAGCCGCGCTCCGGCTCGCTCACTAATAGGTGCACGTGCTCAGGCATCACTACATACCCACAGATGTAGAAGCCGTACCAACTCCGGGTCCGTTCCAGAGTGTGCTCGAACACATCGCGCGCCGCAGGCGTACCCAAAAGCTGTGCTCGGTGATAGCAACTGAACGTAACGAAATGCAGACAGCGCGCTTGCTGATATCGTTTCAGGCTCCAAGGCATGAATTTAGCGTAGGACGATTCACTGGGAGCCTGATGTGACTTTGAGAAGTTTATTGAATTCTGGATTCCAAATTGGGAATGGAATCAAAAGCCCCACCCTCCCGCGAAGAACGCGGGAAGGATGGGGCACCCTTTTGGGGCTTGTGCCTTACTGAATCAGCGTGCTGCCGTTTGGCTCTTCTTCTGGAGCGATTACTACTGCTGCCGCAACACGATCTCCCGGTTCCATTTGCAGCAGTCTTACGCCTTGCGCATTGCGGCCGGACTCGCGGATCGTCGTCGAATCCATGCGGATGATTTTGCCGTAGTGGCTGATCAACATGACTTCGGACTTTTCGTCGACTTGGGCGATGCCGACTACTTTGCCGACACGCTCCGTCGTCTTCAGGTTGATTACGCCTTTGCCGCCGCGGTTGGTCAGGCGGTATTCGTCGGCGGGGGTACGCTTGCCGAACCCGTTTTCGGTGACGCTCAGAATCAGGTCGCCTTTGACAGTAGCATCGGTCGTTTCGCCTTCTGGAGTTTCCGCGGTGGACACGGCGGCGTCTTTCTTCAGCGTCGTCGCCATTCCGATTACGTAATCGCCCTTTTCCAGGTCGATGCCCCAGACTCCGTAGGCGGCGCGGCCCATGGGTCTCACGTGGCTCTCGTCGAAGCGCACGGCCATCCCTTCGTGGCTGGCCAGGAAGATGATCTGGTTGCCGTCGGTGACGCGGCAGGCTACCAATTCGTCGCCCTGCTCAATGCCGATCGCCATGATGCCGTTCGAGCGCACGTGCATGAATTCACGGACTTCGGACTTCTTGACCAGTCCGTTGCGCGTGGCGAAGAAGATGTACTTGTTCTCTTCTTCAAGGTTGCGGACGGCGAGCATCGTCTTAACAGTCTCTCCGGGTTGCAGGCCGACGAGGTTGCCGACGTGCTTGCCTTTTCCGGCGGCGCTGAGGTCGGGGATCTCGTAGACCTTCAGCCAGTACACGCGGCCGGTGTTGGTGAAGATCAGGATGTAGGCGTGCGTGCTCGCGATGAAGAGATGCTCAACGAAATCCTCGTCGCGTGTCTTCATGCCGGTGCGGCCGGTGCCTCCGCGCCGCTGCATGCGGTACGTAGAGATCGGCGTCCGCTTCATGTAGCCGGAGTGGCTGACCGTCACAGCGACCTGCTCGTCGGCGATCAGATCTTCGAGCACGATCTCCGCCGCCTCGTCTTCGATACGCGTACGCCGGTCGTCGCCGTAAGCCTTCTTCACTTCTTCCAGCTCTTTCACAATGACCGACCGCAGCTTCTTTTCCGAGCCGAGGATCGATTCATACTCGGCGATGTTGTCGCGAACTTCCTTCAACTCGTTCGAGATTTCATCGATCGAGAGCTTGGTCAGGCGATGCAACTGCAGTTCGAGGATGGCATCGGCCTGCTTGGCGGTGAAGGGCTTTTCGGGATCGACCCGGGGCGCCCGGCCCGTGGTGTTGATGTCGATCTTCTTGCCGCCAAAATACTGGACCAGGTTCTCGCGGGCGTCGGCGCGGTTGGCGCTGCCGCGGATGATGGTGATGACGTTGTCGAGGTGATCGAGCGCCTTCAGGTAGCCTTCGAGGATGTGCTCGCGGTCTCTGGCCTTGGAGAGCAAATACGCCGTGCGTCGGCGGACCACGTCGACGCGGTGCTCGATGAAATACTTGATGGCCTGGATCAGCCCCATTTCGCGCGGTTGCCCGTTGACCACCGCGAGCAGGATCATCGAGAACCCTTGCTGCATCTCCGTGTGCTTGAAGAGTTGGTTCAGGACGATCTGGGGCTCGACGCCACGCTTCAGTTCAACCACGATCCGCATGCCCTCGCGATCGCTCTCGTCGCGAACGTCAGAGATGTCTTCAATGTCTTTGTCGTTGACCAGCGCCGCGATGCGCTTGATCAGGTTCGCCTTGTTTACCTGGTAGGGAATTTCGGTGACGATGATCGCCTGCCGATCTTTCGTGATGTTCTCGATCGCTGCCTTGGCGCGCATCATGAAGCGGCCGCGCCCGGTCCGATAGGCCTCGAAAATTCCGGAGCGACCGTGAATGATTCCTGCGGTCGGAAAATCGGGGCCCTGCACGAACTTCAGAATTTCTGCGAGCTGCGAGTTCGGATTGTTGACCAGCGTGATGGTCGCATCGACGATCTCGGTCAGATTGTGTGGAGGGATTTTCGTCGCCATGCCGACGGCGATTCCGTCAGAGCCGTTGATCAACAAATTCGGAATGCGCGCGGGAAGAACATCAGGCTCAACTTCGCTGCCGTCGTAGTTCGGATGGAAGTCGACCGTCTCTTTATCCAGGTCCTCAAGCAGCGGGGTGGAAACCTGCGCGAGCTTGGCCTCGGTGTAGCGGTCTGCCGCCGGAGGATCTCCGTCAACCGATCCAAAATTCCCCTGGCCAAAAATCAGCGGATACCGCATCGACCAGTCCTGCGCCAGTCGCACAAGCGCGTCGTACACCGCAAGGTTCCCATGCGGATGGTACTTGCCCATCACATCTCCGACGATGCGCGCGCATTTGCGCGTAGCCCGATTCGGGTACAACCCCATCTGTTGAATCGTATACAGAATGCGGCGGTGGACGGGCTTTAGGCCGTCGCGAACGTCCGGGAGCGCACGGCCGATGATCACCGACATCGAGTAGTCGAGATACGACCGGCGCATCTCCTCTTCGATGTTGACGGGTTGAATGTTCAGCGCGCCGGGGCCATCGCCACTGGGCGGAGGAGTCAGGGGAAGTTCTGGGTTCTGTTCGTCAGGCATGTTTTGGCTCTCAGCTGTCGGCTTTCAGCGGTCAGCTTCTTGGTCGTCGAAACTTGTGCAAGTTATTGCATTTACAGGAAGTTATGTGTCCCTGGAACTGCAGTCATTATACCACGGATCGGCGCCGAACAGGGGTGATCAGGTGGGTGCAGAAAAGGCGAATCAGGTCTCGGTTTGACCGACAGAACAGAGAAAAACAGCCGCATCAAGCTTCTCGATTTCTCTGCGTTCTCGATGCGGGTAGGCGGATAGTTCTTGGCGTGCTCTTCGGTTCAAGCTTTGGACTGCGGAGAACACAGAGAATCGCCGCAGCGCGTGCTTAAGAAAACCCCTTCGGAAATCGGGCCTCAGTTGGTGCGGGTCGATTGCGGCAATTGGAACGTGATGCCGCGCTCGTCGTTTTGCTTGCGGGTGGCGTCGAGATCGAGATCGGCAATCAGGATCTTCCGTCGGTGTCCGGGCGTGAGATCGAACAGTGTCGAACCCTGAATGGCGTAGTTCCCGATCTCTACCGTGCGACCGTCCTTAAACACCAAGAGCGTGGGCGGCAGCGGAGGATCCGGATCCACCGCAGGTGCTTCACGCTCAGTGCGTTCAGCGAAGTGCGCTGGCGCAGCATCTCTCATCGGAGGCACATACGAGCGCTCCCCTTGCCCACGACGATCAAAAACTGTGGGACCACCCTGATAGTCGGCGTCGTTTTCGGCGCTGTCGTCAGGTTGGTCCTGGTCGGGAGCGTAACCGGAATATCCCTGATCGTAAGGTACAGGGACGCCATACCAGATGGGCCCGCTGAAGTTAGAGTTATCGCGCTGATGGGAGTGGCCGTCTCCGTTCCCGCCTCCATGGTGCCCATCATGACCGCCATGGTGGATTCCGTTGCTTGGGATGGTCCCAGGACGGGGTGGCGGTGTGTAGCCTCGTGGCCCCAAGGACGTAACGCTGGCAGGCGGACCATTAACCGGACGCCCACCAAAACCGGGTGAGGTTACAGATGCGGGAGCCCCATTAATCTGCGCTGGGGCTGAGACGCTGAGAAAAAGCGCAACCGCCAGGGAGTTAAAAACCGCGAAGGCGGCTGAGATTGAGGGCCGCATAGGTTTATGATACTCCAAAAAAGGACTCATCAGCACACCTCAGCGACAGAACGAGACGGGTCGCCACGCTTGCAGAATGTAGCCCGAATGCACGCAGAAATAACAGGCGGCATGCGGGGGAAAGAGCCTGCCTCAGCTCCTTGACCCGGCGCCGAGGTGGCCAGTTAGCCCACCATTTATACGTGTAGACCGGGCTACCATATTTGATGCAGAACAAATGAAATCCATCTTCCGATTTGCGATGCTGGCGCTGATTTTGATCGTGGTGGCCATGTTGTCAGGACTCACCGCGATGCGCTTCGCGATTCACGGGCAAGAAGTGGCTATTCCTCCCCTGGTTGGGCTGACCCCCGCCGAGGCGGAAAGGGCCATTTCCGTGCTTGGGCTACAGATGACCGTCGAGCGCCAGTACTACAGCCCCCAGGTTCCCGAGGGCCGGATCATGTCCCAGCTTCCGTTGCCCGGCACAAAGGTGCGGCGCGGATGGCAGGTGCGTGTCGCCCAGAGCCTTGGACCCACGCGTGTGGCCGTCCCCAATGTCACCGGCCAGAGCGAGCACGCCGCCGAACTGAACATCCGCCGCCGGGGACTCGATATCGCCTCGCTTGCCCAGGTGGACACTCCGGCAATAGCGGCCGACCAGGTCCTGGCACAAAACCCGACCGCCAACGCCTCACAATTGGTAGCCCCGAAGATCAACCTCCTGGTCAGCAGCGGCCCTGAGCCGCAAGCCTATGTCATGCCCAGTTTCATTGGACAACCGCTCGGAACGGCCAGCCGCACCCTGCAGGATTCCGGCTTCAAGCTGGGAAATGTGACGGTGGCGCCGGTAGTGGAAGCATCCCCAGCTGATCAGAATGCGCCGACAGCGCCAACCCCCCCGGCACAGCCTTCGCCAGCGAGCATGATCGTGTCACAGGCCCCGGCGGCGGGACAGAAGGTCGTGGCCGGCTCTACTGTTAGTTTCGAGGTGCGGTGAAACGTTCAGAGTGATTGCGCTCCTGCTTTCAGTGGATCTCTTTCTCAAAAAACAACAGGTGATGACCATCACAGACTTAGGCGGGAACTCCGAGTAAATTCCTGCTCGTCTGGTTCGCGCCCGTCCGCCTTCCCCCTGGGCGACTCCGACCGCCGCCTACCCCAGCGCGTACGTGCACCCTTTCATGCCAAAGGAGGACTCATGCAAAGAAAGTCCGTTGTGATGCTTATCAGTTTCACACTTCTGCTATTGTTCGTCTCCCCGGCTAGCGCAAGCGTTGGTTCTGACCGAACCGTAACTGTGATGACCAGAAATCTGGATGCGGGCTCAGATTTCGGTTATGTGGTTCAGGCCGCGTCCGATCCCGATGCAACGCAGCTGCAACTTCTGCTGGCCATCACTAATACCTTCCAGGAAATGATCGCCAGCGATATCCCCGGACGAGCGAAACGAATCGCGATGGAAGTACACTCTCGGCAGCCATACTTGATCGGTTTGCAGGAAGTCACGACGTTGCGCACAGGAAGTCTTGGAGCCCCCGCCAGCACGGTCGTGGTTGACGGGCTCAAATCCCTGCTCGATGCACTGGCCGCCAAAGGCCTCCATTACAAAGCCATCGCCGTTCAAACCAATGCTGCAATTGATCTTCCAGCCTTCGACGCCACCGGTAATCTGATCACCGTAGGATTCACTGACTACGACGCCGTCCTCGCTCGCACCGACCTCCCTACCTCGCAACTGAAGGTCTCCGACATCGACATGCACCATTTCAATGTCAATTTGCCCTTCACGGTGGCTGGCCAGACGATCCCATTTCTCCGCGGATGGATCTCGCTCCATGCCAAAGTGCGTGGCAAGAAGTACAAATTTGTCACCACACACCTGGAGACGTTCAGCCCCGATATCCAGGCGGAGCAAACCAATGAGCTTCTGGCGGGTTCCCTGAATTCGGAGCTGCCATTGATCCTTGCTGGAGATTTGAACTCGGATGCAAACCAGCCATCGTGGGCTAGTGGGCCCGCGGTTGAAATCCTTGCAGCCGCAGGTTTTAAGGATGCCTGGAGCAAGTTGCACCCGATCACTCCAGGCCTGACGTGGCCGCTCTTTGCCGAAGATCCGCCCGGCCCCGCGACTCCACGCCAGCGCATCGACTTGATCTTTACCGGCGGCGACGACGTCAAAGCCAAATCGATCGTGCGCACGGGACTTTCCCCCTCGGCCAAAGGTGTGTGGGGATCAGACCATGCCGGAGTCTTCGCAACATTCGCAATCCAGCCATAAGCGATTACCCAGGGCCCACACCCAAAGCCCTCCTGTCCCGCCATTCCTTGATGGGACAGGAGGGCAGCAGCACCTCGGTGCTACCCTTGGCCTTCGACTAGAATCCCGCGGACTCCAACGCAATACGGGTCGTGGTAGTAACGCAGAGGGTTTGACACGAGTTGCCCAGGGTGCCCCGCTGTTGGCCGATGGTGCCAGAAGCGGGAATTTTGCTCACATCCCGGTGTCCCTCTGTATCTCCTGTGGCGAGCCTCAGAACCTCAGCTCAGAATGAAACCCTGGCGCTCAATTGCAGTTCGCGCGGCGGCGTCATCGCCATAGTGATTGTTCCGAACTGCGGCGTGTTGACGAACCGGTTTGGCGTTCCCAGGTTCACCATGTTTAGAACGTTGAATGCCTCGCCACGAAACTCAAACGAAGCGCCCTCCGTCAGCCGGAAGGCGCGCACCAATGCGATGTCGAGAGTGCGCAAGGGTGGTCCATAAACGGAGTTCCGGCCCACATCACCGAACGTGTACGCGGGAGGCGCCGCGAATGCCGCCGGATTGAACCACATCTCCGACGTCCGGGTGCCGGGCCCAAAGACTGGCTGGCCTGTCGCATTGGCGCGAATGGGATTTTCGCCGAGCACTGTACCTGAGTTCGCGGTATCGCCGAAAACCGAAATCGTGAGTGGCATCCCGGATTCGATCTGATACACGGTACTGAATTGCCAATTCTGGGTAATCAGCCGTATCCACTCCTGCCGGTTCCAGGAAGGGATCGAATACACGCTGCTCAAAGCAAATCGATGCCGCACGTCGCAACCAGGGCCTTTCTCGGCGGCCAGATTGTTGTTGTTCTGCGGGATGGCCGATTCGTCCATAGGCGAGCGGAAATCCGGCGCATTCGTCAGGTTCTTCGAGAAGGTGTAGTTTGCCAGCAAACTGAGCCTGCGCGAGTATCTGCGCCGAACGTTCACATATCCAGCGTCGTACCAACTCTGAGCGGTGTCTTCCAGGAGATTGATCGTGCTCACCGGAAACGTCTGGCTCTGAATCACGGCATCTGTGCTGCTTGGAGTCAAGACGGTTCCGGGCACAAAGGTTAAGGTCTTGAACGGACGTCGTGGCCCGAGTGGCCCCGGTCCGGGAGGCGCATTGTTGATCAAGTGCGAGCGCTGCAGGTGAAATCCGCGCGCGCCCAGATATCCCACGTCAATCGTGGTGGCCGCGCCGAAGCTTTTCTCAATCTGTCCATTCCACTGCTGGATGTACTGCGCCGGGGCATGCGGGTCAAACGCCGTGAAACTGACTGTCGTCGGAGTCAAGGTTCCAACGCCGAGCACTGGCGTTCCAAAGTTCAGCTGGTTGGTGAAAAGCGCTGGCGGCGGCGTGTAATTGTCTGCCTGCTGCGTCTCCGGAAACACGTAGGGAACATTGTGCCGCTGGTTGCACCAGGTGTTCTGATCCACCGGCGTGTAGAAGATGCCGTATGCCCCGCGCAGCACGATCCCATGGCCGGGCAGATTCTTCGCGATGCCGATTCGCGGAGCCAGATTGTGCTGGTTGGCATACATCAGCCCTTTGGGATATCCGTTCTGCCCGCCGATGAATGGCGAAGGCACGCCGTCGTTGAAAATCAGATTGGTATTGGTATTATTGAGATCGTACAGTGGGCTCGTGTATTCATAACGCACTCCAACGTTCAGGGTCACGGTGGGCCGAACCTGCCAGCTATCTTCCGCATACAAGTCGTAGCCCCAATTGCGCAGATTCATTTGCGGGACACCCGCCTGCCGCTGCTTCACCGTGGGTAGCGACAGCAATAAACTCGCAAAACCATTTCCGCTGCCATCATTGAATCCGAACTGAGTCGTATATCCGTTCGTGAACTGGTAATAGCCCCGATTCTGAAAAAATCCCCACATTGGCCAGATGTATCGGCGTGCATCGCCACCAAACCGCAGAGCATGATGTCCACGTTGCCACGAGAACGTGTCGCGCAACTCGATCGTCGTGTCCCAGGCGTGCATCGGAGTGGCTGCAAACGTATCGCCGATCCCGGTGTATCCCTGTGCTGCAAACCAGGGCGCGCCCCAGGCTCCCGGCCCGCCGAATCCGATGCCTTTGATACCGAGCTGTCCAACAATGTCATTAGCGTTGTTATTCTGCGATGTGTGATTCATCGACAGCCGCGACAGCGCCAGCGAGGCCGCATTCAACTTGTTGCTCGAGAACACGTGGTTCCACGAGATCACGGCCTGCTGCGAAAAGTTATCAAACGGCGATCCGAATCCCGGCAGATTCTCCGTCGTCGCAGTCGTGCCATTCGACGGCGAGAATCCATTCTCCGCACCCAGCGAGTAACGCACCATCACGGTGTCGTTGTTCGCGAAGTCATGATCGACCCGCACTGTCCCCTGATCCTGGTAATGCGTCTCGTTCCGGATGTCGAGATAGTTGTTCGAGTCCGTTCCGGTTGTTGCCGCCATGCCCATACCCATACCCATTGACATCGTTCCCATATTTGGCATCGGCACGTATTGCATCAGAAACATTTCCAGCTGCGGATTGATTCGATCGCTGGGAATCTGATTGTTCGGGAACTGGCTGCGTGTATACGGATAATTCGACGCACTCACAGGCAGCGCAGGATTGTAAGCGGGATTCGCCACCGCGGTTGTCGGATCGTAGATCATGGTCGAGCTCATGCTGAAGTCGCCCATGACTTCCGCCTGCGTGGGCACCGTCAAAATCTGCGCATCGGCCTGCGAGAGGCGCAGCCCTTCATAGTTCACGAAGAAGAACGTCTTTCTTTTCTGTCCGAGCAGTGGCCCCCCGAACGACGCGCCAAAATTGTTCTGCACCAGATGGTTGTTGCCCATGGACTCGAACGGACTCGCATCGAAGGCTCCATTTCGCAGGAACTCATAGGCGGTCCCATGAAAACGGCTCGTGCCCGAGCGCGTCACAATGTTGATCTGCCCGCCGCCGGCTCCGCCCATGTCGGCGGTGTAACTGCTGGTCGCAACCTGAAACTCCATTACCGCATCGGGCGACGGGCTGAGATTCTGCGTGTTAAACGTGGGATCGGTATTGGTTGCGCCATCCAGCAGGAAGAAGTTGGCATTCGAGCGCGCCCCGCCAATCACCACCGCGGAACGCTGTCCTGGGCGCCAATATAGGGGGTTGGTTGCTCCGGTCTGCGCGCCGAATCCTACGTGGGCCCCGGGAACTGTCAGAACGAGATCGATCAGCATGCGCCCATTCAGGGGCAGCTCCTGAATCGATTTCGGCTCGACCACTTCTCCCACGCTCGCATCGGTCGAGCGGAGAATGTCCGCTGCCGCGGTCACCCCAATGGCTTCCTTGGCTGCGCCGATCTTCAACGAGACATCCACTGCCAGTCTTTGTCCGACTTCCACATGAATCGGCTGCACAACGGGCGCAAAACCGGAAGCGGAAGTCGTCAACTGATAGTCATCCGGCAGCAGAGCAGCCGCATAGAAAATGCCGTTCTCATTCGTGGAGACCGTTCGCGCGCTCCCATTGCTCAAGGAAGTCAGAAGGATGGTGGCATGCGCGATCGGCAGCGATTGTGCATCGGTGACTCGGCCGGAAACCGAAGCATAATTGCTCTGACCAGAAACAATTGCCGAAAGATATAGAGTGCAGAGAAGGACCCAAGCAGTTCGCATCGGTAGGCTCCCAACAAATATGAGCAGCGGGAAATGCCGGCGTTACCAGAAGCGGCCGTTCACCCACAGTTGAGAAAAAACACTGCCACTTCGAGTAGCGGAAACTGTATCGACGCCACGATTCCGCATCAATAATAGGAAAAGATTAAAGCGAGCCGAACCCGACGCCTCGTGGAGTACATCTCTAGTTTTTCGCAGATTGTTCGTTCAGCTGCGATCAGGCGGCGATCGATCTGGCAGCAAGCGACTGGCGCACTCGGCGGACCGCGTCGGGAATTTCCTGCACCGTGGTACCGCCAAAGCCGAGAATCAGTCCGTGCCGAGGTTCGCCCATGTACATGCGGGAGAGGGGCCAGAGGGAGAGTCTGTGTGCCACGCCGCGGCGGGCAACATCTTCGTCGTGGTGTCCCTTGCGGAGCAGCACGGTCAAGTGCATGCCGGCTTCGTCGCCGACGACTTCGATGTTGTCCCCGAGAATCCTGGTGAGATTATCGAACAGCACGCGTCGCAGGGCTCCATAGTGTACGCGCATTCTTCGAATGTGCCGCGCAAAGTGACCTTCCTCGATGAAGTCCGCGAGTACTTCCTGATAGAGCGTGGGCGGACCGAGATCCATGACGCGCCGCATGATGACAAAGCGTTCGAGCAGGTCGGGAGGAACCACGATATAGCCCAGCCGCAACGACGGGAATAAGACTTTACTGAAGGTGCCGATGTAAATCACACGGGAGTTCGAGTCAAGTCCCTGCAGCGACGCGATGGGCAGACTCTCATAACGATATTCGCTGTCGTAGTCGTCCTCGATAATCCACGCGCCCGAGGTCTGCGCCCACTCGATGAGTTGCAGGCGGCGCGCAGCGCTCATGGTCACGCCCAGCGGGAATTGGTGAGACGGAGTGACGAATGCAACGCGGGCACTGCGACACTTCCGGATGCCGGCGGCAACGTCCAATCCTTCCGCGTCGACGGGCACCGGTACCAGATGGCATCCATTCAATGCGAAGACGTCCCGCGCCAGCCGATAGCACGGCTCCTCCATCCAGGCTCGCGCGCCGGAATCGAGCAAGACTCGAGTAGCGATCTCCAGCGCCTGCTGGGAGCCGTTCACGATCAGAATCTGCCCGGCCTCGCAGCGGACAGAGCGCGAGGTTTTCAAATAGTTTGCGATGGCGCGGCGGAGGGATTTGTGTCCCAGCACATCGCCGTAATGTACAGATTCGGCGCTTAAGCCGCGACACCGGCGTGCGACCAAAGTAGACCAGATGTGTGCCGGGAATTGATCGACGGCCACCTGTCCCACTCGAAACGGTCCGAGGTGGATCTTCCAAGGCAAGTCTTCTTCATCGGGAAGATAGGAACAGCGCCGAGCCACTCCGCGGGGGCCGCGTTGGGTCGCAGGAGTTTTCGTGCCCGCGGGCCCGCTTGTCGTCATCTGTTCCGGCAATGAGCCAGAGATCACGGTGCCTGCGCCTAGGCGACTCTCAAGGTAGCCCTCGGCCAGAAGCTGGGCGTAAGCATTCAACACGGGGAAACGGGAGACGCCGATCTCCCGAGCCAGCACCCGCGTCGAAGGAACGCGCTGGCCCGCGCGAAGGCGCCCATCGACGATGGCCGCCCGAAACGCGTCATAGATCTGGCGATGAAGAGGTTGGGAGACTCTTCGGTCGACGGCGATCATCGGTAGGAACCCCGAGGCAACACGCTTCATCAGCGAGGGATCATAGTGGTCATGCCGAAACGACGTCAAGTGGGTATGGAGTCTGACCACTTGAGATGCAAGACTGAGCGCAACAGTCCAACCGCCGCAATCCGGGGGATATCGGGATGCTACGCATTCGCCATTGCCTGGAGTGTCCAAGTTGCGGGGTCCGGTATGTGATCTCTCTCAGCCCGTACAGCAATGGCTCTCGCATTATCGCCGCAGGAAATGGCGGTGGGGATGATTACCTTCTTTACTGCTCATGCCGGCGAGGCGCAAGCCGTTGGCTCGAGAGAGAGGTACTGCTCTGCGATGTCTCCCGAGCGGCCTACAAACGAGGCTTCGGAACACGCGAGGAAATCTGGTGCCCATCCAGCCACCGCGCAATGCGCGGCCATTCTGACGTCACAACAATCTCCATGACAAAAAGCGGCTGAGGACACAAGGGCTCTCTGCGCCCCGAAATCGACTTGGGGCTCTCTTACTGAACGGCGTTTGCCGAAACGTTATGCACGTTGCCGACGGCGGCTATGTCAACGAGTCCATAGGTCCCAAGGCCCGCAAACTGCGCGGGCCTCGGGACGACAAAACGAAAAAAGGCACAGCCGAAGCCGTGCCCTAATTCAATCCGAGTTGATCCGCGTGAATCCGCGGCGATGAAGCTCAGTCCCTGACCCCATCCATGAACGCCCGCAGCTTGCGGGACCTCGATGGATGGCGCAGCTTGCGCAACGCTTTGGCTTCGATCTGGCGGATGCGTTCGCGCGTTACCGCGAAGCTCTGCCCGACCTCTTCCAGGGTGTGCTCCGAGCCGTCTTCCAGGCCGAAGCGCATCTTGATGACTTTCTCTTCGCGTGGGGTCAGCGTGCGCAGGACCTGTCCAGTCTGGTCCTTCAGGTTCACGTTGATCACCGCCTCGGCCGGAGAAACCACTGCGCGGTCTTCGATGAAGTCGCCCAGATGCGAATCTTCCTCTTCGCCGATAGGCGTTTCGAGCGAGATTGGTTCCTGCGCGATCTTGAGCACCTTGCGCACTTTCGCCACCGGAATATCCATGCGCTTAGCGATCTCTTCCGACGTAGGCTCGCGTCCCAGTTCCTGCACAAGTTGACGTGAGGTGCGAATCAGCTTGTTGATCGTTTCGATCATGTGTACCGGAATGCGGATGGTGCGCGCCTGGTCGGCAATCGCGCGGGTGATGGCCTGCCGAATCCACCACGTGGCGTACGTCGAGAACTTGTAGCCACGGCGGTATTCGAATTTGTCGACGGCCTTCATCAGTCCGATGTTGCCTTCCTGAATCAGGTCGAGGAACTGCAGTCCACGGTTGGTGTATTTCTTGGCGATGGAGACTACCAGCCGCAGGTTGGCTTCAATCAGCTCGCGCTTGGCCTGCTCGGCGTCCATGTCGCCCTGGATGATCTCGCGCTGTGTACGCTTGAGTTCCGGGAACGACACGCCGGTTTCGAGCTCGAGCTTTTCGATCTCGGCGCGGATGGAGCGAGCCTGCCGGCGATATTCCTTCTTCTGCTCTTCGCTGCGGGTCGACTCCGCCTTGCGCTCAAGGTTCGTGGCTTGGCGGTCGAGTGAACGCATGCCGTCGACGGTTTTGTTGAGCCGCTCGATCAGCCGCTTGCGCTCGGTGTTGGTGAATCCGAGACGGCGGACGGCAATCGACACGGCAACGATCGCGCGCGCCAGCTTGCGCCGCGACCGCCGATGATCGCGCGGATTTTTCTTCTGCGAAACTTCCTTGAACTTCTCTTCGAGCACCCCGGCCTTCTTGTACAGCTTGGCCATGTCGTCGATCTTGCCGGTGAACTCGTTAAGGCGGTTCTGCAGGATCTCATCAGTGATCTCCTCTTCGTCGAAGGTGACCACTTCCTTGATCGAGCGGACGTTTTTCTTGAGGTCTTCGCCCAGGGTCAGCAACTCGCGGATCACGATCGGTGACCGCGAGAGTGCCTTGAGCACGCGCAGTTGTCCGCGTTCGATGCGCTTGGCGATTTCCACTTCGCCTTCGCGCGTGAGCAGCGGAACTGTTCCCATCTCGCGCAGATACATGCGGACGGGGTCGTTGGTTTTTTCCAGTGCGCCGGGCGTCAGGTCCAGCTCGACGTCCTCGCCCTCTTCCAGATCTTCAAAGCCTTTCTTATCGAGTCCATGCGAAGGCAGCTTGGGTCCTTCCAGGACGTCGATGCCTTGCGTACCAATTGTGGTCAGCAGATCGTCAAGGTCTTCGGGACTGTGCACGTCATGCGGTATGAGGTCGTTGACCTGGTCATACGTGAGATATCCCTTTTCTTTTCCTGTGTCGATCAGCTTTTTTATGTCGTCGAACTTATCGTCTAGAGCCAAACGGTTTCCTCTGAAAACTCAATTTCACTCACGCCGGGTGCGTGTGGTAAATTCCGGATAGGTGGGAATTCTGGGTCCAGCGGGATTGTGCCATATGGCACAAACTTATAGAGTTTAGCACTTCCAGAGCCTAGTGTCTATCGAGTGCCCGCCGTAGTTCCCGTATCTCCGCGCCTGCCCGCCCATGAGTCCTTTTAAATACTTAGATGGCTGGTAAAGCTGTTTTGTTTCAGTTGGTTTTCGCAGTTTTTTGTGTAGGGGGACGCCTTTGTTCGACCCCGCGAACCCTGAGCGAAGTGTGGCGGCAGGCTGCGTGAACACAATGGCTCTCGCTCCTGCCACCCCATTCTGCCTTAATTGCGCGCTCCGCGCGCAACCCCGGACGAAGGCCTCCGGGGCTACAAAACCTCACGAGGCCCTCGCCTCCGGACCGGGATCCCGCAATGCCAAGCTGATCCGCCTGGCCTCCTCGCTCAAGGCGATCTTTTGCCTCAAATCGGCATTGGGACCTAAACCCTTGAGCTGCCGCTGGACTTCATCGAGCTGACGCTTCAAGTGAACCCGGCGCAGGGCGCGGACTGCAGCCTCAAGGATCTCGGCGGTCAGTTCCTCTTCTTCTTTCAGCAAGATCGAGGCCAGCAGACGCCGGTCGGATTCCGTAGGCGGAATCTCAAGAACGTCAGCGACTTCACGACCCGCGTTGAGCAGGGATTCGGCGAGTGCTTCGGTGGCGAGCCCGCGGTGCAATCTCTCGTTTTGGAGGACGAACTGGGCCTGCCGAGCCGGATCGAAATCTTCCTCGGCACCGTCGCGCATCGAGACATGCTCCTCGTTTGATTGCATCTGTCGCGCCGAGGCCAAGGCGCGGATTAAAACCTTTTCAGCCTCAGTCACCTGAGCTTCGGCCGGTGCCTTCACCGCCGACGTCGAGCGGGTGCTGGCGGCGTGCCGGAGTTCCTGTCGAAGCACGGCGGAGTCGATCTGCAGCTTCTGGGCGATCTCCTGCGCAAGCTCGTCGCGCATGATCCGGCTCGGCACACGCTGGATGTGAGGCAGCAGATAATTCACGGCCCTGTGCTTGCCTTCGGCGCTGCGGATGGGAAATTGAGTCCGGGCGCGCTCAATCAGGTAGTCGAAGTATTTCTGTGAGTGACGGAGTGCCTCCTGGTACGCATCCTTGCCTTTGCGGCGGATGTAAAGGTCGGGGTCGAATCCCTGCTCGAGCGTCAGGACTTTGATCTGAAATTCTTCCTCGATGAGCAGGCCTAAAGTGCGCTCGGTTGCCTTGGCACCGGCAGTGTCGGGATCGAAGTTTACGACGACGTTCTTGCTGAAGCGTCCGAGCAGCTTGGCCTGCAACTCGGTGAAGGCGGTGCCGGAACTGGCGATCACGTTGTGGAACCCGGCGGCATAGACGGAGATGCAGTCCATCTGTCCTTCAACCAGGATGGCGTAATCAAACTTCTTGATCCACTCCTTGGCGAGGTCAAGATTGAACAGAACTTTGCTCTTGGAGTAGATCGGTGTCTCGGGTGAATTGAGGTACTTTGGCCCGGCCTTTTCATCTGTGGAAAGAGTGCGTCCCGTGAATGCGATGACCTTTCCGGCTTCACTCGCGATGGGGAACATGACGCGGTTGCGGAATTTGGAGTACATCGTTAGTCCCGTGTCTCGAGTGCCGAGTCCCATGCCTGGAGCCGCGAGCTTCGAGCCGCGAGCTTCGAGTACCGAGCCATCCGCGGTAGCTTTCGCCGATTCCACCTCTTCGCTCGAAGCTCGGAGCTCGGGGCTCGTGGCTTCCTTCCAGGAAAACAACCCACTTTCACGAAGAACCTCTTCGCTGAATTCGGCCTTCAATCGATCGCGCAATAGAAACCCAGAGTCCGGCGCGTACCCGATGCGGAACTTTGCGACCATTTCGTCGGTGAGACCGCGTCCAGCCAGATATTCTCGGGCGCGGGCGCCCTCGGGGCGGCGCAGGCACTCTTGGAAGAAAGCGACGGCGCACTCATGCACATCCAGCAACTGCCCACGCATCCGCGCTTCTTTGGCCTCGCCTGGAGTGGAGTAACTCGCCTTGGGCAGCGGGATGCCCAGTTTTTGCGCGACCAGGCGCACAGCTTCAGGGAAGGTAATATTCTCGATCTTCTGCACGAAGCTGAAGACGTCCCCGGAAACGCCGCAGCCGAAGCAGTGATAAAACTGCCGCGTGGCGTGGACAGAGAACGACGCCGTTTTCTCGCCGTGGAATGGACACAGTCCGGCATAGTTCTGCGCACCGGCCTTCTTCAGCTTGACGTAGTCGCCGATGATGCGGACGATATCCGCCTGCTGCTTGACCGTATACGCAAAGTCGCCAGGGTTCGCCATTTCGGGAGCAGGTTGAGGGTAACAAATGGAAACTCCGGGGAGAATAGCGGATTGATGTGGAACGATGTGCAAAAGCGGCTCAGGGTCGCGTCTCCACCATGTCAACGATGTTTCTAGTCTCACGCTGCAAGCGCGATCTCCAAATTGCCGGCGAGGGTTTCGAACCGCAGCCCCTTCCGTTACTTCAGTTTGCTCGAAACTGAATTAAACCAAGAGATTGAATGAGTTAGGCGGTATCATACGCGGGTGGGGTACCCGAAGATCGCGCGGGCGCTAGCTCTTCTGCTGCTGATGGCGGCGTCTGTCTGTGCGCAAGAATACAGTTTTCGTACCTTTGGGAACGCCGACGGGCTTAACAATCTCGCCGTTCGACAGATCTATCAGGACCGTGCGGGTTTCATTTGGGTGAGCACGGAAAATGGCATCTTCCGGTACGACGGAGACCGTTTCGAATCTTTTGGGCCGGGAGAGGGGATTCCGATCTCCTCCGCAGTTGCATTTGGTGAAGCTCCAGACGGCTCTCTTCTGGCCGGGGGAAGCTTTGGGCTCTACCATCTGCGCGGCAACCGTTTCGAGAAGCTTCGCTTCACATTCAAGACGGTCAGTTGGTCCCAAGGAATCCAGTCCGATGGCAAGGGACACACTTATCTTGCTACGGACGCTGGTCTGATCGAACTCCACACTGAACCTGGACATGAGGGATTTGTGGAGCACACGTTTCCTCAGGTGGCCACCTCCGGACCAAGTGCTGGTGCGGTTCTAGTGGACGGCGCCGTCCTCTGGTACGGATGCGGACAGCAACTGTGCCGTGCGGACCAAAGTGGGACTCGAGTCTTCGGACGAGAAAGCGGACTTCCGGAATTCCCCTTGATGGTGATCCGCAAGGACCACGAAGGAAATCTCTGGGTGCGAGCGCGGAATGCGGCGCTGCTGGTACTGTATGCCGGCCAAACCAAGTTCCGAAAGCCCTCTGCGCCGATTCGAGTCAGCGTGGTAGGAATTCCCGACACAGATACCGACGGGCGGATTCTGATTCCCTCTCCAGATGGCTTGTTGATCGGTGACGCAAAAGGGTGGCAAAAAATAGATCAGTCCGTCGGACTTCGCGGGGTAGTCTATTCGGTTTTCGAGGACCGGCAGCGCTCCCTGTGGATCGGCTTGGCGGGCCGGGGACTCGCCCAGTGGCGAGGTTACCAGGAGTGGAAGAGCTACTCTACGGCCAGCGGCCTGGCGAGCGACATTGTATACGAGATCCGGCCGCAGTCCGACGGGACACTCTGGGTTGGCACCGAGGGCGGACTGCTGCGAGGCGAGCGGCAACAATCCGGTATCCGGTGGAAGAAGGTGGCGGGCCTGGATAAGTTTCCGGTCCACAGCGTCCGTCAGGCTTCGAACGGGGACCTGTGGATCGGCACTGAGGCGCATGGTGCCGCCCTGTTTCATGTTAGAACAGGCACGGTGAAGTGGTTTGGCGAGGCACAAGGCCTCATGGGCAAATCGCCCTATACCTTGCGCTTCGATCGTGGCCAGCGGCTGTGGGCGGCGACCGAAGCTGGTCTTTTCATGGCCGCGGCCCCGTATCGAAAGTTTGTGCGTGTTGCCGAAATCCCGCCGAATCGAATGTGGGTGGTCGCCGAGGGTCGCGATGGCACCATCTGGGCGGGAGGTGCTGACGGACTCTTCGCCTACACCAATGGGCAGTGGAAGAACTTCACCCGCAACGACGGGCTTAGCAACCAGGAAGTGCTCGCGCTGGGCGCGGCGCCGGACGGCGAGATCTGGATCGGGTATCGTTTCGGCGGCGGCATTGACCGTGTCCATCTGCAGGCAGGCGCGCTCACAGTTGCGAAAGGAGTGCAGAGACCTGGCACTGACGGGCTGGTTTATTTTCTGGAGTTCGACGCATCGGAACGCTTGTGGGCGGGCACGGAGCAGGGTGTGGACCTGTGGAACGGTTCCCGTTGGAGTCACTATGACACAAGCGACGGATTGGCGTGGAACGATTGTGATCTGAACGGGTTCGCGCAAGGGTCCGACGGCACAGTCTGGATCGGAACCAGCGGAGGACTCTCGGAGTTCAGGCCCACTCCGCGCCTAGTCCCCGAGGAACCTGTCGAGGTTGCTTTCACAAAGCTTGTCGTGGGAGGAGCGGACGTCTCCAGGCAGATGAACCCGTCCTTCAGCGCGCGCAGCAATTCTCTGATCGCGCGATATTCCGCGCTCAACGTCTCCAACGACCACCGCATTCTGTTTCGCTACCAACTCAACGGCACGAATTCCGCGTGGACCGAGACCACTCAAAGGGAACTGCAGTTCGCAGAACTGGCGCCCGGATCCTATCGCCTGGAGATCGAGGCGCAGGACGACGACGGCGTCTGGAGTGAGCATAAGGCGGAATTCGCATTCCGCATTCTCGCCCCGTGGTACTCGTCGTGGTGGTTCATCGGCATCTGCGGATTGACGCCCGTGCTGGTTGCAGGGGTGGTGGTCCGACTGCGGATAGTAAGCGGGAAAAGAAGAGAACATGAACTCAAGCAACTGCAGGCGGCGCACGACGAAATCAGAAATCTGGCGTACTTTGATCCGCTGACCGGCCTGCCCAACCGCCGCCTCCTGTTGGATCGGTTACAACAAACGTTGGCGGCCGGCTTCAGAAGCAACCGCAAGCGCGCTTTGTTGTTCGTCGATCTGGACGATTTCAAGACGCTGAACGACACCCTCGGTCATCACATTGGCGACCTCCTGCTGCAGGAAGTGGCTCGGCGTATTGTCGCCAGCATCCGCGAAGCCGACACCGTAGCGCGACTGGGCGGAGACGAGTTTGTTGTTCTGCTCCAGGATCTAAGCGAACAGCCCGAGGACGCCGCAGCTCAGGCAAAGATCGTAGCGGAGAAGATTCTCGCCACGATTCACCAGCCCTATCTGCTCGATGGCCGCGAATGCCGGAGCAGTTCCAGCATCGGAATTACGGTATTCGGGAATCGACGAGACAGCACCAATGAGGTTCTGCAACAAGCGGATATTGCGATGTATCAGGCCAAGGCAGCGGGCCGTAATACGCTGCATTTTTTCGCCCCGGCGTTGCAGGCAACCGTCAATGCCCGCGCGGAGATGGAGGAAGATCTCCGACAGGCGATCAACACCAAGGGTTTCAGGCTCTTTTACCAGGCGCAAGTGGATCGTGGCGTGTTGATCGGGGCTGAGGCTCTGGTACGCTGGCAGCACCCGAAGCGCGGCCTTTTGCCTCCCGGGGAGTTCATTCCCTTGGCAGAGCAAACGGGGCTGATACTGGCATTGGGAGACTGGGTACTGGAAGCGGCCTGCAAACAAATTGCGGCATGGGCGACCCGGAAGAGCACTGCCGAACTAACGGTGGCAGTGAATATCAGCGCTCGGCAATTGCTCCATCCGGGCTTCGTGAAAAATGTGCTGCTGACTCTGGATCGCACCGGAGCCAATCCACGAAACCTGAAACTGGAACTGACCGAGAGCATGTTCGTGGAGGATCTTGAGGATGTCGTTGCCAAAATGTCCGAGCTAAAGTCGCACGGTTTGAGATTCGCTCTGGACGATTTCGGTATGGGTTATTCGTCCCTCGCGTACCTGAGGCGCTTACCCCTTGACCAATTGAAGATCGATCAGGAGTTCGTCCGCGACATTTCGGTCGATGCCAGCAGCAGCGCAATTGCACAGAGCATCATTTCCCTGAGCAAAGCAATGGGGTTGTCGGTCATTGCCGAAGGCGTGGAAACGGAAGAACAGCGCGACTTTCTGGCTCGCCTGGGCTGCCACGCGTTTCAGGGCTTCCTGTTCAGCGGGCCCGTGCCTCCAGACGAGTTCGAATTGCTGTTGCAGAGGTCGGCCAAGGCCGCGGGCCAGAATCATTAGAAACCGCAAGTATCTCCTATCAACATAGCGGTTGCCTGTAGCGTGAGTGGAGCAAAACTTCCCTCCATTTCAGATGTCGTTTCTACAAAGTCCTTCCCAACCGCAAATGGTTTTGATGGGCTCATCATTCTTTGGGAAAGATATCGGTCACTTTTGGCCAGACGTTCACGGCGCGCTAGCGGTTTGGTTCATTGTCACGCATTCACAGCAGGATCCCAGCCGTGATGCGTTTTTGAATCAGGAATCCGGATCGGCTCAAACATTCAGTTCCACCAGCGTTGCACCACCGCCGCCTTCGTTTTGCGGAGCCTCGGTGACCGAGGCGACATGGGGGTGCTGTTGCAGCATTTGACGCAGGGCTTTGCGTAGGATGCCCATACCGCTGCCGTGGACAACGCGGACTCGTGGAAGGCCGGCCAGGAATGCGCGGTCAACGAACTTTTCCACCTCGCGCGAAGCCTGATCTACGGTCTGGCCGATTACGTTGATTTCAGTTGGGACGTTCCCGCCTTCGCTTTCCAACTGGACCGACACACCTCGGGCGCGCGCCGCCTTCACCGGCGTTTCTGAGACGGGACGCGAACTTGCGAGCACTTCGGCGATATCGTCGCGCGCAATCTTCATCTTCATCGGGCCGATCTCGACTTCGAAGTGTGTGTCGCCGATCTTGCGCGCGACTCGGGCGGATCGCCCCGTGGACTTTAACTTGATGGTGTCGCCCTCGAGCACGTGCTTGACGACTTGCGGCTGGGCGTGTGGATCGCCCTGGTCGGCTCCGGTGGAGTGCGCGACTACGGTGGCGTCAAATTGCTCGCGGAATTCACGGCGCAGCTTGGCGATGCGGCGCTCGGCGTCTTTGGAGAGCTTCTGCGCGGCGGCACGATCCTGAATCGCATTGACAGCCTCGCGCGCGTGATACTCGAAATCGCGCAGCACGCTCTCCAGCTTCTTTTCCATGTCGCGGACTCTCGCTTGCTGGTCCTTTCTTCCTTCCGCCGCCAAGCGATGCTTCTCTCGTTCGATATCCTGCTGGCTTGTCCGCAGGCGCAGCCGCTCACTCTCTGCCTCGCGCAATTCAGCGTGCAGCTTATCGAGGAACTGGCCAACGTCACGGGCCTGCGTACCGAGCTTGGCACGCGCGGTCTCGATGATCGACGGATTCAGTCCCAGGCGTTGGGCGATATTGATTCCGGCAGACGCACCCGGTACGCCGACTTTCAGTTCGTACGTAGGTTGGAGAGTGCGCTCGTCGAATCCGACGGCGGCGTTCAGAACTCCGGGCGTGTTGGCCGCATACACCTTGAGCGATGTGTGATGTGTGGAGATGATCGTCATGCAACCGATGCGGCCGAAGTGGCTGGCGATGGCCACGGCCAGAGCCGCGCCTTCCTCGGGATCGGTGGCGGAGCCGAGTTCATCCAGCAACACCAGCGAGTGAGGTGTAGCTGTGCGCGAGATGAAATCGATGTTGGTGACATGAGCCGAAAATGTCGACAGGTTCTGCTCGATCGACTGATAGTCGCCGATGTCGGCCAGCACCGCGTCAAACACTGGAACTTCGGCGCGGTCGGCCGGAACGGGCAGGCCGGACTGGGCCATTAGGGCGAGGAGTCCCGCAGTTTTCAGGGTTACCGTTTTGCCGCCGGTGTTCGGGCCGGTGATGATCAGCTGGCGGCAGTCGCCTTCGAGTTCTACGCTGACCGGGACTACCGAGAGGCCTTTTGCTTTCAGATTTCGTTCCAGTAGAGGATGCCTCGCGTTGTGCAGCAGGAGGCGTCCTTCGGTTGCCGGACGCGCGGGGTGCCCGTTCCCACCCTCTTCTTGCACGTCTCCGAACAGCTTCACTGCTACGCAGTTGTAGTCTTCTGCGAATCTGGCTTTCGCGAATTGCAGTTCCAGTTCCTCCAGAACATCTTGCGCGGACCCGATCTGCTCCGCTCTTGTGCTGATTTGCCGCGTCATTTCCTGCAGGATACGGTGAATTTCGGCCTGCTCTTCTTCGAGAAGGCGCACCAGTTCATTGTTTTGCTCGATGGTTTCGAGAGGCTCGACGAAAACGGTTTGACCGCTGGAACTGGCGCCATGAACTACACCTTGCACCCGGCGTTTCTGTTCGACCTTGACCGGGATGACGAAGCGCTCGCCGCGGATGGTGATGAGTTCGTCCTGCACGGTGCCGCCCTCGGACAGGCGGCGCAGGTATCCCTGCAGCGATTGCTGAATGGCGTGGCGCTGGCGCTCGATTTCGCGGCGGATGCGGGCGAGTTCGGGCGAGGCTTTGTCTTCCAGCGTGCCGTCGGGCTGAATCTTGTTGCGGAAATAGCGCAGGAAGTCAGAGAAGTCTTCGATCGAGAGAGAGCTGACTTCGTGCCACTCCGAGCGCATGGCGGCTGGAGGATTCTGAGCAATCTGTCGCCACTGGGCGGCACGATCGACAAGGGCGATGATGTCGCGGATCTCAAGGGTCTCTAGTGCAGCTCCGGCGATGCGTGACTTGTTCAGCAGAGAAACGATGTCCGTGAGGCCGGAGAAATCAAACCGGCCTCCGACGCGGCGGAATTCGCGGATCTCGGACGCTAGCGTCTGCTGGCGCGCAATCCAGTCGCTGTTGGTGGAGGGAGCTAATTCCGCGACCCGGGCCTGGCCGAGGGGGGACGAGCAGTATCCGCGCAGCAGTTCGCGCAGGGAATCGAATTCGAGCACGCGCGCGGAGTTGTGCTGTAGCCCGGTTGGCATCTGGATTTATGTTACAGGAGGGGGTGGGTTGGGATTCGGTCTTCGGCCCTCGTTAGTCGCGCGGGCCCGCTTTGCTCGCCGGACCTACCCGACTACCTTCGATCGCTCCGGCCAGGCGGGCGAGGCGCCCGTGCCTACACGAGCAGCTCAGCCTGCGGCACCGGCGCTTTGCGCAGAGGTTTGAGATAGCGCGGGGATCTTCACTTGAAACACGGCGCCGCCTTCCGGCTTGTTGCGGCATGTGATCTGGCCACCGTGGTCCTGTACCAGGCCGTAGACGGCGCTGAGACCGAGGCCTGTGCCTTTACCTACCGGTTTCGTCGTATAGAAGGGATCGAAGACGCGCTGCGGCTCGCGAATGCCGGGGCCAGAGTCGGAGAACTGCAGGAGGACATCTGTGTCCTGGCGCTGCGCAGAGATCTCAAGCACGCCCCCACTTTCTTCGAGCGCATCGATGGCGTTTTCGATGATCTCGATGCACATCTGGAAGAGCTGATTGGCATTGCCGCGGACGGGAGGGAAATCCTTATCGATCGAAATCTTGAATTTGATCTTGCCGGACTGGCGCCTGGATTCCATCAACTGTGCTGCACGATTGAGGAGCAGCGAGAGATCGACAACGACCTTCTCACCCGGCGCCTGCCGCGCAAAGCTGAGAAGATTAGCGACCAGGTCCCGCGTCCGGCGAGCCTGATTCACGATCTTGCGCAGCAGAGTGTTTTGCTCATCGGTGAGCTTTTCCTTGGACCAGAGCTGTTCCGAGTAGCTCATGACGGCGTTGAGGGGATGATCGATTTCCTGAGCCGCGCCGGCGATCAGGTTTCCCAGGGACGCAAGCTTCTCCTTCTGAACAAGTTGACTCTGAAGCTTCATCTGGCTGTCATACGCGTGGCGGGACTCGCCCAGCAGCGACATCAGCGTCTGGTCCTGCAGGTATTGGCGCAGGAAAACGAAAGATCCCAGCAGCAGCATGGCGAGGAGCACCGCGTAGACGCGGAAGTAGCGCGAGGGCGCGGGAGAGTGGTCGTACAGTACGCTCCACATGCCGAGCACGGGCAAAGAGAGAATGGCCAGCATCGCGAGTTGGGGCACGAGGTCCTTCCAGCGGCGGTCGAGATTGAATTCGACGGACTTCAATTCCCAATGGCGCGTGGAGACAGCCGCGGCGACGATCCATGCGAGCGTTCCAACGAGTGGAACATCGTAGAAACTGCCCGAGTAGTACTTACTTTGGGCTTCGGCGCGGTCGAGGAACTGCGAGTTGATACCGTACAACACGGACGCACCCAGGAGGTGCAGGTAGAGACGACGCCAGCCTCCAGAACTTGTCAGGGCGGCAAGAATCAGAACACCCACCAGCAGGGCATTCTCGACTGCGTAGAGTCCGTCATAGTAGATGTTGTAATTGCGGACATCGAGCACGACATATTGGTGCGGGAACACGATGAACGCGTAGAGAAAGATCCACCAGCCAAACAGCATCAGGAAATTCAGCAGACTGGAAAGAATCTTCCCGCGCTTGCTGACGAGGTCGGGACGCCAGGCTATGGCGGCTATCATCGGCACCGTATGGAAGAACAGAATGACGTCGAAGAAAAAGGGATCGGGGATCGGACGGCGGAGGATGACTTCCCACACAGTCCAGGCGATCTGGTTGATGGTCCAGAGCAAAAATCCGAGGAGCATGAGCGCCCAGAAGCTGCGCTCCTGGCGTGGGCGGGAAAGGGCGTTGGAGCCGCAGATTGCGAGGCCGACGAGCATCAGCGCCAGGCCCGCGAGATCGGAGAAAGCCGTGAGCGCGGGGCTGGATTGATGGGTGGACAGGCAGACGCCGGCAAAGGCCAGAGTGATTGCGGCCGCTGCAAAGAACCAACGGTGGCGACGTACGAGACCCATTTTGCTCATTCTATGAGGTTTGCTTGCCGAATCCGAGGAAGATCCGGGACTCCTGTGGTTACTTTGGTCACAGAAAGCCGGTGGTCCGTGATCCGCGTTCACTGGTCAGGAGAAGCTCAGATCGTCTGACTGCATCGCAGTGCTTTGTCGCGGGAATGGTGATCGCAGATGTTCTAGAATCAAGACTGGGGTTGTGTTGGTGAATCGTCCCCTCGAAGGTGGTCCCTCATGGCATTTCCCGTTACCCGTCTTCGCCGGTTACGTCGTACGGCTGAACTGCGCAACATGGTGGCTGAGACACGGCTGACGCCGGATGCGTTTGTGTATCCCATGTTCGTGTGCCCGGGGGAAGGTGTGCGCAAGGAAGTAAGGTCCATGCCAGGAGTGTTCAATCTGTCGGTGGACGAAGCGGTGAAGGAAGCGAGGGAGGCGCATGCGCTAGGCGTGCCGTCGGTGATTCTATTTGGGTTGCCGGACAAGAAAGATGAAGTGGCTACCGGGGCCTGGGCCGAAAACGGGATCGTGCAACAGGCGACGAGAGCGATCAAACGCGAAGTGCCGGGGCTGGTTTTGATGGGAGATGTTTGCCTGTGCGAGTACATGTCCCATGGGCATTGCGGGATTGTGAAGGCCACGCACGCTCCGCAGTCGCTGGGCGCCGCGGCCAGAGACTCGATCACGGCGGTCGCCGTCCGAGACGGAGACGAGAAAGAAAAGGCGATCGAGAAGCTTGCGGGAAAGGTCAAGCGGGCGGCGGAAGCGAGTTATGAAATCGTGAACGATGCGTCACTTGAATTGCTGGCGCGGACTTCAGTTTCGCTGGCGAATGCCGGCATTGACATCATCGCCCCGTCTGACATGATGGACGGACGCATTGCTGCGATTCGGCGCGCACTGGATGAAGCCGGATACATCAACACCCCGATTCTCTCCTATGCCGCCAAATTCGCCTCAGGGTTCTATGGGCCATTCCGCGAGGCAGCGGATTCGGCGCCCCAGTTCGGAGACCGCCGGTCGTATCAGATGGACGGGGCGAACGTGCGGGAGGCGATGCGCGAGATTGAAGAGGATATCAAAGAAGGCGCGGACATGATCATGGTCAAGCCGGCGATGCCGTATCTGGATGTAATCGCGGCAGCACGCGACCGGTTCGATTTGCCGCTGGCCGCCTACCAGGTGTCGGGCGAATACGCGATGATCGAAGCCGCCGCGCGGAATGGATGGATCGAGCGCGAAAGGGTGATGATGGAGTCGCTGCTGAGCATCCGGCGCGCGGGCGCAAGTATGATCCTGAGCTATTACGCGAAGGATGCTGCGAAGTTGTTGGGTTAGGGATCCAACGAAATTCCCCAAGTCTGGCAACATCGGCCAGAAGTGGGGCACCCAGTTTTCTTTTGCTTGCTGCGCTCAGCCGCCGAGCGAGCGCCCTGTCCCTACGTGAGGCTAGTCTTTACTGGGCTTCTTCGGCGTCAAATCGCATGCCTTCTGAACCCGGTTGACATCCAAACCTTCAGGGGCGAATTCGGCGATCTGGCGGCCGCTCCGGGTGGGAATGGCGACGTTGAAGACGTGCGCTTGCATTATGCCGCGGGCAGTGCCTTTGTCCATCGATAAGAAGCGGTCTTGCCAGTTCCATCCCTTGGAATAGTGAACGTCATCGACGCGGACTTCGGCTTGCAGTTGCGGCTGGCCCCAGAATCCCGGACGGTTTGGCGGGACGCGGACCGAGGGATTGAAGCTGGATAGTTTGTATTTTCCATTTTCGCAAACGAGTTCGACTCTCGGCTTGTACTCGGGATCCTCGCGGAAATAGTTCTCGGCGAGGAGTTCGAAACGGATGCGCTTAGCGCCCGTCATCTTATCTTCGCTTTGAAACATCATCCATTTGCCGCCGGCGCTGACGCCGTCACTTTCGCCCTGATAGGGGCTTAGAGAACCCTCTTGCGCGAATGCCGATGCCGCAAACAGACATACACAGGCCAGAAGTGCTTTATGAGAAGTGCGCGGTCCGATCACAGTGCCTCCGAACAGATACCCCATTAGGTAGAACCCGTAAACCGGTGGAAAAGTTGCGTATTTCATTCTGTGTCGGGCTCGCAGGCGCCCTGCGCTTCGCTCCGGGCGCGGGCGGACGACAGGCTCCGCCCCTACACACGCGCAGGCCTGGGAACACTACCGCGTATTGACCTTGAGGACCATGTACACCTGCGAGCGGTCGTCGAACTGACTCACTGACTTGGTATCGCTTTTGTGGTCCTTGAACTGGGCATAGACTTCGTAGTCGACGGCTGCGGTAAGAGCGGGAAAACGATAGCCACCATCTTTGCCGACGATATAGGTTCTGACAGTGCGCGTCCGCGTATTGGTGACGTAAACCACTGCGTCCGGAAGCGGATTATCGTCGTTGTCGAGGACCTTTCCAAACAAGAGCTTGCCAGTCGCCTTGTTGTCCTTTTTATCGGGGGAGGCGTACAGGGTGGTAGTGAGGGCGATGAGAACGAGAGAAAACGCAACAGCTTTCATCACGCGGGTACGGTGATTCATGCTCTGATTATTGTCTCACGGCAGGGAAGAAAAGAGCAGTGTGGGCACGGTGACTACTGGGTACATCCTTCTGATGAATCAGTTCGAGTCTCTTTAAATCTTTCGACCCGTTAGCGGATCGGAATCGTTCCAGGTGCCGCTGAGGCTCTGCTCATCTGCACTGATCGTAAAGGTCTCTACCGTCCCGGTTCCAGTCCAACAAATGAGGAAGGTTGAAGTGAGCCGGCCGAAGTAATAACCAGAGTCGTTTGTGAAGGGAGCAGCCTTGCTGGTCGGGCGGGTCTTGGTGTACCAGACGCGTCCCCGCTGGAAGAAATAGAAGTACGATACACCGCGCCAGGTGACTTCCCACCAGCCGGCGAGTTTGGAATCCTGAGGGTTGACCGGATCATCGTGACCGAAGTGAATCAAAGTGTAGGTGAAGCCTTCGTTTTTGTGGGGTGCATCCCAGTCTTCATCGAAGCGAGATTTGGTGTGGCAAGAGATAGTTGAGTCCGAAACGAAGATGGCGCTGTGTACGTAGCCGCCACCCAGTTCTCCCCCGGGAGGGGCGATGTAGAGGATAACGTCGCCTTTCTTCATCACCCCGTTATCAATAATTCGCTTGGCGCGGTCGGCAGGGATCTCGCTGCCCACCGTCTTGGTGAAGGAGAGATTACGCAGAAACGTATTCACGTAGGGGACCCAATCCGTCTTCAAATCACGGACGCCTCCGGCGGTGAGGCAACTGGAGAGAAAGTGCGCGCAATCTCCCAAACCGTCCCAACCTTGAAACATGACGGTGGCGCCGCCCGGACCAACGAAGGTTCCCGCCTCGAATTCAGTTTTGGTGATGCCACGTTCCGTATGCGTAAAGGGCTGGAGCTTGACCGACCACGCCGACGGAGGAGTCAATCCCATCTGGCGCTTCGCCGCGTCAACTGAAATGGAGGGACCACCGATGATGGAGATGACGCCATCGTGACAGTTTGTTTGCCAGTGAGTACGCGCGTAGTCTACCGCGGCATTTCGATCGTATGGCATTACAATTCTCCCGCTCCCCAACGATCCAACCCACAGATGCTGGCGTTCCCCGAGCCACATGTTCTGAACGGCTTCGGGGGCAGCCACAGCCTTCTCTGAATCGGCGAAAGCCCCACCGTCTCTACTGTATGGTGCAGATGAGAACCGCGTCGTTTCGCGGCAAAAGGGGAACAGCTGAAAGGGAGAGCAGAAACGACTTAGTATGCGAGGTGCAGGCCAACATCTTGTCGCTCGTCTTTGTAGACGTGAACCGTGATTTCCTGGACGAGGTGGACGGGCTTGCCGTCGGCGGTCTTCAAACCTTTAAGGTCGGCCCAGAGGACGTAATCAGATTCGCCGGCTGGAACGCGCTGAGCGAACTCTCCCCGGCGGTCCGAGTAGACTTCCCAGCGGGCCTTGTTGGGCTTGTCCTTGCCCTTGCGGATCTTTACGGTGACGCCGTAGACGGGGCGATCGTCTGGTCCCCAGACAGTTCCGACTATGAGAGCGTAAGGCTTGCCGCTGGATTTTTGAGCTGTGAGCAGGCTATCCCGAGAACCGAGAGTCGGCAGGAGAACTGCAGCGGTGACCAACCCCAACCCTGCAAGCTTGCGGAAACGCGGAGCATCGCGATCAGGAATAATCACCGTCTTCGCTCTCCTCCTCTTCTTCCTCTTCGTCTTCCTCGTAGCCCTCTTCGACGGCTTTCAACTCGAGCGGACTTGTGGTGACGACTTCGAAGTCGGTGCCGCATTCGGGGCAGGAGATAACTTCACCCTCGTCGACTTCTTCCTCTTCCACATCGAGATTGCTTTCACACTCCGGACAATGCACCATAAGGCCTCCCTCGCCTATTAGAGCCTCTTGATAATATTTAGATTCTCCCCCAGCGGTTGGTCAAGTGGTGCAGACTGCGTGGAGAGAATTTTTTCCGAGCGCTGATTGGCGCATCGCTACTGGCTTCTCCCGAGGAAGATTGCGTACCTATGAATCAGCCAAGAGGCAGGTGGAGGTTGTTCAAGAATGCCGTGGTTGCCGCGTCTGTGGGCCTGGTGCAACTTTGCGCGGCACAGGATGCCCCAAGAATGGTGCAAGATGCGCGGATTGCCGCCGCCTTACAACAGGTCTCGGCTCAGCGCATTCAAGCAGATATCGAGAACCTGGTGAGTTTTGGGACCCGGCTCACGCTGTCGGCGCAGGACCCAGAATCGATCGCGAAGGGGCGCGGGATTGGCGCAGCGCGGGAATGGATCAAATCGGAGTTCGAGCGTTATTCGAACGAGTGCGGTGGATGCCTGGAGGTGAAGACGGACAGCTTCACTGAGCAGCCTGTTGATCGCATTCCGTCACCGACCGAAATCACCAATGTTTACGCAGTGTTGAAGGGCACGGATCCAGCTCAGGAGAAGCGCATCGTGCTCGTGACCGGGCACTATGATTCGCGCAACAGTGACACGCTGGACGCGAACGGCGACGCTCCGGGCGCAAATGATGATGCGAGTGGGACTGCGGTGAGCCTGGAGTGTGCCCGTGTCCTGAGCAAGTTGAAGTTTCCCGGCACCATCATTTTTCTGGCTGTTGCAGGAGAGGAACAGGGACTGAACGGCAGCCGTCATTTCGCGAAGATGGCGAAAGAGCAGAGATGGGATCTGGAGGCTGTCCTCAACAACGATATTGTTGGCGGGGATAAGAGCGCGGAGCAGGATCATTCGGTCGTGCGGGTGTTCTCGGAAGGGCTGCCGGTGGCCGCGACTGAGCAAGACATCAAACGCATACGCGCGCTGGGCGGCGAGAGTGACTCCGGGTCGAGGGAATTGGCGCGGTACATCGCCGAGGTCGGGCGCACTTTTGATGCGGGAGTGAAGCCTATGCTGGTATTCCGGCCGGACCGATACCTGCGCGGCGGGGATCATTCCTCATTCAACCAGCAGGGATTTTCAGCGGTGCGGTTTACGGAGTTTCGCGAGGACTTTCATCATCAGCATCAGAATGTGCGCAGCGAAAGCGGCATCGAGTACGGGGATTTGCCAAAGTTTGTGGACTACGAGTATGTCGCGCATGTGGCGCGGCTGAATGCGGCGACGCTAGCGTCTTTGGCCTCAGCGCCCGCGCCTCCGAGGAATGTGCATGTGCTGACGAAGGATCTGGAAAACGATTCGACACTGACCTGGGATGCCTCGCCGGGGGCGGCGAGCTACGAGGTGCTGTGGCGGGCGACGTCAAGTCCCGAGTGGGAGCATGCACAGAGTTTTGGGAAGGATACTCGAGCCACGATGAAGATTTCAAAGGACAACGTAATTTTCGGGGTGAGGGCAGCGGATGCGGCGGGACAACGGAGTCTTGCGGTTGTGCCGGCGCCACAACGGTGAACGACAGTACCCGAATCCCAATTCTCGCGACTTCGGCGAGACCCTTCTTACGCGGCTCAGGGCAGGCGTGCAGGCGTGGGGCGACCCTGACTTCTGGCTTGACGCGGTAGGACTCAGGGCCCGCCAACCTGATAATATGGCGAAGAGCTACCGTTCAGTTCCACATCGGAAATCAAGCGCTAATCCATGTATCGCAATCGAACTCTGACGTTGAGTTTGCCTCCTTTCACCCGGGCGGTGAAATGGCTGGTGCTCAGCAACGCGGCCATTTTTTTGCTAAAGGTGTTGCTGGAATGGCTGACGCCGGCTTTCGCGGACTGGGCTTCGTATGAACTCGCGCTTATCCCAAGTTTGGTCGTGCGAGGCGCAATTTGGCAGCTGATCACATATTCCTTCCTGCATGTTGGGATTCCGCACATTCTCTTCAATATGCTGTGGCTTTGGTGGTTTGGGGCGCAGTTGGAAATGGATTGGGGACAAAGAAAGTTTTACGAATTCTATTTCTTCTGTGTCGCTGGTGCGGCACTGTGTACGATCGTGGTCTCGTACACGCACGTTGCGGGGGTGCAGCCGTTCACTCCGACTGTTGGTGCGTCGGGCGGCATCTTTGGCATCCTGATGGCGTTCGGCATGTTGTATGGCGAGCAGGAGATATGGCTCTTCCCGATTCCGTTCTCCGTCAAGGCGAAATACTTCGTGGCAGGGATTGCGTTCTTCACGCTCGTGGGAGCGATCATGGCAGCGAGGCCGCGCCATGGGGAATCCGTCGCCTATGTCGCGCATCTTGGCGGGCTGCTGTTTGGATTTCTGTATGTGAAGTTTCTGCCGCGGAAAGGGCTGAGCCGTTCGGCTTCAGAGCGGTATTTCGGGATTCGCAACGCATACTACCGCTGGAAGCGGCGGCGGGCGGCGAAGAAGTTTGAAGTCTACATGCGGCAACACGACCGGGATGTGCACTTCGACGAGCATGGGAACTACATCCCTCCGGAGGACACGCGGAAGGGGAACGGCGGTGGGAAGTCGGGATGGGTGAATTAGGATTGCAGATCGCCGATTGAAGGAAGAAGTTAGAAGTAAGAATGTATAAGTAGAACTTGCAGCTTACAGACTTGAGATTTCAGATTTTACTTCGAGTTCCGAGGCCTAATCTGCAATCTGAACTTCCTAGGTCAATAATGCCTGAAATTCGGCCAGTATGGCTGATTGCAGCTTTCCCTCTCCTGCTTTTCCCTTGAATCCCAGATCGTGGCCGGCGCCTTCAACCGGCAGCAGCTTCGTTTTTGCGGGGATCATCTTGATAGCGCGCTGCAGCTCTTCGATCGATCCGAAGGGATCATGGGTGCCGTGCACAAAGAGCGTGGGCGTGCGCAGATCGGGAAGATGCTGCGTGCGCTGCTGCTCGGGGCGGCGTGGGGGATGGAGCGGATAGGAGAGTAGAAGCAGAGCTTCGACAAGATCCGGCTCCTCGGCGCAGAGCATGCTGGCTTGGCGTCCGCCATAGGAGTGACCGCCCAGGAGGGGTCGAGCTTGTCCGCTTTCGCCAGCATGCGCCGTGTTGTTCAGCATGCTCTTCACTGCGGCGACGCCGTACTTCAGGCCGGCACGATCGCGGGCGGCATCGGCGGGGCCGGGCGGACCGAACGATCTCGCTTGGCGATAAGGGAGATTGCAGCGCAGCACCGTGAATCCGGCTGCCGCGAATGTGTCAGCGAGTGTGCGAAGAAGCGGGGCCTGAGCGTTGCTGCCAGCGCCATGGGTCAGGACCAGACCGTCGCCATTGGGAGATGCGGGGACGTGCAGGAATCCTCGGACTGGGGGATCGACGGTCGTGTCAGCGAATTCGCGGATGGCTGAATCAGGCAAGGGAACATTCTAATCGGTGTGGGCGCCGCCGGATTGGCCCTGCGCAACTGCCTGGCCTGCCTCCCGCAATTCCGGTCTGCCAGGACGGTCACCGCGTTCGCAAACTTTGAGCAGCTCTTGAAAATAGGTATGGCTGAGGTCGGCATTCCCGGCGAGTTGCGCCGCTTTACCAGCACCATAAAGGGCACGGAAACGTCCCGGCTCTTTCTTGATCGTGGCTTCGAATTGCACGAGCGCTGCAGAGGGCCGGTTCGCAGACAGCAGCATCTCTCCATAGAGTTCTCGAGCCGGGGCGAGCGGCCCGGGCGTCACCGCGCTTTTCTCGGTGCCGTCTTCCAGTTGTGCGGCCGATTCAATCTGGCGGAAAGCTTCGTCCTTTTCTCCCTCCGCCATCCTCGCCCAGGCTGCGACCTCACGTTCCTGGATTTCCACCTGCAACGCCCAGTAGTTTTCGCCGCTCTTGAGCAGTTGCTCCCGGATTTTCTTCAGAGCTGTTATTGCCTGTTGAGCAGCCTTCGACTGTCCGAGCCTGGCCGAGCCCAATCCGCGGGCGAACCAGGTCATGGCTTCGGTGTGCGAGAAAGGAGTCTCGCGTGGGGTGAGTTGCGCAGCCTGCTTCCAGTCTCCACGTTCCAGCGCGTACCGCGCCGGGATGGCAGCCAGCGCAAAGTAGCCTGTCACCGGGCCGCCCGCGCCACCAATGATGGCTTTGGGATCAAAGCGTGATTCGATCTCGGGCAACGAAGCCAGGATTTTTCGCACAGCCTCATCCTGCGCGGTTTGCAGATAGGCATAAACCTCGTAGTCGGTGGCGTGCAGTTCTTCGGCGGTCTGGCCCTCGCGCTTTGCCGCTGCGGCCGCTGTGATGTTGCTGGCGATCGATTCCTGCCAATAGCCGGTGCGAGTGAAGGTGTGCGAGGGCATGTGCAACGCATGCGGCGCATCGGGCGCGATGTCGGAATAGCGGCGAGCCGCTTCCAGTGCACGATCGGCCAGCGGGGGAACGTCATAATTGTGGATGATGTAGTGCGCCAGTCCGGGATGGTCCGGCTCTTCCTTGAACAGGCTGTCCAGAATGGCTCCAGCCTTCAGCCTTCCGGCATAGGTCTTATCAGCTGGATCTTCCGAGGCCGCGATGGCGCACGCATAGAAGATCTGCGCCTCACGGTCCGTGGGATACTTTCCCGCAACCTCACCCATAGCGTCGCGATAAGCGAGCAGACGAGTGCGTTGCGGCGTGTTTTCGAAATCGCGATACAGATTGGCCACGGCAGCAATGTACGAACGTTCCCGCTCGGTTTGCGACCCCACGCTCTTGCCAAGTTCCACGCTCGCTCGTCCTGCCAGCAACTGACTTTGATCTTTGATCCCCGCGGCGAAGGGATTGCTCCACTGACTCAGCGCGATGCCCCAATAGGCAATTCCACACGTCGAGTCGTTCTTCAGCGCTGCCTGGAAGGCTTGAATGGCCCTGCTGAACTGGAACGAATGCAGGAGAGCTACGGCTCGGTCAAATTCCTTCTGTGCCGCCGGATTGCAGGAGGTGGAGAAATGCACTGTCCCTAACTTCTCGCCGGGCGGATGTTCGTGTTCCTGTGCAAAACTGCTGGTGCTCGCAAGAATTATGACGCAAAGGCTGAAGACTTGCCCGTACAAGATAGCCGCCCCCCAGTTCTTAAGAGACATTCTAGCGCTCAGCATGGCCTATTCAAGTGGGAAAAGGTCGATACCGGGAATTCCCGACGACCGTCTACTCAGAAAAATCTGTTGCCCCTGAACCAAAATTGCCATCGATTTCCGCCTCTTTAGATAGGAGGAGCTTGTGCGGCGGTCATGACACCGTCCGCATTTTCAGCTCTTCGTCGAGTAGAAGTCTTTCCCAGCCAGTCTTTCCCGCAACATTGCGCTCGCCCCGGATGGCGCCTCAACCACATCGAGGAGGAACCATGTCGTATTCAATCGCCCGGACGACGACCCGGGGAAGCATTTTCGCACTTACGCTGTTCACTATCGCCTTGCTCGCGACAACCGTTGCACAAGCTCAAGCTCCGCTCGCAATCACACTAATCGAGGGAGCAGATGCTAACGGAGAGCCGACTTACGAGGCCACGATATCCAACTTCAACAACCAGAACATCAACGCCTACAACTTGACAGTGACATACACCATGCCGCCGGGGGAGCTTCCGATTTCACCATCTCCCAGTGGAGGTTGCCTGTTTACGCCAGCGTCGGACCACCTCAGGGCGGTGTGCTCCGCGGCAGTTCTCCTGGCCAATCAGTCGCAGACGTTTACGGTCGCGATACATCCGGTCGATACCGCGCCGCAGGATGTCACGGTCGTGGCAACCGAGTCTGGTGGCGGTTCGGCGCACGCGTCGACCACCAGCACCATCACAGAGGTCGGGCTCACCGAGATGCAAGTTGACCTGAGTTCGACCAATCCGGGGAAAGTCGGCGAGACGTTTACTTACAACGTCACGGTGACAAATATCCAGGACGATGATGCACGGAATGTCTTTGCTGTGCTTGTGCTGCCCAAGGGCTCCTCGGCGATCACCGTGCCGAAGGGTTGCAGCAAGGGCATTACCATTCTCTGCAAATTCGGACAAATGTCGCCGGGTACGAGCAAGACGGTGAGCATCAGTGTGACTCCGACGATTTCCGGATGGGCGCAGGCCACCGCCGGTATAAGGCTGACCACACCGGACCGTTATTTCCCGAACAACTCTTCGGCGAATAGCATTTGGATCAATCCGTAGTTCGTGGCTCAAGAGCTGCCGCGTCGGCCCGGTGAGCTTACAGCGAACCGGGTCCGGCGCGGATTTTCCATTGCATTAATTGCCTCTTCCCACTCATCCCGGCTTGAACCAATCGATTGGCTGGCGCTATGCTTGTCGCCCACGGCCCTCAGGACACGATTTCATTCACGTTTGTTGCTAATGGAGGTTGCATGCGAAGCCGCATCCCGCTGGTTCTGTCGCTCACGGTGTGCCTTTCCACGTTAGTTTTCGGTCAATCTAAACTCCCGAAAACTCCCCGTCGTGATGTAGTCGAGAACTACTTCGGAACCGAGGTAGCGGATCCTTATCGCTGGCTGGAGAAGACCTCGGACCCCGAGGTCGTGGAATGGATGAAAGCGCAGAACGATTACACCCGGGAATCACTGGCGAAGATTCCGGGACGCGGCAGCTTGCTCGACCGCATCAAGTCTCTCGATAACGCAGGCTCAATCGTCTACAACCTGCAGGTCTGGGGTGGACATTACTTCTACCTGAAGGCCGAGGCGGGTTCGGACAACCGGCGCCTGTATGTGCGTGATACGGCGAGTGCGCCGGACCGCCTGCTGGTCGATCCGGAGAAACTCACGACCCCCGACGGAAAGCACTTCTCCATTGATTACTTCCAGCCTTCGCTGGATGGGAAGTATGTAGCATACGGAATTTCTCCGGGCGGCTCAGAAGACAGCGTACTACACGTCCTCGAAACCTCGACCGGCAAGGTCTTGCCAGACGTAATCGATCGTGCCCAGTTTGGACAGCCAACCTGGCTGCCTGATGGCAAGAGTTTCTTTATTCCACGTTTGCAGAAGCTCGAGCCGGACTCGCCACCGACCGCCAAGTATCAGAAGATGCGTGTTTACCGACACACGTTGGGATCGGATCCGGAGAAGGATCCGCAGGTTTTTGGTTTCGACATGGCGGGCAATGTGAAAATTCTGGAGGATGATTTCGCCTTCATCGCGTACTCGCCGTCCGCCCCAAGTTCCCTGGTCGGAGTGGTGCTCCATGGCGTCAAAAATGAGAAGGATTTTTATGTTGCCTCTTTCTCCGACCTGCCCACTCGTGCTACCGAGTGGAAGAAAGTCGCCGACGACTCCGCGGATATCACGGGGTTCGATATTCATGGTGACGATCTCTTCCTGCTGTCGCACAAGGACGCATCCCGCTACAAGGTCTTGCGCACGAGCCTCTCGCATCCCGACCTGGCGACGGCTACGGTCATCGTTCCTCCCAGCGATGTGGTCGTGGTGAATTTCACAGCCGCGGCTGACGGACTTTACATTCAGGATCTCGATGGAGGCATTGGCCGATTGCGGCGGCTTGTCTACAGCACCGGCAAAGTGACTCCTCTACAACTGCCGTTTGAAGGCGCCATCCAAAGTTTGTTCACTAATCCGACGGAGGCAGGGGCCTGGCTGGAGCTGACCAGCTGGACGAAGTCGCCTCTCTGGTATGCCCTGAGCGCAAATGGAACGGCTCAAGACACGCAGGTGGTGCCTCCATCTCCGGTGGATTTCTCGCAGATTGAATCGGAAGAGGTGAAAGCGAAGAGTGCGGATGGAACCATGGTGCCGCTTTCGATTATCCATCAGCGCGGAATCGCGATGGATCGATCGCATCCGACGTGGTTGGACGGATACGGCGCTTATGGCATCACCAACGATCCCACATTCCGTCCGACCTGGCTCGCGTTTTTGGAAAAGGGTGGCGTTTTTGCGGTTGCGCATGTGCGCGGGGGAGGAGAGTACGGCGAGGACTGGCACAACGGCGGGCGGTTGCTCACAAAGCAACACACAATTGACGACTTTCTCGCATGCGCCCAATACCTGGTCGACAAGAAATACACTTCGACCACAAAACTGGCTGGCGAAGGAACCAGCGCAGGCGGCATTACTATCGGAGGCGCGGTCACCCAGCGTCCGGATCTTTTTGCGGCTGCACTGATTCGCGTAGGCGACTCGGATAGTATGCGTTCCGAATTGATGGAGAGCGGCCCCGCCAACATTCCAGAATTCGGAACGGTAAAGGAAGCCGATGGCTTCAAGGCACTGTACGCGATGGATGCCTATCAACACGTCAAACCAAGTACACCCTATCCGGCAATATTGCTCACAACTGGAGTGAACGATCCCAGAGTCGCACCCTGGCAAGCGGCAAAGATGGCGGCGCGCCTGCAGGCCTCGACCACTAGCGGCAAGCCTATACTGCTGCGTGTGGACTACGATGCCGGGCACGGGCTTGGTTCGACCAAATCGCAGCGCGATGAAGAACTCGCGGACGAACTCGCGTTTCTGTTTTGGCAGTTTGGGGTAGCGGGTTACCAGCCAAAGTAGCCACGGAGTAATGTGGGATCAATAGCTCGCCGCCGCGGAAGCTAAACGGGATCAAGACGGCGATCAGCGCTACCACGTGCCAATCCGTAAAACTGCGCCGGTGGAAATTCGAATGGCATTCTGCGGATGAATGTTCACGACATCATCGAGCCATGCATGAGAATACTCGAGATCGAGAAGCCGCCAGGCGAAGGGACGGGTTACCACAAGATCGAATCCACCCGCGAGTTTGAGCGCCGGTGCGTTCCTGCTGATCTCCACCGACCATGCGCTGCGTGTCGGATAGTGAGGGAGGGTGCCACTGCCGTCATTCCACTCTGCCATCAGCTCCTTTCGCAGCGGTATGTTGTCGGTTTCGTGTGTGACCTTATTTCCGCCGAACATCAGCTGCAGGTAAGGTGAGATACTATGCGATGCCCTCGGAGTCCATCGGACTCCGCCTCCGTAGAATAAGGAATCGCCACTCTGGTCCGATGAGGGCATATGCATCACCAGGCAGCCGCTGACTTCAGCGACGAACTGCCAACTCGGGTTGATTCGCCCGGCTCCGGATCCTCCGCCGCCAACACAGCTTCCACCCCCGAGGAAGGTTTGAAAAACCGGGAAAGCGCTCAGTTCGATGGGTGCCTCCTTGGGATGCGGGCCGCTAGGCCGCGGCATTTGAACGTATTCGAATGGTTTCTCACCCGTCTCGTGGTAGGTCTTAATCCATTCCTTGCGCAGCTGGTAGTTCTCGCCAAATAACCCAATTCGCGTTTCACGATGCCAGGGGAGACGAAATGCCATCACGTTAGCGAAGGACCTTCCTGGATTCAGGAATGACCTTGCAAGCATGATCAGTGGCTGATTCGTCGTCCGGTTCTCGAGCCCCATGATGAGGTAACGGTCGGCCGCGTCCTCCCCGATCATCTCGACCGTGCCCAGCGTCGGCGTGTCCGTGAGAGTAATAAAGCCCGGAGAGGCGTGGAGCATTACGTTGCCGATCGACGCTTCGCTTGCCGGACCGATCTTCCACTGCGTGTGCCAGACTGCCGAATAGGCCAGGGAGCGCAAAAGGCTGATGAAATACTCCCGGCCATCTCCCCATTGAACTGCGTGGTACTTGGGATCATTCTGACGCAGGATGTATCCGAAGACGGAACCCTCGATCGTGTGGCCGACATAGGGCGCCATGAACATGTCGCTGTCGCTCCACCCGCGCAGTTCGCTGACCGAGTGAGTGTACTGCTGGAACCAATGACCGTTCAGTGTGTCCCGGGTACCGGGCTCGGTCCAAATGTTGAAAGTGTGCATGATCCCTGTAAACAGCAGCGATTCTTGGTTCGCGATTCTCCACTTCAGATTCTTCTCGGTGGGAGCCTCAGTTGCGGTTTCGACGAATGATTTCGCGGCCCAGCTTGGCTTTGGAGGGGGATCTGCATGTGGGTAGGTCGAACTGCTGAGATCAGGTGAACTGAAAAGTAGACTCGAAGTTACTGAGGGACCTGTCGAAACTTCCGGCAAGGTCAGTTCTTGCGGTTCACTGGAATTTGTTGGCATCCCGCCCGAGTTCGTCTGCGCATGAAGCAGCGAGCATACCGCAAGGACCAGAGCGAGCGCCGGGAGCGCTCGCCTAATTTCCAATTCACATTCAAGTCTCTGCACCTTGCTGCCCCACCCGACACTCCAATGAATTCGTGAAGCCGCAGCAATCGCGTTACACGACTGCTGTTGGCCAGAAACACCACTCCCGCAGAGAGCGAGGGCGTTGGGAGTTGCAGAAATGATTCCCGGGGTCTATACACTATGGACGAAGCAGCGATTCCCTCCAGCACAGATCAATCCAGCTGCCCTTCCGCTCTCTAACTATCATGTAATTGGTTCGGTCGAATGATCCAACTGTCAGGTTTTGCAGGTCTGGGGAACAGAAAACTGAGCCTGTCTTGCAGTCGAGTGGTCCTGCGCAGGAATTGACGACGCGGCAGAGATATTAGCCCGCAGAGCTAGATTCCTGACGAGCCGATTGAGCCCGTCTTTGATACCTGGTTACGCTTCGGTGAGGGTTTCGTAGACCTTCACGATCCGAATTTCGTTTCCCAGCTTGGCCCAGCAGCGGAGCATGTCGGGATCTTCCTGTGCCTGACCGCGAGCGTCCTCGGATTTCCAGTAGCGCAGGAAAACGTAATGCTGATCGCCGTCGCGGTAAAGCAGGTCGCGTCCGTAGCCTTTGCTGGCGACGATGGATGTGAGTTCGTGGAAGGTTTCCAGCGCGGCTGCTTCGTGGTCGGGGAGGGGTTCCCAGATGGCTACTGAGAGAATCTCCTGTGCCATAAGCGGGAATTATAGCGTGTGGGGATTCGCGCTTCTCGCAAAATCGGTCAGCGGCAGGATTGTGTAGGCCCGGACGCAAACCTGCCCTGGGCAGAGTCGAACGGTCCGGGCTCGCGCGCAGGGAGCGCAAAGCGGGGAGCGGGCCAGCGCGCTACTGTCCGGTTTACCCAAGCTGTCGCTACGCCCCCTTTCGCTTCGCCGAGGGACGCGGGGCAGACGAAGGTGTTCACCCTGTATCAATGCTTTTTGGGGTGCACGATGTTTTCGGCTTCCTGCTCGGTGACTATGTGGAGCCGCATGAGGTTGGTCGAGCCGGAGGCCAGGCTGGTGCCGGCGACCACGCCTAACACGTCTTTCGGTTGCAGAACGCCCTTCCGGACCAGGTCCTGCTCGGCCATGATCACCATCTGTTCGGCGCTGCGGGCCTGGCGGCAGCGCACCGGGTGCACGCCCCAATAGAGATTCATGCGGTGTACGACCCGTTCCACGTGGGTGAAGGCGTAAATCGGGGCCGGTGGTCGGTATTTCGAGATCATTCTTGCGGTGTTTCCGGTTTCGGTGAAGATGGCAATCGCTCCCATGGGCAGGTCTTCGGCCGCGTGAGCGATCGATTCACAAATGGTTTCAGCGACGGAGAGTCCGCGGCGCTCGCGACGGCGGCGGAACTGGCCCAGGTCGGCGACGCTCGACTCGGCTTCGACCACAATGCGCGACATGATCTCGACCGACTCGAGTGGATACTTGCCGGTGGCGGTTTCAGCGGAAAGCATGACGGCGTCGCTGCCATCGAAAATTGCGTTGGCCACATCGCTGGCTTCGGCGCGCGTGGGGCGCGGGTTTTCGACCATCGATTCGAGCATCTGCGTAGCGGTGATCACCGGTTTGCGCCAGGCGGCTGCCCAGCGGATCACGTGTTTCTGGATCACGGGGACTTTTTCCGGCGCCATCTCGACGCCCAGATCGCCGCGCGCGACCATGACTCCATCGGCCGCTTCCAGAATCTCTTCCAGATGGTCGATGGCTTGCGGTTTTTCCAGCTTCGCAATCACGGGGACATCGCTTTTGTGTGATGCGATGATCTGCTTGACTCCGGCGACGTCGCCGGCCGTGCGGACGAAGGAAAGGGCGACGGCATCGATACCGTGCTTCAGCCCGAATTCCAGGTCCTTGCGGTCTTTTGCGGTGAGCGCCGGGATTGTGAGCGCGACCCCGGGGAGATTGATGCCTTTGTGTTCGCCCAGCAGGCCGCCATTGATCACGTCGCAAAGAACGTCTTTGCCGCGGATGCTCCGCACGCGAAGTTCGATCAGGCCGTCGCTCAGCAAAACGCGCGCACCTGCCGAAAGTTCCCGGGCGAGATCTGGAAATGTGGTCGAAATGCGAGTTTCATTTCCTGGAGCGCCGTCAGGGGTGATGGTGACAATTGATCCCGTTTTCAGAAATACAGGTTTGCGTTGCTCCAGCAGACCCGTGCGGATTTTGGGACCTTGCAGATCTTGCAGAATACAGACGGTGCGGCCCTCGCGTTGAGCGGCGCGGCGCAGGCGTTGGATGTTGTGCGAGTGGTCTTCGTGCGTACCGTGGGAGAAGTTGAGGCGGGCGATGTCCATGCCGCAGCGAAGCAGCTCGCGCATCTGGGACTCTGTGCAGCAGGCGGGGCCGATGGTGCAGATGATTTTCGCGCGACGCGAGGATGCGCCGTTCGGCTGGGTAGGGCTCTCCTCAGGATTCTTCGAGTCCGTTCTCAAATGGCTCCTCGACAGGGTTGGTTGAAGGACGCCAAGGGGATTAAAGCCCCGGTCCCCTCAAAAATTGCATTTCGCGGCCGTTACAGGGCCACTCTTCCACGGTTGAATGTCACTTCCTTTGATTGCCCTCGCTTAATGCTAAATGATGGGGGTTACACCGATTTGGAGTTATTGATCGCCGTCAATTCCTTCCCCAGCATGGCGCGAGGAAATAGTAGCGCATTAAACTCGGCGCCGACCAGCACGACAAGGGAGATCAGGTACATCCACACCAGCAGGGCCAAGGCCAGACCTAACGATCCGTATATGGTGGTAAAGTCGCCGAAATGCTGCAAGTAGTAGCGGAAGCCAACCGTAACCGTGAACCAGACGATGGTCGCGAAAACACTTCCGGGGATAATACTGTGCCACGGCTGCGTACGCGGAACCGCATTGTGATAGATGAGCGCGATTACGGCAATGCTGGTCAGGGTCGCGATCACCCAACGCAGGCTGCCCCACATCAGCAGAACGTAGGGGCTGAAATCCGGATCGAGATAGGGAAGCAGGCGAGTTTCGAACTTACTGCCGACCGCGACGAGGATCGTGGAGAATGTCATGGGCACGAGGGCGAAGATGACCAACATGAACGCAATCAGGCGCTCCTTTACCAGGCCCCAGATCTTTGGTAGTTCATAACAGCGGCGGAAACCTTCCATCCAGGAGATCATCACGCCGGATGCGGTCCATAGCGTAATCACCGACGTTGTGAGCAGAAATCCAACCGCGTGCTTGCCTCCGCCTTTCAGGTAGTTCAGCACCGTTGGACTCCCGGCGGGAAGAATACTGCTCAACGCGTATGAGATCTCACGTAAATACGGGCCTCCTTTGCGCCAATTCGCAAGGATCGAACCAAGAATGACCAAAGCGGGAAAAAACGTGAGGATTGACGAGTACGCGGATGCCTTGGCGGTGGCGAAGGCGTCGTGGACGAAGGCGCGTCCGAACGAGATTCCTAGGAGTCGGAGCAGACGCAGCATACGCTGACTAAGCTTAGGGCCTGGAGGCACCACCTGCAAAGACGGAAGTGGGGCAGGTTCCTCGACTCGCACTCGCTGGGGGGTAGCGTGCATTAGTTGTTTGATGAATATGAAAGCGGGCCCGGAGACCTTAGGTCAGGAGCTCCGGACCCTTAATTCATTCACCTTACTGCTCGGCTGCGGGAAGTTCCGCACCCAGTTCTTCGTTCTCGCCTTCGTGACGCATCATTTCGAGTGCCCGCTCGGCTTCTTCATAGGCAGCCGAGACTTCCGCCTGTACCTTGGCAGCGGCCTCTTCCATCTCTGGCGAGAGGCGAACGTTGCGGTAATACTCCATGCCGGTACCGGCAGGGATGAGGCGTCCGACGATGACGTTCTCTTTCAGGCCACGCAGGTGATCGACCTTGCCGTTGATGCTGGCTTCGGTGAGCACGCGCGTGGTCTCCTGGAACGACGCGGCGGAGATGAAGGAGTCGGTCGAGAGCGAGGCCTTCGTGATGCCCAGCAGCAGCGGACGGCCGGTGGCCGGCTTGCCACCCTGAGCAATCACGCGCTCGTTCTCTTCGCGGAAGGCGAACTTATCGGTCTGCTCTTCGAGCAGGAAGCGCGTGTCGCCCACGTCTTCCACCTTCACCCAGCGCATCATCTGGCGAACAATCACTTCGATGTGCTTGTCCGAGATGTTGACGCCCTGTAGCCGGTAGACTTCCTGGATTTCGTTGACCAGGTAAGCCTGCAGCTCCTTTTCGCCAAGTACGGCCAGGATGTCGTGCGGGTTGAGCGGGCCGTCCATGAGCGGTTCGCCCGCCTTGACACGCTCGCCTTCCTGCACGTTGATGTGAACGCCGCGCGGAACCGAGTACTCTTTTTCGCTTCCATTGTCGGCGGTGACGTAGAGTTTGCGCTGTCCTTTCGAGACCTCGCCGAACTTCACCGTGCCATCGATCTCGCTGATGACCGCGGTCTCATGTGGCTTGCGGGCTTCGAACAGCTCGACCACCCGCGGCAGACCACCGGTGATGTCTTTGGTCTTGGTGGTTTCGCGCGGGATCTTCGCCAGCACATCGCCCGGGGACGCAGTGTCGCCATCGGCCACCATCAAGTGAGCGCGTGAGGGCATTAAGTAGCGCTTGCTGCCCTTGCTGCCCTTGACCACGATTGCGGGTTGACGCTTCTCATCCGGAGAATCGCCGACCACGTGACGCGACAAGCCAGTGACTTCGTCCACTTCTTCGTGGAGCGTAACGCCTTCCTGCAGGTCCTTGAACTGCACGGTGCCGCCGATTTCGGTGAGGATCGCGAAGGTGTACGGATCCCACTCGACCATGACTTGGCCGAGCGTGACCGGATCGCCGTCGTTGACCTTCACCTTGGCGCCATACACGACCGCATAGCGCTCGCGCTCGCGGTTCTTGTCGTCTACGACTGCGATCGAACCCTGACGGTTCATCACGACCAGATCGCCAGTCTTCGACTTCACGGTCTGCAGTCCGATGAAGCGCGCTGTGCCATTGTTCTTGGCGTCGAGACGCGACTGTTCGGAGACTCGCGACGCCGTACCCCCGATGTGGAAGGTACGCATCGTGAGCTGGGTTCCGGGCTCACCGATGGACTGAGCTGCAATGACACCCGTGGCTTCGCCAAGTTCGACGAGGCGTCCGGAGGCCAGGTTGCGACCGTAGCACATCACGCACACACCGCGCTTCGATTCGCAGGTGAGCACCGAGCGGATTTTCACGCGCTCGATACCGGCAGCCTGGATCGCTCCCGCGAGGTCTTCGGTGATCTCATGGTTGATGTCGACGATCGTGTTGCCGTCGTAGTCTTTAATCTTCTCGAGCGACACGCGGCCGACAATTCGGTCACGCAGCGGTTCGATGATTTCGCCGGCTTCCACGATGCCTTGCACGTAGATGCCGTCGACGGTTCCGCAATCGTACTCGCTGATGATGACGTCTTGCGCGACGTCGACCAGGCGGCGGGTCAGATAGCCGGAGTCGGCCGTCTTCAGCGCTGTGTCGGCCAACCCCTTGCGGGCGCCGTGCGTCGAGACGAAGTATTCCAATACCGTCAATCCTTCGCGGAAGTTTGCGGTGATCGGAGACTCGATGATTTCGCCCGAGGGCTTCGCCATGAGTCCGCGCATGCCGGAGAGCTGACGGATCTGCTGCTTCGATCCGCGAGCGCCGGAGTCGGCCATGACGTAAATCGGGTTCATCTCGCCTTCTTTGTCGCGGCGTTGCATCTCACCGAACATTTCGTCGGCGACCTTTTCCGTAATCGACGACCAGATTTCAATGACCTTGTTGTAGCGCTCGCCGTTGGTGATCGCGCCGTCCAGGTACTGCTGCTGGACGTTGACGACCTGCTTTTCGGCATCGCGGACAAGCGTCTTTTTGTTGTCGGGGATGACCATGTCATCGATGCCAATCGACAAGCCGGCGCGCGTGGCGAAGCGGAAGCCAAGCTGCTTGACCTCGTCGAGCATCTTGACCGTGGTCTCGAGTCCGAACTTCAAGTAGGTGTAGTTCACCAGAGCGCCAATGCCCTTCTTCTTGAGCAGGCCGTTGATATACGGCATGCCTTCAGGCAACTGGTCGTTCAGGATCGCCCGCCCAACCGTCGTGTTGATGAACGCGCGCTCGACCTGCACCGGATCGGTGTGAATGATGTCCTGATCGTCATACGCGGTGCTCAGGTCAACTAATTCGCCCGTGTAGCGGAGCCGGATCGGCGAGAGCGTCTCGACTTCACCGGCGTCGAGAGCCATCAGCACTTCTTCGATGTTGGCGAAGGCGCGGCCTTCACCCTTGGCGCCCGGCTTAGCCTTGGTCAGGTAGTAGAGACCGAGAACCATGTCCTGCGTGGGCACGGTGATCGGCTGACCCGAAGCGGGCGACAGGATGTTGTGCGAGGCCAGCATCAGCACGCTGGCTTCAACTTGTGCTTCCGGAGACAGCGGGATGTGAACCGCCATCTGGTCGCCGTCGAAGTCGGCGTTGAACGCCGTACAGACCAGCGGGTGAATCTTGATAGCCTTGCCTTCGACCAGCACCGGCTCGAACGCCTGAATGCCGAGGCGGTGAAGCGTAGGAGCACGGTTCAGCAGAACCGGGTGATCCTTGATGACTTCCTCGAGGATGTCCCAAACGATCGGTTCCTGCTGCTCGACCATTTCCTTCGCCTGCTTGATGGTCGTGACATTACCCGTCTGCTCAAGCCGGTGGTAGATGAATGGCTTGAAGAGTTCGAGCGCCATCTTTTTGGGCAGACCGCACTGGTGCAACTTGAGCTCGGGTCCGACCACGATGACCGAACGTCCAGAGTAGTCCACGCGCTTGCCGAGCAAGTTCTGACGGAAGCGTCCCTGCTTGCCTTTCAGCGTGTCAGAGAGCGACTTCAGAGGACGGTTGTTGGCGCCGCGCAGCACGCGGCCGCGCCGTCCGTTGTCGAACAGGGCGTCGACGGCTTCCTGCAGCATGCGCTTTTCGTTGCGCACGATAACTTCCGGAGCGTGCAGGTCCATCAGCTTCTTCAACCGGTTGTTGCGGTTGATGACGCGCCGATACAGATCGTTCAGGTCCGACGTCGCGAAGCGGCCGCCATCGAGTGGAACCAGCGGACGAAGCTCCGGTGGAATCACCGGAATCACATCGAGGATCATCCAGTGCGGCTTGTTGCCGCTCTTGCGGAAGGCCTCAACGACTTTCAGCCGCTTGGCGTACTTAAGCCGCTTCTGCAGCGAGCTTTCATTCTTCATCTTCTCGCGCAGTTCGGTTGAGAGCTGGTCGGTATCGACGCGCTTGAGCAGTTCCTTGATTGCTTCCGCGCCCATCATGGCCTTGAATCCGGCCGGACGATACTGCTGATCGAGTTCGCGGAACTTGGCTTCGTCTTTAATGACTTCGCGCTCTTTCACCGGCGCGTCGCCAGGTTCGACGACCACGTAGGCTTCGAAATAGAGCACGGACTCAAGGTCACGCAGCGAGATGTCGAGCAGATGCCCGATGCGGCTGGGCAGTCCTTTGAAGAACCACACGTGCGAGCAGGGAGAAGCCAGCTCGATGTGGCCGAGACGCTCACGGCGTACTTTCGAGAGCGTGACTTCCACGCCGCACTTGTCGCAGATCACGCCGCGGTGCTTCATGCGCTTGTACTTGCCGCACAGGCACTCCCAGTCGGTGACCGGGCCGAAAATGCGGGCGCAGAACAGGCCGTCGCGCTCGGGTTTAAAGGTTCGGTAATTGATGGTCTCGGGCTTCGTGACTTCGCCATGCGACCAGCTGCGGATTTTTTCCGGAGAGGCCAAGGAGATGCGAATGGCATCGAAGTCCGCGATCACATTTGCCATTTCGAATGGGCTCGAACGAAACAAGGTGTTCCTCCGCTTTTCTCGGCGTTACGCCGCCGATTGCGGCTCTTGAAAGCGTCGCTAGTTCCTTCGACCCGCTCAGGACAGGCTAAGAACGGTCGTTCGTCTCTAGCGAAATCTCATGACCCGAGAATTCAAGAGCAAAATCTACGGGTCTGGTCCTTGAAATCTGCAAACACTGTGTCGCCGGCCGCTAACGAAAAGCGACCAGCGACTAACGACTAGTCCGCTGCCGCGCTCGCCGTCGGCTTCTTCTCGGCCGCCTTGATCAGCTCGACGTCGAGGCAGAGTGACTGCAATTCGCGAATCAGCACGTTGAACGATTCCGGAACGCCGGGTTCCATCGCGGCTTCGCCTTTAACGATGGCCTCGTAGATCTTGGTTCGGCCATAAACGTCGTCGGACTTCGCCGTCAGCAGTTCCTGCAAGATGAACGCCGCACCGTAAGCTTCCAGCGCCCAGACTTCCATTTCTCCGAAGCGCTGTCCGCCGAACTGCGCCTTGCCGCCCAGCGGCTGCTGGGTGATCAGCGAGTACGGCCCGATGGAACGCGCGTGAATCTTGTCGTCCACCAGGTGCGACAGCTTCAGCATGTAGATGTAGCCGACGGTGACCGGCTGTTCGAACTTCTCGCCCGTCATGCCGTCGCGCAGGATCGTCTTGCCCGAGGTCGGCAGTCCGGCGTGTTCGAGCAACGCCTTGATCTCGCCCTCCTTGGAGCCGTCGAATACCGGCGATCCCATGAACACGCCCTTGGCGAGCGTTGGAGCCACGGATTCGAGTTCCTCGTCGCTCATCTCGGCGATCGTGTCGGCGAGTTGCGAGTCCTTGAACAGCGACTTCAACTCGCGGCGGATCGCTTCCGTGCGCGTGTTCTCTTTCAGAAGTTCCGTGATCTTGTCGCCCAGCTGATAGCCCGCCCATCCAAGGTGGGTTTCAAGAATCTGGCCCACATTCATACGGGAGGGCACGCCGAGTGGGTTCAGTACGATTTCGACCGGCGTTCCGTCCTCGAGGTACGGCATATCCTCCTCCGGCAGAATGCGCGCGATGACGCCCTTGTTCCCGTGACGGCCGGCCATCTTGTCACCGACACTCAGCTTGCGCTTCATGGCGATGTAAACCTTGACCAGCTTGATCACGCCCGGGGGCAGTTCGTCGCCCTTGGTCAGCTTGTCTTTCTTCTCGTTGACGATCTTTTTGAGCACGTCGATCTGACGCGAAGTCATTTCCTCGATCTCATCGATCTGCTCGTTGACCCGCGGGTCCTTATCCGCGTACTTGATGCGCTTCAGGTTGCGGGTCGAGATGCGCTCGATTTCCTCGCGCGTCAGCATGGTGCCCTTGGTCAGCAGGCGCTTATTGGTGCGCTCATCGTGCAGGTCAGCCTGCACTTCCTTACCACCAAGGATGTTGTCCAGACGCTTCAACCGCTCGTCGGTCAGAATTCGGATTTCATCCGAGAGGTTCTTTTCCAACTTCGCGATCTGCGTGGCTTCGATGGCCTTCGCGCGCTCGTCCTTCTCCTGGCCTTTGCGCGAGAAGATCTTCACATCGACAATCACGCCCTCGATGCCCGGGGGGCAGTAGAGCGAAGCATCGCGCACATCACCGGCCTTTTCGCCGAAGATCGCACGCAGCAGTTTCTCTTCCGGTGTAAGCTGGGTTTCGCCCTTGGGCGTTACCTTGCCCACCAGGATGTCGCCCTGCTTGATGCTGGCGCCGATGCGGATAACGCCCGCTTCATCCAGGTTGCGCAGCATCGACTCGCTGACGTTTGGAATGTCACGCGTGACTTCTTCCGGACCCAGCTTGGTATCGCGAGCTTCGATCTCGTACTCCTCGATGTGGAGCGAGGTGTAGTAGTCCTCCTTCACCATCTTCTCGGAGACGAGGATCGCGTCTTCGAAGTTGTAACCACGCCACGGCATGAAGGCCACGAGGACGTTACGCCCCAGAGCCAGCTCGCCGTGATCGGTGCAAGGACCGTCGGCAATGATCTCGCCCTTCAGCACGCGCTGACCCTTCTTGACCACCGGCTTCTGGTTGATGCAGGTGTTCTGGTTCGAGCGCTTGAATTTCGTGAGCTGGTAGATGTCGCTGCCGACCTCACGCGACAGCTGCGTGGGATGGTGCTCGCCTTCGACGCGCACGATGATGCGCTCGGAGTCGACCGAATCCACGATGCCGTTGCGGCGGGCAAGGACGACTGCGCCCGAGTCGCGAGCGGTAACGCCTTCCATTCCCGTGCCGACGATCGGCGCCTGCGCGCGGAGCAGCGGCACCGACTGGCGTTGCATGTTCGCGCCCATCAGCGCGCGGTTCGCGTCGTCGTGCTCGAGGAACGGAACCAGCGAGGCGGCCACCGAAACTAGCTGCTTCGGGCTGACGTCGACGTAGTCGACCTCTTCACGATTGACCAACACGAAGTTGCCGGTCTTGCGGGCATTGACGAGTTCGGGAACGATGCGTCCCTTGTCGTCGAGTTCCACGTTCGCCTGTGCGATCGTGTGACGATCTTCTTCCCAAGCCGAAAGATAGAACGAGAACGGCTCGATCTGCGCCGGCTTCTTGCGCTTCTCTTTCAGCTCGGCATTAATCTTTTCGATCTCGTGCTTCTCGACATGATCGCCGACCTTAAAGTCGCTGTCGCCAACATTGACGATGGAGGTGTAGTCGACGATCCGGCCATTCTTGACTTTGCGGTACGGTGACTCAATGAAGCCGTAGTCGTTGATCCGCGCGTAGCAGCTCAGCGACGAGATCAGACCGATGTTCGGACCTTCCGGGGTCTCGATCGGGCAGATTCGTCCGTAGTGCGTAGGATGCACGTCGCGGACTTCGAATCCGGCGCGCTCACGGGACAGACCGCCCGGCCCAAGCGCCGAGAGACGTCGCTTGTGCGTGATCTCGGAGAGCGGATTGGTCTGATCCATGAACTGCGAGAGCTGCGACGATCCGAAGAACTCGCGGATCGCGGCCATCACGGGCTTGGCGTTGACCAGGTCATGCGGCATGGCCGTCGACATCTCCTGGTACACGCTCATCTTTTCTTTGATCGCGCGTTCCATGCGGACCAGGCCGATGCGGAACTGGTTCTCCATCAACTCGCCCACCGCGCGAACGCGGCGGTTGCCGAGGTGATCGATGTCATCGACCGCGCCGATGTTCTTGCGAAGCTTGAGCAGATAGGAAATTGTTGCGTAGAAATCCTCGGGATCAAGAGTGCGCTTATCGAGCGAGGTCGCTTCCTGGTTCTCGAACAGCTTGATGTTGAACTTCAGGCGACCTACGCGCGAGAAGTCATACTTGCGCGGATCGAAGAACATTCCATGGAAGAGAGCCGTCGCGGTGTCGAGCGTCGGCGGATCGCCCGGACGCAGCTTGCGGTAGATCTCTATGAGCGCCTCCTGCGGAGTCTTGATCGAATCGCGTTTCAGCGTCTGGCTGATGACCGTGCCGACATCGTCGCGCTCGGGGAAGAACAGCGACATTTCCACGACGCCTGAGTCGAGAATCTTCGACAGCTTGTCGGCCGTGAGCTCAGAGTTGGCTTCGAGCAGGACTTCGCCGGTCGTGGTGTCAACGACATCGCCGCCAACCCACGCGCCTTCGAGATCGGTGATATCAACTTCGATTTCGCTGATCTTCGACTTCTGGATTTCCTTCAAAACCTGGGCGTTGATCTTGCGGCCCGAGTGAGCAATTTCCTCACCGGACTTGCTCTTGATGCTGCGTGCCAGCTTCATGCCGAGCAGGTTTGTTGCCTTCTCGCTCGTTGGATCAAGCGTCCAGTAGAGCTTCTTGTCGCGGATGGCGATGCGGTCCGTCGTGTAGAAGGTCTTCAGGATGTCCTCACCCGAACGCAGGCCAAGGGCGCGAAGGAAGATCGTGCCCAGGAACTTGCGCTTGCGGTCGATGCGGACGTAGAGCACATTTTTCTGGTCGTACTCGAACTCCACCCACGAACCGCGGTAGGGAATGATCTTTCCCAGGAAGTACGTGCGGTTGTTGGCGGTCTCGAAAAACACGCCAGGAGAACGATGCAACTGGCTGACAATGACGCGCTCGGTGCCGTTGATGATGAACGTACCGTTCTGCGTCATCAGCGGAACATCGCCAAAGAAAACCTCCTGCTCCTTAATGTCGCGGATGGAGCGGTTACCGGTTTCGGCGTCCTTATCGAAAATCGTCAGACGCATCGTGACCTTGAGCGGCGCGGAGTAAGTCATGCCGCGCTCTTCGCACTCGGCCACGTCATACTTCAGTTGCAGGCCGACCGGGTCGCCGCACTTGTTGCAGAAGTCGGGCGTGTTGGCGTTGTACGTGCCGCACTTCTGGCAAAGCACATCGCCGGGGTGGAACGGGTCGGTAATGACCGTCGATCCGCAATTCTTACAAGTCGTGCGGAGGTGATGCAGACCCTTGAGATGGCCGCACTTGCACTCCCAGTTACCGATGGCGTAATCCACAAACTCAAGTTGTGATACGTTGCGGAAGTCGGTGATCGGGAAGACGGACTGAAACACCGCCTGCAAGCCGCCGTCTTCGCGCTCGCTGGGAAGCTTGTCCATCTGCAGAAAACGGTCGTACGAACGTTTCTGAACCTCGATCAGGTTCGGGATCTGGATAGTGGCCGGAATTTTGGAAAAATCAAATCGTTTGCGGAAGGCATTTTTCATCGTTAAGAAACTCCCAATCTCACGCGCAACCGAAGGTCGCGCTCAGAACCGCGGAATGTGGGGCGCGCCGTTGACTTTGACTGCCCCGCGGGACTCGCTACGTGCAGAACCGGAACAACTTAGAACCTCAAGAACCTAAAAGACGACAGGGCGCCAGCAGAGACAGTGTCTCCCGCAAGCGCCGTCCAAGGCGTTTCGCCATTTTTCTGAATTTGAACTCTTTCGCGCCAGTATCTCGGCCTGTTTCCGCCCCGCCTGCCCGCGGAGCAGCCTGCCTCAACTTCCCCGCGCGAGAACTCGCTCGCGCACGAGTGTACCCTGGGAAGCGATTGGTTATATAGATGCTAACACTCCCGCCCAAGGTTCACAAGTAGGAACGTACCGGAAAATCGTTATTGCACAACTTGTAGTGCAGATTAAGATCGCATTCATGCCATGCAGGGACAGCCGCCTCGGGCTATCCAGCAGTGGAGCGACGATACGAAGGCTCACCGTCGCACAGTTCTGGATCAGCCACCAAACTCCAGTCGAGCTTGGCTCGACCGGACGGGCGAAGCGCCCGTCCCCACACAAGAACAGCCCGATCCGTTACTTCACTTCGACAGTCGCACCAGCTTCGGTGAACTTCTTCTTGATGGTCTCGGCCTCTTCCTTGGAAACGCCCTCTTTCACGTTCTTGGGCGCTCCGTCGACCAGCTCCTTGGCTTCTTTCAGGCCCAGGCTGGTGACTTCGCGGACGGCCTTGATCACGTTGATCTTGTTGGCACCGACTTCCTTCAGGACGACGGTGAATTCAGTCTTCTCCTCGGCTGGAGCCGCTGCCGCACCCGCCGACGCACCGCCACCGGCCACGACCACGGGAGCCGCTGCCGCCGCCGACACGCCCAAACGCGCTTCCAGCTTCTTGACCAGTTCCGCTGCTTCCAGCAGCGAAAGGCCTACGATCGAGTCTTCAATCTGTTGCAGATCCGCCATGTTGTTTCTCCAGTATTTAGTCTCTTGCTTTCGTCATCCGCAGGCCAGGTTTCCAGTGCGCCCAAGTCCTGATTCCCCGCGCCAGACAACGCTGGGATGGACCGCGCAACACCTGGATTGTGGACGACCAAACTCGCTTTATGTGGCGCCAGCGGCCTCGCTTGCGACTGCCCGGCGCTAACGGCAAAAAAACGCGCTTCGCTAGGCTTCCTTGAACTTCTTCTCCTGCACGCCCTGGTTGATGACCACTGCCAGGTTCCGCGGCACCGCATTGATAGCCGTAGCCAGGCGCTGGGCCGGGGCATTGATCAGGAACAGCAGCTTGGCCATGATCTCCTCTTTCGAGGGCATGCTGGCCAAAGCTTCAATGTCTTTCACCTGAATGACGCGGCCTTCGACAACGCCGATCTTGAAGGTGAATTCCGGCGTGTCCTTGGCGTACTTGGTCAGGGCCTTAGCCATCGCGACCGGATCGCCGGTGGTATATGCGATCGAAGTGACGCCAGCCAGATCCTTCAGGGCGCCTTCGACCTTGGTGCCCTTCGCGGCCTTCTCGGCCAGCGTATTCTTGACAACCTGATACTTCGCGCCGGCGCCGCGCAGTGCCTTGCGCAACTCATAGTCTTGGGCCACGGTCATCTTTGTATAGGTCGCCACGACCATGTTCGAAACGTTCTTAAGGTCGCCGCTCAGCTTTTCGACTTGCTCTTTCTTTTTTGCTCTGGAAACCGCCATTGGTCAAATCCTCGAATCTGGTCAGTCTTGAAGCGCCGCTTCGCAGCGCGGACGGCCGAGGCGGCCGTCCCACATGAATTTTTCCTATGCTTTCGCCGCAGCCTCGAGCGGCGCTACATCGAGCTGAATGCCAGGCCCCATGGTCGAACTCAAGTAGCAACCCTTGATGTACTTGCCCTTGGCCACTGACGGCTTCGCTTTGATCACGCTCGAAATCAGTACGGTCGCATTTTCAATCAGCTTGTCGGGCGTGAACGAAATCTTTCCGACTGGGCAATGGACAAGCGCGGTCTTGTCGGTCCGGAACTCAACCTTGCCGGCCTTCACTTCCTGCACAGCCTTGCCCACGTCGAAGGTGACAGTGCCGGTCTTCGGATTGGGCATTAAACCCTTGGGACCGAGAACTTTGCCAAGGCGTCCGACAGACTTCATCACGTCAGGAGTGGCGATCAGAGCGTCGAAGTCGGTCCAGTTTTCCTTCTGGATCTTCTCGACCATCTCCTCACCGCCGGCGAAATCAGCACCCGCCTGCTCGGCTTCTTTTACTTTTTCACCGGTTGCGATAACCAGCACTTTCTTCGACTTGCCGAGTCCGTGTGGTAGCACCACCGTGCCGCGAACCATCTGGTCGGCGTGCTTGGGATCGACTCCCAGCCGCAACGTGACCTCGACGGTCTCGTCGAACTTGGCGTACTTAGCTTTCTGCAGAAGCGGAACCGCGTCTTGCAAGGTGTACGGCCGCTTTTCGACGGCGGCGTGTGCCTTCGCGATGTTCTTTCCTTCTTTTTTGCTCATGTACTGCTCCTTGTCTCCCACCGCTCGACGGTACCTTGAAGGGCCGTGGTTATTTCGACTCACAACTGGGTTGATCCTTGGGCACAGCCAGCCAAACCCACGCTCGCTGCGCTCGCGGGACGGACGAAGGCGTCCCTCCCTACACAAACTTAGCCAACTACCTCAATTCCCATCGATCGGGCAGTCCCACGCACGCTCTTGATCGCCGTATCGATCGACGCCGCATTCAGATCGGGCATCTTCTGCTTGGCGATGTCTTCCACCTGCTTCGCGGTGACCTTGCCCACTTTATCCTTGTTTGGCGTGCCCGATCCCTTGGCGATGCCCGCAGCACGCTTCAGCAGAATCGACGCCGGCGGTGTCTTAGTGATGAAGGTGAACGAGCGGTCGTTGTAAACCGATACGACGACCGGGATGATCAGTCCTTCCATCTCTTTCTGGTTGGTTCTGGCGTTGAACTGCTTGCAGAATTCCATGATGTTGATTTGCGCCTGGCCAAGCGCCGGGCCCACCGGGGGCGCCGGGGTTGCCTTGCCGGCCGCGATCTGGAGTTTCACGTAACCTGTAACCTTTTTTGCCACTTCTTTTGCTCCTGGCTTCTAGCTCTTAGCTTCTCGCTAAGGCTCATGATCTTCCACAAACCATGTGGGAACGGGCGCCTCGCCCGTTCGGCCGAGCAAAGCTCGGCAGCGCAGTTACGCGACTTTCTCCACCTGATTAAACTCTAATTCCACCGGCGTAGAACGGCCGAAAATCGTGACCATTACCTTCAGAGTCTCGCGATCTTCATTCACTTCATCGACAACGCCAGTAAAGCTCGCAAACGGCCCCTCGGTGATGCGCACCGACTCGTTCTTCTCGAACTTGACCTTGAGTTTCGGTTTCTCGCGGCTGTCTTCAACCTTGTAGACGATGTGCTGGACTTCTTCTTCCGAAAGCGGCGTCGGCTGCTGTCCCGTACCGACGAATCCCGTCACGCGCGGGGTGGATTTCACCACATGCCACACGTGATCGTCCATGTCCATTTCGACCAGCACATAGCCGGGATAGAACATTCGCTCGGAGGTGTACTTTTTGCCGCCGCGGACTTCGGTGACCGACTCGGTCGGGATCAGCACTTTGCCTATCTTGTCCTGAAGCCCGAACGCCTGTACGCGCGACTCAAGCGATTCCTTGACCTTGCGCTCAAACCCCGAATAGGAGTGGATGATGTACCACTTCATGTTCGGATTGCGGGGCGCCTCGCCGGCAGGCGACGCCCCATCGACAGGAGGTTGCGGCGGCTGTCCGCCTTCGCCATTCGGTATTTCGTTTTTCTGTTCGTCCAGCATATGGAATTGCTTCTTCTGGCGTTCTCGCCTAGTGAGCTCTGAAATAGCCAAACAAGGCATTCACGCCCTTGTTGATGATGAAATCGATAATCCCGAAGTAGGCAGCGAAAATGAACACGGTGATGATGACCACCGTCGTGGTGCCGCGCACTTCCTTCCACGAGGGCGCCGTGACCTTGCGCATCTCGGTACGCACGTCGTTGTAAAAGCCCTTGACCTTGTCCGGCCAGGACTTGATCCGATCAAAGAAATTGTCGCCGGCTGCCGCAAGTGAATTCGCCATTTTTTTCGTCTCGACTGACATCACTACTCCTGGCCTTCGACCCTTCTTTCCTAAATTCTGGCAGGGGCGGAGGGATTCGAACCCCCAAGTTCGGTTTTGGAGACCGACAGTTTAACCGTTGAGCTTACGCCCCTGTATGAGTCCCGAGTTCGTGGACCCGAGTCCCGAGGAAAATGCCTCGCGGCCTGGGGCTCACAGCTCGCGACTATTTCACTTCTTTATGCGGGGTGTGCTTGCGGCAACGGCGGCAGAATTTCTTGAATTCCAGCCGCTCGGTCGTCGTCTTGCGGTTCTTCGTTGTCGAATAGTTCCGCTCTTTGCAGTCACCGCATTGTAATGTCACTATTTCTCGGGGCATCTCAACAGCTCCTGTCATCCTGAGCGAGACGCATTTTGTCTCGCGGAGGACCCATGCAATTTTCTCTCGTCCCTACGGGACTCGTTCCGTCTTGCCGAAACCTGCCCAGGGCTTACGCCCTGGGCTAATACCTTCCGCCCTTCG